>JACCDI010540976.1_pt1 | contig 23466 bp, 17 predicted proteins | sample 7442791 | NCBI WGS metagenome assembly JACCDI01 (sample SAMN15323434, study PRJNA562643) | freshwater metagenome | isolation source: river surface water | place: USA:Blue River Watershed | collected 2017-08-15
AAAAACATGGACATAGAGAAATAAGTATTTTTAAACACGGATTAGAATATCTGTCAAGAGTAGTTATCTCAAATGTTAATGTATTCAATATCAATGTTTATGAATTTATTGTCGTGTACTGAAAGAATATGTATAAAGTTTCTGAAGTTTTTGAGTTAAAACCCTACACAATTGTTTGCTTGTTTAATAATGGTATTAAAAAAAAATTAGAAGTATTGCCTTTGATAGAAAGTCACGCCTATTTGCAAGGCATTGAACAGCTTAAAAACAAAGATGTTTTCAAAAAAGTGGCTGTAGGAGAAATGGGTGAGGTTTTTTGGGAAAATATCATTTTGTCAAAAAATAACGAAAGATGGAATTACGACATCTCTCCCGAATATATTTTCCATAACGGAACAACAATCAAATAGTCATAATGAGTCTGATTTGGATAACAAAAGCAAACTATTTGAACGAATATAAAATAAAATTAAAATTTAACAACCTGAAAAAAGGTGTTGTGAATTTGAAACCTTATTTGGATAAAAAAAATTATGAACCGCTAATAAATTTGTCAACGTTTAAAAAATTCCAATTAAATTCATGGACAATTGAGTGGGAAAATGGCGCAGATTTTTCTCCGGAATTTTTACTTGAAAATATAAAGGATTAAATGGACATAAAACCATTAGAATATGCCAACCATGGTGTTAAAATGCAAGGCAAAATTGGAGGAAGATAACCAACTGTTAAAAAATGAGTTATACATAAAATAATTCAACTCCTTTTTTCAAACCTCCGAATATCAATTGTTCTATCAAGCGGTTTTTGATACTCAATATTTTCAAATAAAGCTTTTGCCATTGCGGGACCCAGCATAACGCCACGAGTTCCCAGTCCGTTGAAAATGTGTATCGAATTATGGTTTGAATAAGTTCCAACTAATGGTCTTCTGTCTTTTACCGTTGGACGAACTCCCGCAAAATGTTTCACAATTTCAAAATCGCAATTAATTATCTCTTTTATTTTTTCTACTAGTTCCCTTTTTCCTTCTTCGGTTGGTGTATCTGTTTTGTCTGCCCAATTATAAGTCGCTCCTACTTTGAATAAATCATTGCCCAATGGCAAAATAAAAACGCTTGTGTTAACTATCACATCTAAATCCAATAAAGGAGCTTTAATGATAAAAAGTTCGCCTTTGGTTCCATCTAAGGGCAAATTGTTAAAATAAGGATTGGCGTGCATACCAAAACCTTCTGCAAAAATGATATGCTTTGCTTGAATATTTTTGTATCGAATGCCGTCGATTTCTTCCTGCAAAAGCGAATAATCGAAAGATTCTTCGGTAAATAAATTATTTTCATTTAAATATTCTCTGTATAACCTCAACAACAAAGCTGTATCAACGTAGCCTGTTTGCAAAACTTCTCCATAGCCAAAAGGTGAATCTATTGACGCATATTTTTTGAAAATTAACTGAGTTGACAAAAAAGGAGTTAAATTCATTTTATCGGAAGCTGTAAACCAATTGTTTTGCTCTTCTATAGAAAAAAATTTTCTTAAAATAGGCATTTTAAAATCCACTTTACAATCGAGCTTTCGTTCTAAATTGGCAAAGAATTCATTCATAACCAGCAAATGTTCTTTGGCTTGACCGACTTCGCTAAACCTTTTTAAAATCACAGGATTATACAAACCTCCAGCAATTTTGGAGGAGTTTTGAGAATTATTATCCATTACCAAAATAGACTTATGATTTTGCAGTGCTATTTCGGAAAATGAAATACCAGCTAATCCTGAACCTATTATTAAGTAATCAATCATTTTAAGTTAGAAGTTTGAAGTTTGAAGATTAAACGAATATACCTATAAACAAAGAACTCTCGCTATGAGCAAGAGTCCTTTATTTAATTTGAAATAAAATTTAGTAATTCCACATGTCTTCTTCAAAATCACGAATTTTTTCTTTCACTCGTTCTGCTTCTAATAGCTGATTTTGAGCATTATCTTTCATATAACTCGTAATTGTCCTGTCACCATATACATTTTCTTCTTGATAAATAACAGCATTAAAGCGTCTTGAATTTAATATTTGGTCAAAAGAAATTGGCATTGCTGAATTCTTATCGTTGAATGCTTTTGCCTCATGTAAAACACCTCTAGAAGCAGGAAAAAACACCCAGAACAATTCGATATAATCTTTTTCTTCACTATTCATAGTGTAAACATCTGGGGTTATTGGACAAATACCCAATAATCTATATTTCAATTCGCTTTGGCGTTTGTCAAAATACCAATAGCCTTTAATTTTATATTGAGTAACATCTTGTGCAGTAAGGTCTTGTTTAACAATGTACTCTGGAGAAATTTGCTGACCTGCATTAATTTGTTCTCGGCCAGCATCTGTGGTGTCAATTCGACTCAAAGAAGCTTTAATGTCTTTGTATGATTTTTTAGTATTGAAATAACTATCGGAATATACTTCTGTAATTTCACCGTTTTTTATAGCTTTTGTTAAGACATCATATAAAGAACGTCTGTCTGAACCGATGTTTAGTGTATCAACAGGAAAATACAATGGAAAATTAATTCTTTCACTTAAATCAATGATTTCCCAAACTGCTTTGCCCATTAATACATCTCTATCATCAACATAGCCATATTCTAATGGTCTGTCATTATCTGAAATGAGTTGAGCTTCAGACTTTAGCCCGATTTCTTCTGGAATTTTTGCATTGAGCAAGTTAGGTTGAGCATAACTGGCAAGACTCCCAAAAATGGAAATAACAACTATTAAAAAATTTCTCATATTCATTATATTATCATTGTAAGATTTTGAAGAAACTTAATATCAAACTTCTTTTATTGTATTTCATAAATTACCGGTGCAGTTCTTGGCAATAAATAACTTCCTGCTCCTACTAATTTGGTTTTAATTTCTGAAATGGTAACTTGATCACCTCTTCCCACTTTAGAAAGAACCGATTTGCATTGTGCATTCAATTTATTTCCTACAACTACAACCGTAGGCATTCCAGTCACTTTGAAATTGAACCCAACAACATCTAAACCAACTTCAAAGTCAAAATCTACTAATTTGGCACCAATTGTTGAAATTTCTAAACTTGATTTAGGCCCTTTTACAACACCCATTTCACCTCTTATAGTTCCTGTTGGACCCGGAATTCCTTTAATTCTGTAGGTCTTTCTATCTGAAACAATCGAATTATCTGGTAGTGTTCCTGTAACGTTAATTACCACTTCTGTTCCGGAGCCTGGTATCATACTATATGAACCTGGTGTTCCAGTAGGAGCCAATCCCGGTGCAGTAGCTTTTACTTTGTCAGCTGAAATACCTGCAAATGAAATAGTCATTGGATTTACAACTCCACGATATACTACATTCATCTTATCAGCAGATATGGTTGCTGATTTTGGTCTTGCAACAACTACATACTTGTCTTTAATTGGCAAACTAACCACTTTTCCGTTTTCATCAAAGTTGAAAGAACCGCTTATTGGATGTTCTCCTATACTACCTGAACCGAAAGAAAAATTAGCTTGACCTGCTTGTGCAGCAACACTTGAACCATTAACTACAACTGATTTAGCAACTAATTTTGGGTCAAATTTTCCTAAGATAATTTTACCTTTCACAGCTTCTCCTTGAAAGAAAACTGATTTTTCAAGTACTACAATTGGTTGGTAAGCAGTTAATGAAGCAGCTGCAATCAAATCGGATTGAAACATAGATGCCATTACATCACTTTCGGTTGCTTTTATATCGGCTTGCAATTGAGTCAGTTTAGTGACCGTCGCAATTAATGGAAATCCTTTATAATTATAATCAATCCAAGATAATGTTGCTCCAGCATTTTTAGATTTTATTGCGTTTGTAGCAAATCTTTTTTCAATTTTATCAACTTCTACTTCGGGTAATTTGCTTCCTGCAATTGCTTTTATTTGAGCGGGATAATTTTTAATTTTTTCTAAAAACTCTTGACCTTCTTTAGATACTTTATCACCTTTAAAAAACAATGCGTCAACTACATCACCTTTATCCATTTGTTCATACATAAAGTTTCCTTCAGCGTCTTTTTCGGTTTTTTTTGTGATAGTTGTTTTAATCCCTTCCAAATAATCACAATACTCTTTCGAAATTTTTCTGATTTTCTCAACTATAACTTTCTTTTCACCATATTGTCCTGGTTGATCTACTGCTTTTTGAGCTAATTGTTCAAATGAATTTTCATTTCTTTCATCGATAATTGAATTGGATTCTATAATTTTTGAATTCAAAATACCAAAAGCCGATAGTACCTCTTTGGACATATTTAATGCTAACATTGCGATGAAAACCAAATACATAAGGTTTATCATCTTCTGTCTAGGGCTTAATTTTCCTGCTGCCATATTTTCTAATAATTAGTTGTTGTTTTAATAAAAAGTGAAAACTAATTATCCTTTGTTACTCATTGCAGAGAGCATTCCTCCATATACATTGTTCAACGAAGACAAGTTAGAAGTTAATGATTGCATTTGATCTTTTAATTTTATATTGTTTTCTACAACTTCTTCATTGATTTGAGCGTTTCTAGAAGCACTTTGTAATTGCACTTTATACAAACTATTCAATGATTCCATTTGAGCAGCAGCCAATGTCAATTCTTCGCTATATTTTTTAGTAGAGGCTATAGAATCAGCTGTAGGCATAATGCTTTTTGCAGCTCCTTCAAAATTTTTGATACTATTTCCTAAACTAACCATTAATTCACCATCAATTTTAGCGTCTTTAAGCATTGCATCTAATTTTTTAGATAACAAGCCTTGAGCATCCTCAACAGGAGCATCTACTTTTGCCACTTTTTTTCTTGCTTCACCATTTGCTAATTCTGGATAAACCAATGTCCAGTCTAAATCGTCATCAACTGGTTCAAATGCAGAAAGTGCAAAAATTCCAGCTTCAACTACAAGTCCTACTGTTAGTAGTACATTCCCATTTAATGGTCCAAGCTCAGCGTGAGTAATTTTGAATAAAGCTCCAATAATTACTACTGCTGCTCCCATTCCGTACGCGAAATTCATCTTTTGTTTACTTATCAATGCCATGATGTTTTTGTTTTAGGTTAATTTGATTTATTTAAGGGGTTATTTTTTCTTTATTTTTACTGTTGACTGTGTTCCCATGTAATCTTGAACTGTTCTAAATCCGATGAAACTTCTTGCTGAATCGGCATATTCAAAAGTTCTTGTACTTACTTGAAGGAAATAGGCAACATCTTTCCAAGAACCTCCACGAACAACTTTACGTTTATTTGAAGTATCTGTGTTGTTAGGATTCATTGAAGAAACATATTCATAAGCGTTTGGATCGTATGATGATTCTGTCCATTCCGCAACATTACCTGCCATATTGTATAAATTATATCCATTAGGTTCAAATGATTTGGCCTCAACTGTGTACAATGCTTGATCCGCAGCGTAATCTCCTCTCATTGGTTTGAAATTGGCAAGGAAACATCCTCTATCATTTTTAGTATATGGCCCTCCCCAAGGATAAGTAGCTGATTCTAAACCTCCTCTGGCGGAATATTCCCATTCTGCTTCTGTAGGCAATCTAAAACTATTAGTTAGATCTCGTCCTTTCTTTTTTGATTTAATATAAATATTCTTATTCAATGTTCTCCAAGCACAGAAGGCTTTAGCTTGTTTCCAGTTCACTCCCACAACTGGATATTCACCATAAGCTTTATGCCAGAAATAATCATTATGCATTGGCTCATTGTAGGAATAAGTAAAGTCCTTTATCCAAGTTGTTGTGTCAGGATATACTTTTACTTGTTCTGTTCTAATAAAATCTTTTCTTTTACCTACTTTAGCTTTTGCAGCAGCTTGAATATCCATCCAAGAATATCTAAATTTCAATTTATCTACATCTATAGTTCTTAATCCATTGTAGGAAGCCTCGAGTGGTAAATACATTGAATCCATTACTTCAGTGTAGTATTCGTCTGGATATAATTTAGTGTCTTTTATCAATTTTACTTTTCTATTCAATCTTCTTCCAGCATAGACATCATCATCAGTACCAATACTGTAATAATTATCATACATATATTTGTCATATGCGGTCATTTTTTCAGGATCTTGATCATTAAATGCAAAATCACCTATGCTGCCTGAACTTTTACCTTTTGCATTTGATTTACCGTCTCCAGGTTTTATTCCAGCTTCATCAGCAAGAATTGCTAAACGAACTCTCATTGTAGAATCTTTTACCCATTCAACAAATTGACGGTATTCTTTATTAGTAATTTCTGTTTCATCCATATAAAATGATCGAACTGTAACGGTTTTTGTTGTTGCATCACCTACACCGGCAACATCCGCATCAGATTTTCCCATTATATAAGAACCACCTGGAACTAATGTCATTCCATAAGGTTTTTCTGGATGCCATTTTGCGCCTTTTACACCGACTAGCTCACCTTTATCGGATATTTTTCCACATGCAATTAGTAGGGTTAAAATTGCAGTAAAAGCAATAAACTTCTTCATATTAATAGGGTTAATTATTCATTATTATTTAGTTTGTAAACCTATTTATTATTATTTAATAAAACAATTATTTAGTGTACTATTTATTACACAGTCCAAAGCTAAAATTAAATAAGTTAAGAAAAAAATATTTTATCGATAAAATGCCATATTAAACGATAAAAAACATAAATATTATAAATTCATAAGATTTATCTTGTTTAAAAAGAAATTCATTTTGAGATTTTAAATTAGTTTTCACAAATTAAAATACACTTTATCGATGTTTTATAGGATATTTTTACGTTGAGCTTTCCACCATCTTTCAGGAATTTCTTGATTACAAGCACCTAAATACTCATCATATGAACAAGGTAATAACGAGCTTTTCTTTAACTTATTATTAGTATTTGAAATAAATGGTATTTCTATCCACCACCTATCGGTTTTATTGCTTTTAAAAAAAACCAATTCTTCTTCCAGTGGTATGATATACTTTATATAATTTTCTCTATTTCCGAAAGGATATTCATTAGAACGATAATGAAAACCTTCAATAAAATACCAAATTATTTGGGCTATCAAAACGGATTCTTGTTGAGAATTATTGTGATTAAAAAGACTAAATAGCGAAACTTTATCACTTATTCCCGCATACCTGGACAAAGCACAAATTTCTTTTCCGTTAAAACCGTTTGGAAAAAATTTTGAAAAATTGCCTGAATCCGAGGTTTTAACTGAGGTCAAATCTAGACTTACTAAATCAGCATCTCTAAAAACAGGTTCCGCAATTGCAATTGTATTTGACACTTCTCCTAAACGATAGGATTCGAAAAATAATTTATCAATCAAATCTATTTCCTCTTGAGAATTATAATAGGTTTGATATCCCACATTGCAATAATTAAAAAGATTATTGGGCTCGTCAATAATTATTTTGGTCAAATATGAAGTAGCCGAAAGAGTATCACTTTCTTTTCCAAAATCAAATTTATTGTCAATTGAAACTAAATTTACCATTTGATCCAATTCGTCATAGGCTCTGTAAAGTGCATAAGTCAAATCCTGTGACCCACCAATAACTATTGGAATGATTTTTCTTTTAATTAAACTTGAAACGACTTTTCTCAATGCAAAATGAGTGTCAGAAATAGAATTCCCTTCTAGAATATTACCCAAATCAGCAATAGAAGCATCCCAATTCCCTGGAAACAAACCATACAATTCTTTCCGAATATAAGACAAATCAACTTCCTTTGATTGATTATTGTTGCCCCTGTTTTCCAAAACGCCAATGACAGCAATTTTTATCTTATTTAAATCAGGGAAATCATTGGCAGTATGAAATACCACTTTACTTCCTAATTGCTGAGAAGAAACCTCCTTAACAAAATTAAGGATTTCATTATCTAAAGGTTTTAGAAAATCAAATTCCATATATTATTATTTTTTTGCGGCAGGTTTTTTGGCAATTGTTTTCTTAGTAGCAGACTTTTTAGCTAGGGTGGTTTTTTTTGTTGCTGTCTTTTTGGCTGGTGTTTTTTTGGATATCATTTCTTTAACTTGCTCCAATGTTAATTTGGTGGCATCAATATCTTTGCTTAATTCAATTTTGATTTTCCCTTTGGTAATTACCGATCTTCCCCAACGGGCTTTTTCTACTAAAATCCCTTCTTCTTTCCAGTTATGTATTACCTTATCGATGTTTTTTTGAATTTTGTCTTCAATCAATTCTATGATGTCAGATTGGGACAATTTTTCGAAATTATATTTTTTGCTTACATTAATAAAAATACCGTCCCATTTTATAAACGGTCCGAAACGACCTGTTCCTTTTTGAACAGGCTCTCCTTTGTAAGTAGCAATTGGAGCATCGGCTTGTGCTTTTTCATCAATTAATTCTTGAGCTCTAACAAGTGTAATGTTCAGTGGATTTTCACCTTTTGGCACAGAAACAAAAACACTTCCATGACGCACATAGGGCCCAAAACGTCCATTATTTACTTCAACTTCTTCTCCTTTGTAGGTGCCCAAATTTTTGGGCAATAAAAATAAATCCAAGACTTCTTCCAAAGTGATATTTCCAATATTTTGATCGTTCATCAAACTGGAGAATTTTTTTTCATCATCTTCGGCATCTCCTATTTGTGCCATAGGACCAAATTTCCCTAAACGAACAGAAACTGGCTTCCCTGTTTTAGGATCTGTACCTAGGATTCGCTCTCCGCTTTCTCGATCAGCATTTGCTTCTACATCGGCCACTGCAGGATGAAATTTATCATAGAATTCTTGCATCATATTAGTCCATTCTATATTCCCTTCAGCAATTTCATCAAAATCTTGTTCTACTTTGGCAGTGAAATTATAATCCAAAATATTTCCAAAATTTTTAACTAAGAAATCAGTTACTATGGTTCCAATATCAGTTGGTACTAATTTTCCTTTGTCGGAACCTGTATTTTCTTTTAATACTTTCTCACCTACTTTGCCAGATTGCAAAGTCAACTGCATATAATTGCGTTCCTGACCTTCAAGATTTCCCTTCTCTACATAGTTTCTGTTGATAATTGTAGAAATCGTTGGAGCATAAGTAGATGGCCGACCAATGCCTAATTCTTCAAGTTTTTTAACCAATGAAGCTTCTGTATAACGAGCTGGCGGACGCGAATATCTTTCGGTTGCCGTAATGTAATTATTTTGTAATTTCTCATTTACTTTCAACGCTGGCAACATTCCCTCTTGTTCTTCATCATCCTCGTCATTTCCTTCCAAATACACTTTCAAGAATCCTTCAAAAAGCAACACTTCACCTGAAGCAGTGAAAGTTTCCCCGTGATTGTCGGCTGCAATTTTTACGTTGGTTCTTTCCAATTCAGCATCGCTCATTTGTGAAGCTAAAGTTCTTTTCCAAATCAAATCGTACAAGCGTGCTTGATCTCTATCAATATTTACGGTATGACGTGACATATCCGTTGGCCTAATGGCTTCGTGTGCTTCTTGTGCCCCTTTGCTTTTATTGACAAAAGTTCTTGGCTTGGAAAATTCCTTTCCGTAGGATTTGATAATTTCAGCTTGAGCAGCTTCCATTGCCTCTTTTGACAAATTCACACTATCTGTTCTCATATAAGTAATGAGTCCTGCTTCGTACAAACGTTGCGCCAATTGCATCGTGATTCCTACGGGCAAATACAATTTTCTCGCGGCCTCTTGTTGCAAAGTTGAGGTTGTAAACGGCCCTGTTGGTGATTTTTTGGTAGGTTTTGTTTCTAAATCCGAAACTTTATAAGTTGAACCGACATTCTTGTTCAAGAAATCTTCGGCTTCTTTTTTTGTATTAAAATTTTTAGGCAGTTTGGCTTTGAATGATTTTCCTGATTCATTCGTAAATTCGGCTACAATTGAATATGTAGCAACAGCATTAAAACTCTGAATTTCTCTTTCTCGTTCCACAATCAAACGAACTGAAACCGATTGTACACGTCCTGCTGAAAGACCTCCTTTTACTTTTCGCCAAAGAACAGGAGACAATTCGTAACCTACTAATCTATCTAAAACTCTCCGAGCTTGTTGTGCATTGACCAAATTATAATCTATTTCTCGAGGATTGTCTATCGCCTTAAGAATCGCCGTTTTGGTAATTTCGTGAAATACAATTCGTTTAGCTTTGTTTTTATCTAATTTTAATTCTTCAGATAAATGCCATGAAATAGCTTCTCCCTCACGATCCTCATCACTCGCTAACCAAACCATTTCAGCATTTTTAGCAAGTCCTTTCAGTTTAGTAACTAATGATTTTTTTTCGGCAGAAACTTCGTATTTTGGTTTGAAACCATTATCTACATCTACACCAATTTCCTTGGAAGGTAAGTCGGCAATATGACCATAACTTGACTCGACTTGATAATCGCTCCCTAGAAATTTCTCTATTGTTTTTGCTTTTGCTGGTGACTCTACAATTACTAAATTCTTTGCCATAGGTTTATATTTCTCGGACAAAAGTAGAAGATTTTTTTAAATATTGAGCTTTTGGTAATTTTAAAAATAAATTTTATTGATGCACAAAAAAATAATACCTGATAAAAAAGCTATTTATTCTAAAATTCTACTTTTTACTTCTTTACTATAATTACGACCAATGGGAACAGTATAGGAATGTATCTGAATTCGATTTCCTTCGAGCGATTTCACTTTATCTAGAGCAATTGTGTAGGATTTATGAATGCGCATAAATTGGTCTGAAGGCAATTCCTCTGACTGTAAGCTTAGTGATTTATGAGTGATATAAGTTTTATCAACAGTAACTACCTTGATGTATTCTTTCATCCCTTCGATAAAAAGGATTTCATCTATATTTATTTTTACCATTTTTTTATCAACTTTGATAAAAATGTGAGAATCTACTCGAACTGGCTCCATTTTAAGGTTGTTTTTCAAACTAAATTCGGTAGTAATTTTATTGATGCATTTTATAAATCGTGGTAACGGAATGGGTTTTACTAAATAATCTAAAACTTCAAGATCATAGCTTTCGGCTGCAAATTCTCTAAAAGCGGTTGTTATGACCACTTTGGGTTTACTTGTCATCAAACTAATCAATTCGAAACCAGTCATCATTGGCATATTAATATCCAGAAAAACCGTATCAACGGTATTGTTATTAATAAAATCCAATGCTTCTAATGAGTTATTAAAGGTTGCAATAACTTCAAATTCTGAAAAATTGACAAAATAATTTTGCAATACTTTTATAGCCAAAGGTTCATCGTCAACCAAAACGCATTTAATCTTCATTATATATAGGTATTTGCAATTGAATGATGTAAAAATTAAATTTTACTTGATACTCTAAACTGAAATTATTTTTAAAAATCAATTTCAGCCTCTTTTTAGTATTGGTCAAGCCAATTCCTTTTGAGTTTTTAAAACTCGGTGAAAGTACAAAATTATTGATGATATCCAAATGCAAATAATCCTCAACTATTTTAAAGTTGATTTTAATTTTGAGTTTATTGTTATTATATCCACCATGTTTGAAAGCATTTTCCAACAATGAAATAAATAATAAAGGAGGCACTTTGATATCATCAATATTCGATTCAATATTGATGTCCACTTCCACGTTTTCGAAACGCAATTTTTCGATTTCTATATAATTTTGAATATAATCCAGTTCCTTCACGAAGGACACCATTTTGGTTCCCTCGGTGTCATACAAAACATATTCCATCAATTTTGACAATTTTATAATCACGTTGGGAACTTTGTCTGAAGATTCCAATGATAAAGCATACAAATTATTCAAAGTATTGAAAAAAAAGTGAGGTTGTATTTGATTTTTCAAGTATTTCAATTTTATTTTGAATTGTTCTTCCCTCAAAGCTCGGTTTCGATCTCTTTCTTTCAACCAAGTCAATGTCAAATATACTGATGAAGCCATAGCCAAAACATATAATTCGCCAATACATACCGCTACGATATGATTGATTTCGAAAGGCTGATAATCTCGATTGGCTTCTGGCCAAATGTTTTCCGAAATTATATAGTATGTCATTCCTGTTTTCAACAAATATACCATCATCAAACTCAATATTAGAGCAATAGCATACCTAAAATATTGCGATTTTAGAACATATCGAGGTATTAAAACAAATAAATTGAAGTACACCAAAGGAATATGAAGGGTAAATTCAATTAGATTCGACTTGAAGGAATAGCCGTAATTATTGAAATAAGCACCCCATCGCAGAAAATTCAATAAAAAATAGAATCCCCAAAACCAAAAATGATTTTGCAGTGTTATTTCAAATTTCATCTCTTTTATTTTACCCTTTCTTTAATTAAAATAATTTAAGGGTTCTCGCCTGTTGAAAACCTAAAAAAAACTTTTTGCAACTTTAATCAATTTGACAATAAAAAACGGCTCTTTGTAAAGAAATAATATGAAAATAAATAAAATCTCTTTAAAATAAAACTAAGAAAACGTTTTCGGAAAACACATTATTGATTAAAAAATGTCGTTGGTTGAAATTTTATCACAGTTGGGAGAATTTATTTTTCTAAGATTACCCATCCTGATAAATTTATACCATAACTAACAAAAACAAACAAAAATGAAACAAATTATTTTAATCATTATGATTATTTTTACTTCGCAAATTAGTTTTGCGCAAGTAAAAACTGTCAAAGGAAAGGTAAGCGATGCAAGCGGAATGCCAATTCCTATGGCCAACATTAACATCCAAGGAGAAACAAAAGGTGTTTCTACAGACATGGATGGGAATTTCACAATCCAAGCCGAAAAAGGGAAAACTTTAGTTATCTCTTTCGTTGGATTAGAAACTCAAAAAGTAGTTGTTACTGACGAAAGCCTTATCAATGTACAATTGAAAGAGAGTTCTTCAAATGCACTTTCTGAAGTGGTTGTTACTTCATTGGGTATCAAAAAGACTAGAAAATCTTTGACATATTCTGCTCAAGAATTAAAAGGTCAAGAATTAACAAGAGTAAAAGATGCCAACGTAATTAATACGATTGCTGGTAAGATAGCTGGTGTAGCTGTTGTAAGAAGTGCTGGTGGCACAGGTGGATCTACCAAAGTTACTATTCGTGGTAATTCTTCGGTTTCAAACAATCAACCTCTTTATGTTATTGATGGGGTACCCGTTCTAAATGTTTCTGCAATTCAGCCAAACGACACTTTTGGTTCAACTCAAGGGGGTAACCGTGACGGTGGGGATGTAGTAGGATTAATTAACCCTGATGATTACGAAGGAATGACTGTATTAAAAGGAGCTTCAGCCGCAGCTTTATACGGTAGCCAAGGTGCTAGAGGAGTTATATTATTATCTTCTAAAAAAGCCAAAGAGGGAGTGTCTACAATTACTGCAACTTCTACAACTAATGTGGAAACTGCAGCTTATTTGCCTGAATTTCAAACTTCTTACATAGCTAAACCTGGAGCAGATGAGACATGGGGAGCTAAAGGAGAATCTGATGATCACGTAAAAGATTTTTTTAAAACAGGGGTTACCCAAATTACATCTATTGGATATTCTTCAGGTTCTGCTAACTCAAATAGTAGCTTTACTTATGCTAACACTAACTCAACAGGGGTTATTCCTGAAAACAGCTTAAGCAAAAACAATTTTGGTGTAAGACAAACTGTAAAACTTTTTGAAGATAAATTAACTGTGAATGCAGCAGCTAATTTAGCCATACAAAATGTACAAAACAGACCAACAAGCGGATTGTATTTCAACCCATTGACTGGGCTATATTTAATGCCTAGAGGATATGACTTCAACGAATACAAAAACAACTTCGAAGTGTTTGATGCCTCTAGAAATATGATGGTTCAAAACTGGATGACCGATAGAGATATCGAACAAAATCCTTTTTGGGGAATTAATCGAAATGCATCTACTGACAGAAATCAATATTTAAATGGTTCGTTGGGTTTAAATTTTAAAGCAAACAATTGGTTAACAATTGGTTCTAGAATTAGCTATGACCAAATTGCCAATTCATTCGACAAACGAATTAATGCTTCAACTCAAGGGACTTTATCACACATCAATGGTAGATATATTTCTATCGATGATGTAAGCAGTCAAACTTATGGTGACTTAATTGCCACTATCAACACCCAATTTAATGATGACTTTTCTTTTAATGCAAACGTTGGAACAAGTATTACAAAAACTAGCGTGACTGATCAAACCGTTTTAGACTCCGACCCATCTGGATTGAATAGAGCCAACTGGTTCACTTTGGCTAACTTCAATTCAAATCAAGGAAACTTCAATAATTATGGGGCAAGAAAAGAAGTTCAAGCCGTTTTTGCTGCAGCAACTTTAGGATACCAAAACAAATTATATCTTGACTTAACTGCCCGTAACGAATGGTCATCAACAGTAGAAGATTCTTATTTTTACCCATCGGTGGGAGCTACTGCACTTTTGACTGAACTTTTCAAAATGCCTGAATCCATCAGTTTTGCTAAAGTTCGCGCTTCTTATGCACAAGTAGGTAACGATATTCCTGCTTTTAGTAAAGACCCTATAAATCTTTATCAAACAGTAACGCCAGGTAGTATTAAACCATTATACGGACCACAATTTGGAACTACTTTAAAGCCAGAAAGACAATCCTCCTATGAATTAGGTACAGAATGGAGATTCTTGAACAATCGTTTTGGAATAGAATTTACTTATTATGCCAATACTACAAAAAACCAATTGTTAAACATACCTGCTCCATCTACTAATGCAGAAGGAGTAACAAATTACACCTTTAATGGGGGTGTGATTAAAAACAATGGTATTGAATTAATCGTAAATTCTAATGTTATCAAAAATGACAAATTCAATTGGGATGCTTATGTAAACTATTCACACAATAGAAATGAAGTTACTGATTTACCAACTGATGGTGCTGGAGGCGGAAAAGTAATTCTTACCCCTGCTGGAGTAAATAGTTACAGATATTCTTTAATCAATGGGCAACCTTTTGGAGTAATCGAAGGGATTAACATCAAAAGAGATTCACAAGGAAGAATGTTGTTAAATGAAGATGGTTCTATTCAAAAAACGGAGTTTGAAGCAGTAGGAAATGCCAATCCTGATTTTATGTTAGGATTTGGAAACTCATTCAAATTTGGTTCATTCTTTGCTAATGTATTGATTGATGCTCGTTTTGGAGGAGATGTTATGAGTTTAACTGAAGCAACAAACGACCAATTTGGTGTTTCTAAAGTATCAGGAGACGCTAGAAATAATGGCGGAGTTGTCGTAAATGCTGTGTATGCTGAAGGACCAAATGCGGGTTCTGCTTTTTCAGGTAAATACGATGCTGAAAGATACTATTCCCAAGTGGGAGGTAGAGCTGGAGCTTCAGGTGAATATATGTATGATGCTACAAACGTAAGCTTAAGAGAGTTTGCTTTTGGATATACATTTAATCTTAAAAACAACAAATACTTACAATCAGCCAATTTATCTTTAGTAGGTAGAAACTTATTCTTCTTCTACAAAGACGCTCCATTCGATCCGAATGTTTCTTTGAGTACTGGTAATGGATTGCAAGGTATAGATGTTTATGCAAATCCTTCTACAAGAAGTATTGGTCTTAATTTAAATGTAACTTTCTAATAAAAATATTATGATACTAAATAAAATAAAAACAACTGTATTTTGTGCTTCATTGCTTATGGCAGTAGGATGTACAGGAGATTTCGACGAATTAAACAAAAACCCTGAAGGGTTTACCAATGAGCAATTAGAGCAAGATTTCAATCATATTAAAGCCCCAATTAATGCTCTTTTCTTAGGAATATTTAATACAACCCATTGGAAATACCAATTACAACAAAATCTGAATGCCGATTTATGGTCAGGTTATATGGCTACTCCTACCCCATTTAAAGGAGCTGCAGGAGATAATTCAAATTATAATTATGTAAATGGATGGAATGGTTTCGTTTGGGATTTAGCGTATACCGATGTAATGGCTAATGCTTTCCAATTGGAACGATTAACAAAAGGAAAATACGATCAGTTTTATGCTCTTTCCCTAATTTTGAAAGTAGAAGGAATGCACAGAACTACCGATATTTTTGGTCCTATTGTATATTCAAAATTCGGAACAACAGACAAAGTAGTTCCTTATGATGCTCAAGCGGATGTATACACACTAATGTTCAAAGAATTAGATTTTGCTATCACTGAACTTACCAAAAGAGAAAATGCAAGTGAAGTTTCTACTCTTACTGGTACCGATATTAGTACTTACAACGGAGATTACAAACAATGGGTAAAATTTGCCAACTCATTACGTTTGCGTTTAGCCACAAGAATTGTTAAAATTAATCCAACATTAGCCAAAACTGAAGCTGAAAAATCAGTGAATCACCCATTTGGAGTAATGACAGCAAATGCTGATGTATGTAAATTAATTATCCCTAATTTTATTGATCCATTATTTACCATTACAAATGCTTGGGGCGACATTAGAATGTCTGCCGATATGGAATCTATAATGGGCGGATATGAAGATCCTAGATTGGTAAAATATTTCAACAAATCTACAGATTTCCCATCAGAATATAGAGGTGTACGTACTGCTATTAATATGGTTGCCAAATCAGATCGTACTGGAATGTCAACTTTAGGTGATATTGTTTCCAAAAACGAAAAAGTACTAATGACTACCGCAGAGGTTTATTTCTTGAGAGCTGAAGGTGCATTAAGAGGATGGAATATGGGTGGAACCGCTCAATCTTTGTATGAAATGGGAATTTCAGCTTCATTTACACAACACGGAATAGCTGGCGTTTCAACATATATCGCTGACAATGTTAAAACGGCTAAGAATTTTGTTGATGTAAAAGACGCGGCCAACAATGGAACCGCTTTGAACAATGTCACTATTGCTTGGGATGCAGCAGCGTCTAATGAAGTAAAATTACAAAAAATTATTACCCAAAAATGGATTGCTAATTTCCCAGAAGGACAAGAAGCCTGGTCAGAATTTAGACGTACCGGATACCCTAAATTATTTAGAGCTATTCACAACACAAGTGGTGGTACCATTACTACCCAATATGGCCCTAGAAGAATAAATTATGTTCAGTCTGAAAAAGATGGAAACCCTGGTGGTTTGGCAACAGGAATTGCATTGCTTGGTGGACCTGACAATGGAGGCACTAGGCTTTGGTGGGATACTACAGGTCCAAATTTCTAAATTAAATATGGATTAGTTGCAATTAATGGTATAAGTAATTGAATTTACTTATACCATTTTTTTAAAACTTATCTTAAATTAATACAATAAAATAAAATGAAAACTGCTTTAGAATTCAAAAAGGAAATTAGCTACAAAAGCCCAGGTAAATTTGAAGAAACTCGATTTGAAAAAATTCACAATGAAATTTTCAAAAACTCAGCCGAAGCTTCATTGGTAGTTGCTCGAGAAATAGCTGATTTAATCCAATCAAAACAAGCCAAAAACAAACCCTGCGTATTGGGCTTAGCAACAGGTTCTTCGCCAATAAAAGTGTATGAAGAATTAGTTCGCATGCATAAAGAAGAAGGATTGAGTTTTAGCAATGTGATTACATTCAATTTGGATGAATATTATCCAATGTCAAAAGAAAGTCACCAAAGCTATTTTTATTTCATGCACCAGCATCTTTTCAATCATATCGATATCGATCCTGAAAACGTAAACATTCCTGATGGAACGATTCCTTTCGATGAATTGACTCAGTATTGTATTGATTATGAGATGAAAATAAAAAATGCCGGTGGACTCGATTTCCAATTATTGGGAATAGGTAGAACCGGTCACGTAGGCTTCAATGAACCAGGTTCCCACATCAATTCAGGAACACGAATAATTACCTTGGACCACATAACCAGAGTCGATGCTTCTTTCGATTTCAATGGAATTGACTTTGTACCAAAAAGAGCCGTTACGATGGGAGTTTCAACCATTCTACGTTCCAAAAGAATAGTGTTGATGGCTTGGGGCCAAAACAAAGCTGGTATCATCAAAAGAACCATTCAAGGCGATATTAGCTCAGAAGTTCCCGCAACTTTTTTACAAAATCACAACAACGCCACTTTTGTTTTAGACCAATCTGCAGCTTCTGAATTGACCCGAAACAAAACCCCTTGGCTAGTTGGAGAATGCCTTTGGACACCCGAATTAAAAAGCAAAGCCATCGTTTGGCTGTGTCAAGAAACCAAACAGTCCATTCTAAAATTAACAGACCGAGATTATAACAATAACGGAATGTCAGACCTTTTAGCATCTGGAGGTTCTTCGGCTTATGATTTAAACATCAATATGTTTAATGTTTTACAACACACCATTACAGGATGGCCGGGCGGAAAACCCAATACTGATGACAGTCACCGTCCTGAAAGAGCCAATCCGGCCAAGAAAAGAGTTATTCTCTTTAGTCCACATCCAGATGATGACGTAATTTCAATGGGAGGAACGTTCTCAAAATTAATAAAACAAGGTCACGAAGTGCATGTGGTGTATCAAACTTCTGGAAACATTGCCGTAACAGATGATGAAGCCTTGAAATTTGCCGAAGTGTGTAACGATTTTGTGGGTGAAGATTCTAGTAAAATCAACTTCCAGGCAGTCATTGATTTCTTGAAAAACAAAGGTGAAAATCAAATCGACTCTTTAGAAGTTCGAAAACTCAAAGGACTTATCCGAAGAAGAGAATCTTATGCCGCGGTGCGTTACATAGGATTAAAAGATGAGCATACCCATTTCTTAGATATGCCATTTTATGAAACAGGTCAAGTCAAGAAAAACCCAATCGGAGAGGAAGACATCCAACTCGTAGCTGACATCATTGCTAAAATAAAGCCACATCAAATTTTTGCCGCAGGAGACCTAGCAGATCCACACGGTACGCACGAAGTTTGCTTAAATGCTATTTTTGCAGCCTTGAAAAAATTAAAATTGAAGCCTTATATGGACGATTGTTGGTTGTGGTTGTACCGTGGTGCTTGGCATGAATGGGAAATTCACGAAATTGATATGGCCGTTCCATTAAGTCCTGATGAAGTAACACTAAAACGTCACGCCATATTGTTCCACCAATCACAAAAAGACCGTGTTATGTTCCAAGGAAGTGACCCGAGAGAATTCTGGGTGAGAGCCGAGGACAGAAACAAAAATACTGCAAAACTATATGACGATTTAGGCCTTGCTGAATATGAAGCTATTGAAGCATTTAAACGTTTTGATTATTAGAAATCAATTAACAAATAACGATATCTAAATAATGAAATACTTTTTTATCCTATTCATGTCAAGCATTTTGGTGAATGCTCAGATAAAAACCGAAGCCTTACATTTTATGCCTTGGCCACAATCTATTAGTGTTACAAATGGCAGTTTTGCTTTAGATAAAAATTTTAAAGTAAACATTACCGGTAATCCAAATTCTCGAATTTTTGCAAGAACTACTCAGTTTTTGCGAAGATTAGACGGAAGAACTGGACTGTTTTTTGACCAAGGTTTCGTGACCAAAATCAATGAATTTCCATCAGCGCAATTGCAAATAAATTGTTCGCAATCCGGAAAAATCGGTATAAACCAAGATGAAAGTTATCAACTGGAAATTGAATCTGATAAAATAATGATAAATGCAAGTTCCGATTTAGGAGCCATGCACGCTTTGGAAACCCTATTGCAATTACTCCAAAACAATAGTACTTCTTATTATTTTCCTACGGCTGTAATTTCGGATTTTCCAAGATTTACTTGGCGCGGATTGATGATTGATACTGCAAGACATTTTCAACCTGTTGATGTCATCAAAAGAAATTTGGATGCAATGGCAGCAATGAAAATGAATGTTTTTCATTGGCATTTAACTGATGATCAGGGCTGGAGAATCGAATTGAAAAACCATCCCAAACTAACCCAATTGGCTTCTGACGGAAATTATTATACACAAGAAGAGATAAAAAACATTGTAAAATATGCTGAGGAAAGAGGCATTATGGTGGTTCCAGAAATAGATGTTCCAGGACACGGCTCAGCCATCTTGACCGCTTATCCAGAAGTGGGAAGCAAACTCAATTTTGATAAAAACACCTATTCTCTAGAAAGAAATTCGGGAATTTTCACTCCAACATTAGACCCATCGAATCCAAAAACATATCAATTGTTGAGTGAAATTTTCGATGAAGTTTGTCCGTTGTTTTCAGGGAATTATTTTCACATTGGCGGAGATGAAAACGAAGGAAAAGATTGGGATTCGAATCCAAAAATTCAGGAATTCAAAAAGAAAAATAATTTTGCTAACAATCACGAATTGCAAACCTATTTTACTATGCAATTGATACCAATGCTAAAAAAACACAACAAAGAATTAATGGGTTGGGAAGAAATAATGACCAAAAATCTATCGAAAGACGCCATAATACATTCTTGGAGAGGTATTAACGAAGGGATTCCAGCGGGTCAATCGCTTGCAAATGCTGTAAAAAATGGATACAAAACGGTTTTGTCAAATGGGTATTATATAGATTTAATGTTGGGTGTAGAAAATCATTATTTGAATGATCCAATGCCAAAAAACATCACGTTTACTGCCGAAGAAAAAGCAAGAATTTTGGGAGGAGAAGCCACAATGTGGAGCGAATTGGTAACTCCAACCACCATAGATTCCAGAATTTGGCCAAGAACTGCTGCCATAGCCGAAAGATTATGGTCCAATGAAAACATCACAGATATGGCTAGTTTACGCAAAAGAATGAACGTTATTTCTTTGCAATTAGAAGAACTAGCAATCACACATATCAGAAATAAAGAGGTGCTATTGAGAAACATCAGCAACAATCAAAAAACAGATGCTTTGGAGGATTTTTCCAAAATTTGCGAACCACTAAAAGTGTATTCACGAAATGCTGGAGGTACTGAATATAAGACCTTCTCCCCGTTTACCCTTTTTGCAGATGCTTGTACTCCAGACGCTAGTGATGCTTTAGGTTTTGATGCTGCCGTGAATCATTATTTAAAAAATAAAAACTCAGAAAACCAGCTTTTGGTAACTGATTATCTAAAAAAATGGATTAATGTGAATTATAAGTTAATCGAATTGAGTTCAAACGCACCACTTATTCAACCCCTTTTGCCCCTATCAAAAAGTTTGAGTGATTTGTCACAACAATTGCTTTTAAAAATAGAAAAAAAACAAACTGTAAATCCAAGTAAATTAAAAGATTTACTGGAACAATGCAATTCAAAAAACCATGCCGATGTAGAGTTGGCAGTATATAACAGCCTGAAAAAAATAGTTACGGCTGAATAAAAATGATATTAAAAATAGTTTAGTTGATTTAGAGTGTACTTTTGTTTTTTATCATTTTCAGTAAATGGTAGTTCCAAATTAAAAGTACAAAACCAGCAACCCTTTCGAAGTTATTGAACTTTGAAAGGGTTTCGATTTAAAATACTGTTAATTCTTCTGCTGACATCTTGTCATATTTATTCAAATAATTGTACCTTTGCATCCTAAATAAAATCACACTTTTGAAAGTGACTATGGAAAAGATTATTGAAGAAAGCAAGCAAGGCGAAAGCCTCATTTTAGAAAATAAACCCGAGAATACCAAGAAACTCTTTATAGAAAGTTACGGCTGTGCGATGAATTTTTCCGACAGCGAAATCGTGGCTTCCATCCTATCGTCAAACGGATACAACACCACACAAATTCTTGAAGAAGCTGATTTGGTTTTGGTTAATACCTGTTCGATTCGAGACAAAGCAGAGCAAACAATTCGAAAACGTTTAGAAAAATACAATACCGTGAAACGCATCAATCCAAAAATGAAAGTTGGGGTTTTGGGCTGTATGGCAGAACGTTTGAAAAGTCAATTCCTCGAAGAAGAAAAAATTGTCGACCTCGTTGTTGGTCCAGATGCTTACAAAGATTTACCTAATTTATTATCCGAAGTCGAAGAAGGTCGCGATGCCATTAACGTGATTTTATCCAAAGACGAAACCTATGGCGATATTTCTCCCGTTCGATTGAATTCGAATGGCGTTTCGGCTTTTGTTTCCATCACTCGTGGTTGCGATAATATGTGTACGTTTTGCGTAGTGCCTTTTACACGAGGTCGAGAACGTAGCCGTGAGCCACAAAGTATTATGAAGGAAATTCAGGATTTGTGGGACAAAGGGTTTAAGGAAATTACACTTTTGGGTCAAAATGTTGATAGTTATTTGTGGTATGGTGGCGGACTGAAAAAAAATTTCGTTAACGCTTCTGATATGCAAAAAGCAACTTCTGTAGATTTTGATCAATTATTAGAAATGGTGGCCGTTGGTTTTCCAAAAATGCGCATCCGTTTTTCGACTTCCAATCCTCAGGATATGCACGAAAGTGTGTTACATGTGATTGCCAAACATCCGAATATTTGCAAACACATTCACTTGCCTGTTCAATCCGGCAGCGACAGAATACTAAAGGAAATGAATCGTTTGCACACTCGCGAAGAGTATATGACTTTGATTGATAAAATCAGAACAATCATTCCAGATTGTGCCGTCACTCAAGATCTAATTTCAGGTTTTCCAACTGAAACCGAAGAAGATCATCAAGACACTTTGAGTTTAATGGAACACGTAAAATATAGTTTTGGATATATGTATGCCTACTCTGAACGTCCGGGAACACTGGCCGAACGCAAAATGGAAGATGACGTTCCCGAAACCACAAAATTACGCAGACTGCAAGAAATTGTTGATTTGCAAAGAAGTCATAGTGCGTTTAGAACTCAGGAATTTGTTGGACAAACTGTAGAAGTTTTGATTGAAAAAGCATCCAAAAAATCTGAAAAGGATTGGTCTGGAAGAAATTCACAAAGTATAGTTGTCGTTTTTCCAAAAGAAGATTATAAAATTGGAGATTTTGTAAATGTAAAAATCACGAGTTGCACCAGCGGAACTTTGATTGGCGAAGCGTTGGGTTGGAGTGAGATGAATTAGTTTTTTAGCCACGAATTTCAAGAAAGTGGGAGGACTTTGACAAAGAATTGCTAACTTTTTTTAAAACACAAATTACACAAATTAGCAAAAATTTAGAAAGCATCAAATAGAATTACACAATTTTTAAAAATAGTTTAAGATTAAAATTTGTGGTAATTTGTGTAATTTATGGTAAAAATAAACTCACATTTAAAAAAGAGTTAGATAGAATTACACAAATTTTCACAAATTAACTTACATTATTATGAGTGACGACTATGAGTATTATTATAAAAAAGATGAAACGCCCACGACAATTTTCATTGACACACACCAATATGATTATAGGCGTTCCATCTTCCAATAAAAAACAAATATTATAAACAGATGAAACGCCCACGACAATTATCATTGACACACACCAATATGATTATAGGCGTTCCATCT
>JACCDI010650156.1_pt1 | contig 23436 bp, 17 predicted proteins | sample 7442791 | NCBI WGS metagenome assembly JACCDI01 (sample SAMN15323434, study PRJNA562643) | freshwater metagenome | isolation source: river surface water | place: USA:Blue River Watershed | collected 2017-08-15
ACTTAAATTCGGTTTTTTCATTATCGTAAATTAAATTAAAATACGATAAGCACTTTGCTTATCAAAACTTATTGTGTTTAGAAGTGAAGTTATAAGCTTTGATGTGGTAAATTTAAAAATAATATTTTAAATAATACAATATTTTTTTTGCAATTAAATTACTTTTTTAAGAGAATTAAAATGCGCAAACAGCTGGTTGTTAATTATTTGGCTATAACTATTTCGTTGTAGTAGATTCTCTAATGATGAGATTGGTTTCAATTATTTCGGTGGTGTATTGTTCGTTTTCTTCGTCCTCTAATTCCAAACGATCAATGAGCATTTGTGCGGATTTACGTCCCATTTTTATACCGTTTTGACTTACCGTAGAAATACTTGGTGTTGAAAATTGCGAAATGATCCCGTCGGTAAAGCCTATAACCGATACATCCTCAGGAACTTTGAGGTTGTTTTGTGCAGCAATTTTAATCGCTGTAACGGCAAATAATTCGTTTACCGCAAAAATTGCTTCACATTTTTGAGATTGTATGAGTTTTTCAATTTTTAACGAGCAATTATCAATGTCTTCAATTTTTATTATTAATTCCTCATCAATAGCCATGTGATTGGATTTCAATGCTTCTTTATAGCCGTCGGTTCTTAATTTTCCAACACTCACATAATCCACAGTGGTAATTAGTGCGATTTTTTGAAACCCTTTTTCGATGAGAAATTGCACTGCATCAAAGGCGGCTTGTTTGTCGTCAATAATTACTTTGTCACAGAAAACATCATTGGTTACACGATCAAACAAAACTACAGGCATTCCTTGGTTGATGACTTCTTGAATGTGGTGAAAATCTTTTTTCTGTTGGGTTTCTTTGGATAGTGACATGATAAAACCATCGGTACTGCCGTTAGCGAGCATTTCAAGATTGATGACTTCTTTGTCAAACGATTCATCCGACAAACACACGATAACATTGTATCCGTTTTCGTTGGCTACCTGTTCGATTCCGCTAATAACGGTGGCAAAAAAATGGTGTACAATCTCGGGAATTATGATGCCAATGGTTTTTGTTTTTTTGTTTTTTAAACTAAGGGCAATATTGTTGGGTTTGTAGTTGTATAATTTGGCAAAAGCTTGCACTTTTAAACGGGTATCTTCGCTAATTTCATGGCTGTCACGAAGCGATTTTGACACGGTTGAAATCGATACGTCTAGTTCTTTAGCAATTTGTTTAAGCGTGACTTTTTTTCTCATCGGGAAAAAGCTAATTATTAATAAGTTTTAAAAGTAACTTTTTTTTTTGAAGTATCGCATTTTTCCTCTAAAATAATCGCGATAACCACAAAGTTTTCAACACGAAAACGTTTTCGCAACCTCTTTTTCGGCCTTCAATTTTTTTATACCAAATTTTTACATAAATTTAACATTAGAAGTAAAGTTATAAGCAATAAAAAACAATTTTAACCTAAACAATTTGTATGAAAACACTGCAAAAAAAGTTACTACTTTTCTTACTTATCTTTCCGATAGGGATGTTTGCACAAAACACACTAAAAGGTGTTGTTTTAGAGGGTAAAACGCAACAGCCACTGCCAAGCGTATCCGTAGCAATCGAAGGTACTAACACTATGACTGCGACTGATTTTGATGGTAATTTTACATTATCAAATCTTAAAAAAGGACAAAAAATTACGTTCTCTTTTATAGGATTTACGAGTCAAACATTGGTTTATGAAAATCAATCTTCTGTAACGATCCGTTTGGCAGAAGATTTACAAGAATTAAAAGATGTTGTAGTAATTGGATACGGAGCTGTAAAGAAAAAAGACGCTACAGGTACCGTTGAATTAATTACATCTAAAGACTTTAATGACGGTCCCGTATTGTCGCCACAACAATTAATTAGTGGTAAAGTAGCTGGGGTAAGCATATCTTCAAACGGAGGTTCTCCAGGTGAAGGTTCTAACATCAACATTAGAGGTGTTGGTTCGTTAGCGTTAACCAGTCAGCCTTTATTTGTAATTGACGGAGTACCTGTTGATGGTGGAGTTGGTGGATCTAGAAACCCATTAAGTCTTGTTAATCCGAGTGATATTGAGAGCATGTCAGTTTTAAAAGATGCTTCTGCTACGGCAATTTATGGATCTCGTGGGGCTAACGGAATAATTGTGATTACAACCAAAAAAGGGAAAAATAAAGAATTCAAATACACGTTCAACTCCTCAACTACTATGTATGATGTTATCAATAGAGTAGATGTAATGTCGGCAAATCAATTGCGTGATGTTATTGCATTGGATTCAAATTATGACGATACCACTTCTGGATTGTTAGGAACTGCTAATACGGATTGGCAAGACGAAATTTACAGAACGGCTTTTGGTAGAAATCATGATTTTAGTGCTACAGGTAATGCTTGGGGTGTACCAATGAGAGCCTCTCTATCGTATACAAATCATGACGGTATTTTAAGAACTGATAACTTTGAGCGAACTACTGCAGCTTTATCGTTTAGTCCAAGTTTTCTTGACAATGCGTTAAAAGTAGAAATTAATGCCAAAGGAAATTACGAAGAAAATCAATTTGCGAACAGAGGAGCGATTGGTTCGGCAGCCGTTTTTGATCCAACACAATCGGTTTTTGATGTGAACTCTCCTTTTGGTGGCTATTTTACCTGGATTGATGCAAGTACCAACCAACAAGTTTCTTTAGCGCCAACCAACCCGGTTGCTTTGTTAAACTTAACAGATGATTCATCTGAAGTGAGACGCTTTTTAGGAAACGTTAAAGCAGATTATAACTTGCCGTTTTTCAAAGATGTAACAGCAACTGTAAATATTGCTTTGGATAAATCGAACAGTAACGGTAGAAATATCACTTCTGACTTAATTCCAACTTCTGATCCAACGTGGAACGGATCTCGTTTTGCCTATGCGAACAATTCAACAAATAAATTATTTGATGCTTATTTTTCGTATGTGGGATCTTTCAGTGATAAACACAATTTAAATGCGGTAATAGGACATTCTTATCAATCTTTTGAATATGACAATTACAATTATAACAGTGAAAACGAAGAAGATGGTTTAGAATATGAATTTATTGATAAATCTAAAAGTGTATTATTTTCTTATTTCGGTCGTGTAAATTACGATTTCAACAAACGTTATTTGTTTACCGCTACTTTAAGAGCTGATGCATCTTCTAAATTGAATCCAAAAGATCGTTGGGGTTATTTCCCATCTGTTGCTTTAGCGTGGAATGTTATGGAAGAGTCGTTCATGAAGAATGTAAAAATGGACAATTTGAAATTGAGAGTGGGTTATGGTGAAGTAGGAAACGTAAATACATTACCAGATTACAAATTCTTGACACGTTACACTGGAAGTACAGAAACAGCTCAATACCAATTTGGATCTGCAAACGGATTGCCTTCTTTTTATCAAACGTATAGACCCGATGCGGTTAATAAAGATTTGAGATGGGAAATTGGTCAAACGTTAAACGTTGGTTTAGATTTTGGATTCTGGAACAACCGTTTAAACGGTTCGGTGAATGCTTATGTAAGAAGATCGAAAGATTTAATTGCTAATTCAACAGTAGACCCTTTCACTAACTTCTCGAATCAAATTGAGCGAAATATTGGTGACATGGAAAACAGAGGTATTGAATTTGCTTTGAATTTAACACCTATCAAAACCGATAATTTTGAATGGAACATCAATTATAACATTGCGTTCAACAACAACGAAGTAACCAAATTACCAGACAACCAACCTGTTGGAGGTATTTCAACTGGGGTAGGAAACAATGTTCAAATGCATGCTGAAGGGGAACAACCTTATAGTTTCTTTGTGTACAAACAAATTTATGATGCAAATGGAGTGCCAATCGAAGGTGCATTTGCCGATTTAAATGGGGATAACCAAATTAACGACAGCGACAAATATTTTTACAACGATCCAGTCGCAGATATTTTAATGGGTATCAATACCGATTTTAGATACAAAAACTGGGATATGGCTATTATTTCTAGAGTTAGTTTAGGTAACTACATCTATAATGATGTGAAAGCGTCTAAAGGAATATTAGATTTAGCGGTACCTTCTACCAATAATTATATTACCAATTTACATACCGATTATTTAACGTCTGGATTTACAACAATCTCTGATGTAACAGCATTAAGTGATCATTTTATTGAAGACGGATCGTTCTTCAAAATTGACAACATTTCAATTGGTTATACTGCAAAACAAATTTCAAAAGGAGTAGATGCTCGTTTCTATGGATCTGTTCAAAATGTAGCAGTATTTACTAATTTTAGCGGTATTGATCCTGAAATTCCTTCAGGAATTGATAATAATTTTTATCCAAGACCTCGCTCATTCATGTTTGGCGTTAATTTCAATTTTTAAAAATTTAGTTTATGAAAAATATTTTTATAACATTAACAACAGCATTAACATTACTTTTTTCAGTAACGAGTTGTCAAAGCGATTTAGATCAATCGCCTATTGACCCGGATAGTTTTACTGAGGAAGACGTATTTGCTAATGCTACTGAAGCAAAAAGTGCACTAGCTAAAGTTTATGCTAGTTTGGCTTTGACAGGTCAGAATGGACCTGCGGGTCAGCCCGATTTAGGAAATATTGATGAAGGATTTTCTCAATTTTCGAGAATGTTGTTCAATTTAAATGAATTGACTACTGATAATGCTGTAGTAGCATGGGGTGATGCCGGATTGCAAGATTTACACGGAATGTATTGGACAGCAAGTAATGACTTTACCGATGCGATGTACAACCGCTTAGCACAAACCGTATCGTTTTCAAATTCATTTATTGAAAATGCAGAACGTTTGAATGATCCAGTTGTTACGCAATATATTGCAGAAGCACGTTTCATTAGAGCCTATGCTTATTACAATTTGATTGACTTATACGGAAATGTTCCATTAGTAACACGTATTGAAACAACATTGCCAACGCAAAGTTCAAGAACTGAAATTTTCAATTTCATTGAAGAAGAGTTGTTAGATATCCAAAATGATTTAGCCGCTTCTGGGGCTAATGAATATGGACGTGTAGACCGTGTAGCTTCTTGGGCATTGTTGTCTAGATTGTATTTGAATGCAGAAGTTTGGACGGGTACAGCTCGTTACAACGACTGTATTACCTATTCAACTAATGTAATCAACTCAACATATGCATTACACACTACAGATGTTAATGCTAATGGTACTGCTTATGACGAATTATTCTTAGCAGATAACGGTTCAAATGGTGCACAAAACGAATTCATTTTTGCCTTAAATTTTGACGGATTAAACAGTCAAACGTATGGAGGAAGTACATTTTTAGTACATGCTGCTGTAGGTGGGTCTATGAATCCAAATGATTTTGGAGTGAATGGTGGCTGGGGTGGTCTTAGAACCACTAGTGCTTTAGTAAACAAAATGGGTGCTAATGATAAAAGAGCTATGTTTCATTCAAATGGGCAGTCTTTAGAAATCTCTAATATTAGAAGATTTGCTGATGGTTATGCTGTTACTAAATTCAAAAATGTGACTTCTACAGGACAAAGAGGTAGAGATGCTTCTGGGAATTTTGTGGATACGGATGTACCATTAATTAGATTGTCTGAAATCTATTTGAACTATGCTGAAGCTACATTAAGAGGAGGTAACGGTTCATTGACGGAAGCGTTAAATAAAATCAACCAAATTAGAACGAGAGCTTACGGTAATACAACAGGTAATATTGCAAGTACTGCTTTAACATTAGACTTTGTTTTAGACGAAAGAGCTAGAGAATTGTATTGGGAAGGTCAACGTCGTACCGATTTAATTCGTTACAACTATTTTACTACAAATACGTATGTATGGCCATTCAAAGGAAATGCTCCTGCAGGATCATCGGTGGGTAATTTCAGAAATGTTTTCCCAATCCCGTCTAATACGCTTCAAGTAAATTCAAATTTAACTCAAAATACAGGATATTAATTTAATTCAAAATCAAAATGAAAAATTACATAAAAATTTCAATATTGTTTTTATCATTGGCCACAAGTTTAATTTCTTGTGATGATGATTATGCGACTTTCACGGCTGCTCCAGAAGGAGAGTTCGATTTTACAAACACTTTTTTAAGTGAATATGCATTACCAGCTGAGAACATTACTGATAATAACATTGGTGCTGTTTTTACGTTCAATGCAGCTAATTTTGGTGTACAAACTAATGTAACATATCGTTTAGAGTCTTCAATTATTGGAGATTTTACGGATGCTGTAGTGGTTCCAACACTTTCAAATGCAAACAATCAAATTGAAGTTTCAATTGGAACTTTAAAATCGTTAGCTACTGATTATGGCTATGCAGCAGGAGATTCTGGTATTTTGAACTTTAGAGTAAAAGCTTATCCTGGGGATGGTAACTCTACTACATTAATGTATACGCCTAAAAAAGTAATCAATGTAACATTATTAGAAGCTATTTCTGGAGGGTCAGGTATTGAAGTTTCTCAATGGGGAGTTGTAGGTTCTGGTTACAACAATTGGGGTGCTTTTGCCGATGCTCCTTTCTATACTACTAACCAAGCTAATGTATTTGTAGCCTATGTAACTTTAGTGGCTGGTGAAATCAAATTTAGAGCAAACAACGATTGGGGAACTAATTTTGGGGATGATGGTGCGAATAATACATTAGATGCAGGTGGTGCTAATATTGCGGTAACACCAGGGACATACAAAATTACGCTTGATTTAAATAACAATACCTATACAAAAGAATTATTCTCTTGGGGAATTGTAGGTTCTGGATACAACAACTGGGGAGCTACTCCAGATGCTAAATTTACATATGACTATGTAACCAATACTTTTAAAGTAGGTGTTAAATTAGTTGCTGGGGAAATCAAATTCAGAAAAAATAGTGACTGGGCTGATAATTTTGGTGATAATGGTGCTGACGGTTCATTAGAAGCCGGAGGAGCTAATATTGCTGTAACAGCAGGTTACTATGTAGTAACATTAGACTTAGTAAATTCAACTTATACTATTGAGCAAGCTGACCTTTACGGTGTTGTAGGTTCAGGTTATAATAATTGGGGATCATCTCCTGACTTTACCTTTACGCCATTAAGCAATGGAGTATGGGTAGCAGAAATTGTGTCTTTAACAGTTGGTGAAATCAAATTCAGAGTAAATGAAGATTGGGCTGTTAATTTAGGTGATGATGGTGCTAACGGTACTTTAGAAGCAGGTGGAGCAAACATTGCTGTATCAACTGCTGGTAATTATAGAATTGTAGTAAATACTACAGATTCTACGTACCAACTCAACCGAGTTAATTAATTATAACAATACAAAAAAGGCTGGCCAAACGGTCAGCCTTTTTTTATATAAATAAAAATTTATGAAAAAAATAGTACTTTTTGCACTATTGTTATCCACCCTACATTCTGTTGCCCAATTGACTTGGCAAGGCGGAACTACACCCGAACAAACTAGTTCGGCTACTTTATTATTTAATAAAACAGGAACGCCACTGGCAAGTTACACAGGTGTTATTTATGCTCATATTGGCGTAACTCTTAATGGTACCCCTTGGCAAGGCGTAATTGGTTCTTGGGGCAACAATGCCACGCAGCCTGCATTAACTCTCGTTTCGGGAACCACTTATAAATTGGATTTAACCCCAACAATTCAAAGCTATTTTGGAATTGGTTCGGGAACCATCAGTAAAATTAATGTTGTTTTTAGAGCCGCCTCAGGAAGCCCTCAAACAGCTGATTTAGAAATAAATGTAGGCGCTTTTCAGGTCAATTTAACGGCACCCTTGCAAAACAGTACCACCATACTAAATAGTGGTGCTGCTCTCACGGTTGCGGCTAATAATACCAACGGTACAGCAAATTACGTTTTAAAAGGAAATGGTATTACCCTAAATTCAGCGAATGGAGTTGCAACTTATAGTTATACGCATACCAATATTACGACCAATCAATATTACGCTTTGGAAGTGACACAAGGCGCTATAACTGTTACTAAAAACTTTAGAGTGCTAGTAAATCCAAACACGACTTCACTGGCCATGGCCAACGGGTTAGTAAATGGTATTAATTATAACACATCGGATAATACCAAAGCAACTTTAGTCTTAGATGCACCCTTAAAAGACTTTGTGTATGTAGCAGGTAGTTTTAACAACTGGAATCCTACTAGTAGCTATGCTATGAAAAAGGATCCTACCTCAGGAAAATATTGGTTAGAGCTTACCGGATTAACGCCAGGTACTAATTATTCGTATCAATATTGGGTTGTAGATCAAACACCGATTGCTAATTCACCCGCTTTAGTAAAAGTTGCCGATCCTTGCTCAACTACTGTATTGTCTCCTTATGATGATCCGTATATTCCAAGTACATCGTATCCAAATTTACCGGTTTATCCAGCCGGTCAAGAACGTGAAGTAACCGTTTTAAAAACAGGTCAAACGCCTTATAATTGGCAAGTAACTAATTTTACAAAACCAGATAAGGACAAACTAGTTGTATACGAATTGTTAATAAGAGATTTTGATGCCAATCGAAATTTTCAAGATGTGATAAACCGTATTCAATATTTCAGAGAATTGGGTATCAATGCCATCGAATTGATGCCGGTTATGGAGTTTGAAGGCAATGAAAGTTGGGGGTATAATACCGCTTTCCACATGGCTTTGGATAAGTTCTATGGGACACCTGAGAAATTCAAAGAGTTGGTAGATGTATGCCATCAAAATGGAATTGCCGTTATTTTAGATATTGCTTTCAATCATGCTTTTGGAAGAAATCCAATGATTAGAATGTGGATGAGTGATGCCGATGGCGATGGATGGGGAAGCCCAAGTACCGAAAATCCGTATTTTAATACCGTTGCTAAACACAGTTATAGCGTAGGTGAAGATTTTAATCACGCATCAACGCTCACAAAAACCTATGTAAAACAAACGATTAAACATTGGATAACTGAGTTTAAAATAGACGGTTTCCGTTGGGACTTAACCAAAGGATTTACCCAAAATTGTACGGCAAGTGATCAAACGTGTACTAATAATTACCAACAAGATCGTGTCGATATTTTGAAAGATTATGCCGATTATTCTTGGAGTTTAGACCCTAATCATTACGCTATTTTTGAACATTTAGGATCTGATTCTGAGGAACAACAATGGGCCAATTATCGTCTAAATGAAGGAAAAGGAATTATGATGTGGGGCGAATTGTTTACACAATATAAAGAACTTGCTTTAGGGTTTTCGGGACAAAACATATCAAGAATGTCACATACTAGTCGAGGTTTTAGCGGTAAAAGATTATTGGGTTATCCCGAAAGCCATGATAAAGATCGCTTGATGTATGAAGCCATAACCTATGGAAACACAGCTGGAACGTTACCTGTTAGAAATAACCTAACTAATGCTTTAAACAGAATGGGAGCTATTGGAGCAACAAGTATTTTAGTCCCTGGCCCCAAAATGATATGGCACTTTGCTGAATTAGGAAATAATCAATCCATTTATACGTGTGCCGATGGATCTGTGAATGATGAATCTGCAACTCTTGCAGGAGATTGTAAGTTAGTAACTAAAGCGCAAGTGCAATGGACTCAAAACTGGTTAGCTAACCCTACAAGAGCAGCAATTTTAAGTGATTGGTCAAGATTAATCAAGTTAAAAACTACAGAGCCTGTCTTCGTTGGTGATCATACCATAAGTACAGATGCTAGTAATTTTAAACAACGGCTCCATATTTATAATACGAATCTAGCCTCAACACAACTTAAAGATGTCGTTGTTTTGGCTAATTTTGATACGAGTACTACTACAATTAATCCAAATTTTCCCACGACAGGATATTCATATCCAATGACTTGGTATGATTTAATGGATAATAGCCCTGTTACCATTAGTAGTGCTACAGCTTTAATAACTGTAAATGCAGGTAAATTTAGAGTATTTGGAAATCAACCATCTACCTTAAGTTCTGATGATTTCACAGCTTTCACTTCAGAGGTTATGGTGTATCCAAACCCAACAAAAAGCAGTTTCGCCATCAATCAAGACGCAGCCAGTGTTGAAATTTATACCATAACAGGTCAGTTAGTTGGCAATTATACATCCGTAGCTGCCGATCAAGCAATATACATCGATCATTTGCAATCGGGGATTTATTTGGTAAAAATAAAAACGACTACCGGGGTTATTCAAACTAAAAAAATTAGTAAAGAGTAATTTGAACTCCATATGAAATACAATATACCCCAATTAAGTGTCTCGCTTTTTTGGGGTATTTTTATTTGCCTTCGTTGTAACATTTTTAGGGTTTACGCTACTTATTAGCATAGCTCACTATTTATGCTTTTATACATACGTTTACTTTCAGAAAGTTTCAGTTTTGCCCTCAATGCGTTACGTAATAATAAATTACGTACACTATTATCATTATTAGGTGTAACAATTGGAATTTTTTCGATTATTGCCGTTTTAGCGGCCGTAGATTCTATGGATAAAAAAATCAAAGAAGACTTGAGCGATATGGATATGAATACCGTATATCTCATGCGTTTTTCATTTGGACCTTCTGAAATTCCTAGATGGAAAAGAGATCAGTTTCCTGATGTTACCTTCGAAGAGTTTGAGCACATTAAGCGAAATGTAAAAGGCGTTGATAAAATTTCCTTCAACCTTTTTACCCGAAACGAGAATATTAAATACGAATCCAAAACCGTGAATTCAATTCGGGTTAAACCTTCAACGGAAGATTTTTTTGATATTGAACCTTTAAAAATTGACCAAGGTCGCTTGTTCAATGCATCCGAATCCAATTCGGGTAGTCCAGTAATAGTTATCGGTAGTGAAGTCGCTACGGGTCTTTTTGATAATGCAGATCCTATTGGTAAAAAAGTACGTCTATATGGACAAAAATTCACAGTTATTGGCGTATTGAAAAAACAAGGACAAGGAATGTTTGGCGACAGTGGTGATGTCGCAGTATTTTTTCCCGTTAATTTCTTGAGAAGATTGTATGGTGATAATAACGATATGCTTACTCCCGCCATTTTAATCAAACCCGAAAAAGGAATCGATATCGAAGAGTTTAAAGCAGAATTGTCTCAAAAATTAAGAGTACATAGAGGGGTTAAAACGGGTGAAATCGATAATTTTTTCATGAATGTGCTTTCAGGTTTTACCGATTTTATTGATAACATTGTGGGGCAAATGAATGGTATTGGCTGGGCTATCAGTGCTTTTTCTTTACTAGTAGGTGGTTTTGGTATTGCCAACATCATGTTTGTTTCGGTAAAAGAACGCACCAATTTAATTGGGATTCAAAAAGCATTAGGTGCTAAAAATAAATTTATATTATTTCAATTCTTATTTGAAGCAGTAATATTGTCTTTAATTGGTGGATTGATTGGAATGTTCCTGGTTTGGATTATTGCCATCATATTATCAAGTTCCCTTGATTTTGAATTTGTTTTAAGTACTTCAAATATGTTGCTCGGTTCTGGTTTAGCAGCTTTTATTGGCTTAATTGCCGGAATTATTCCTGCTATTTCTGCTTCCAAATTAGATCCTGTAGAGGCTATTCGTAGCGGAATGTAACCACTCTTTTTTTGTATATTTGGGCATAACTTTCAGCCAAATTGAAAAAGCAATACATTAGTTTTCTCCTGCTGTTTCTGTTGATAGCACCTGCTGTTGTATCATATACATGGTTACAACACAGAAAGGCTGTGGTTCGAAAAGAAGTAAAATGGAAAATGATTGCGGGAATTGACACCCATGAATTAGTCCACTTTACTTTTACTCGTAAAGAAGCTCAAACACAACTAAATTGGGAACATGCAAAAGAGTTTGAGTACAAGGGCGAAATGTATGATGTGGTAAAAAAAGTGTGTACAAACGACACCATTCAATATTGGTGTTGGTGGGATCATGAAGAGACAAAATTGAGTAAGCAATTGACAAAATTGCTGATTGGAGCCTATCAAAAAGATGCACCAACTAAAGACCACCAAAAACAAATAATTCAGTTTTATACGTCCTTATTTTTTCATGAAATAACAGACTGGAAACTTTTTGAATATAGCACTACGATACAAACAGTTGTATTTTATAAATCGAATTATTCAGCTATAATGATTTCCATAGCTGCGCCACCACCCGAATTGATTTAATTTTTTAGACTTAATAGACATGATGCTTCTTTGGGATATTTATATCTCTTGGGGGTGCTTTGTATTAGTAGTAATTTAAAGAAATCAGTATGAAAAAATATATATTATATATAGTGGTGTTAAGCACCGTTTTTAGCTTTTCGCAAACCCAAAAAGATACGGTTAAAAACGTATCAAATTTAGAAGAATTGGTGATTTCAAATAAATTGCCCATCGATTATTCAAGATTACCCAATCAAGTGGCAGCCATTACAGCAAAGCAAATTGATTTTCAAAATTTCCAATCCACAGCTGAAGTGCTTTCCAATTCGGGAACTCTTTTCGTTCAAAAATCACAACAAGGAGGCGGAAGTCCTGTAATCAGAGGTTTTGAGGCCAGTCGGGTATTGCTTATGGTAGATGGAGTAAGAATGAATAATCTAATTTTCAGAGCAGGACATCTTCAAAATGTTATTACCGTTGATGAAAGTATGTTAGAAAATGTAGGCGTATTTTATGGCCCAACTTCCACTCTTTTTGGTAGTGATGCCTTAGGTGGAACCATAACAATGACCACAAAAAACGCAAAATTTTTGGCGCAAGCCAAGAATAAATTTACGGGCGGTGTAAATACGAGATTTAGTTCTGTTAATGAAGAGAAATCACTTGCATTTCATTTCAATTATGCGGCAGCCAACTTTGCGTCATTAACACTGTTTTCTAGTAACGATTTCGGAGATCTTAAAATGGGAAAGAATAAAAATCATAATGGTAATTTTTTTGGTGAAAGAGACAACTATGTAGCAACTATTAATGGCGTGGATCAATTGATTACCAATAGCGATAAATATACTCAAGTTGGATCTGCCTACCAGCAGTACAATTTCCTTCAAAAGTTTGCTTATAAAACGGCATCAGGGTATGAGCATGGATTCAATTTCCAATTTTCAACTTCATCAAATATTAATCGTTATGATCGATTGACCGAAACTTCGGGCAGTGGTTTAAAATTTGCAGAATGGTATTATGGACCACAACAACGTATATTAGGAGTATATTCCATCCAAAAAAAGCAGGCGTTTTTTGGAAGTGATTTAAAAGTGAATGCTGCCTACCAGAATGCAAAAGAAAGCCGCCACAACAGAAGATTTAATAATTATAATTTACAGCACAACGAAGAAAATGTAAATATGTTTTCTGTAGCAGTCGATTTAAATAAAAAATTTACGAAAGGGGATTTATTTTACGGATTTGAATCGTATTATGAAACATTGGCATCTACTGCATTTACTAAAAACAGTAATACAGGAGCAGTTGCTGCTCTTAAAACGCGATATCCTAATGGCGATAATTCTATGATGCGAAATGATGTGTATGTTTCCTACAATGAACGGTTATCAGAAGAAACGTTTTGGAATGCGGGATCTCGAGTGGGTTATACTACTTTGAAGAGTACAATTAAAGACAATACGTTATTCCCTCTGCCTTTTACAGCTATTCATCAAGGAAATTTAACCTACAGCGCAACTCTTGGGATTACGCATAATGCAACTCAAAATGTAGCTGTAAAATCTAATATTGCTTCTGGTTTTAGATCGCCAAATATAGATGATTTGGCAAAAATATTTGAATCGGTGGCAGGAACGGCTTTGCAATTAGGGACTTTAATAGTGCCCAATAACGGTTTAAAACCCGAAAAAACAGTTACTGCAGATTTGGGAATTATTCTTCAATCAACTACGAAAAAAGTTAGCTGGGAAAACACGTATTTTTATACCCAATTATTTGATGCAATTGTAACGGATGATTTTACGTACAACGGACAAAGTATTGTAAATTATAATGGGTTTGATGCTCAGGTTAAAGCCAATCAGAATAAAGGAAAAGCATATATTAATGGGTTTTCTTCGAACTTTAGTGCGGAAATTAACGAGAACATTGCGGTTCACGCAAACTTTAACTATACGTTTGGTAGGGTTATAGAAAATGGTCCCAATACGCCTTTAGATCATATTTCTCCTTATTTTGGTAAAATAGGAGTAACCTATTCAAAAAATGGGGTAAGCGCTGATCTTTACATGCTGTATAATGGGAAAAAAGCGGCAAAAGATTATTCGACAAGCGGAGAGGATAATGCACAATATGCTCCGGTTGGAGGAATGCCTGCATGGGAAACCTATAATTTTAAAGTAGGATGTAATGTATATAAAGGTGCCACTCTTTTTGTAGGAGTTGAAAATATTTTAGATACACAATATCGTGTTTTTGCTTCTGGGATTAATGCTCCAGGAAGAAATATGTATGGTGGATTAAAGTATAATTTTTAATGGCATAAGATGAAACAAAAATCCCGTTAGGTTACTAACGGGATTTTTTTATCTAACAGGTTGATTCTGAATCAAGTCAATATATAAGTTGATTTTATCTTTCAGCTCTTTTCGAGGCGCAATGAAATCTAAAAATCCGTGTTCTAATAAGAATTCAGAGGTTTGAAATCCTTCAGGTAAATCTTTTCCAGTGGTGTCTTTTACAACTCGCGGACCCGCAAATCCAATTAATGCACCCGGCTCACCAATATTAATATCTCCAAGCATCGCATATGATGCTGTAGTTCCACCTGTTGTAGGGTCTGTACACAATGAAATATAAGGAATTTTAGCCTCCGCTAGTTGTGCTAATTTTGCCGAAGTTTTGGCCAACTGCATCAACGAATAAGCCGCTTCCATCATACGCGCTCCTCCCGATTTTGAAATTAAAACAAAAGGTACATTATGTTTGATCGAATAATCAATAGCTCTTACAATTTTTTCGCCTACTACGGCTCCGATAGAACCTCCAATAAAGGTAAAATCCATACAAGAAACCACTAAATTTTTTCCTTTTGATTTTCCTACAGCCGTACGAATTGCATCATTTAATTTGGTTTTACCCATTACATCTTTTAAACGATCACTATATTTTTTAGTATCTTCAAATTTTAAAGGGTCTTTGGATGTTAATTTAGCATCCAGTTCTTTAAATTCATTATTGTCGAATAAAATTTCGAAATATTCTTTACTACCAATACGTACATGATAATCGTCTTCCGGACTAACCCATAAGTTTCGGGCCAATTCGTCTTGATCAATTATTTTTCCGGTTGGTGATTTGTACCACAATCCTTTCGGAACATCTTTTTTGTCTTCCGTTGCGGTCGTAATTCCTTTTTCTTTTCTTTTAAACCAAGCCATAATTAAGTTAGAAGTTAGAAGTTAGAAGTTGGAAGGCTAACCTTATCTTCATCTAATTTCAATTAATAATAAATTTTAAACTTCGTACTTTGTACCTCGTACTTCGTACCTATAAAGTATTCACATTATTTAAATCGGCAAATGCTTGTTCCAATCGTGTGTTGAACGTAACTTCACCTTCACGTACCCATTTTCTTGGGTCGTAGTGTTTTTTATTTGGACTTTCAGCACCATCAGGGCTTCCAATTTGTGTTCTTAAATAGTCTACTTTGTTCACCATATAATCACGAATACCTTCTGTAAAAGCAAATTGTAAATCGGTATCAATGTTCATTTTTATTACACCATAACCAATAGCTTCTCTAATTTCTTCAAGCGTAGAACCTGATCCGCCATGGAATACAAAATCAACCGGGTTTGTTCCAGTGTTGAATTTATTTTGAACGTATTCTTGTGAATTTTTAAGAATTTTTGGTGTTAATTTTACATTACCTGGTTTGTAAACCCCGTGAACGTTTCCAAACGAAGCAGCAATAGTAAATCTTGGACTTACTTTCATTAATTCTTCATATGCATAGGCTACTTCTTCGGGCTGAGTATATAATTTTGAACTGTCTACATCTGAATTGTCTACACCATCTTCTTCACCACCAGTGATTCCCAATTCAATTTCTAAAGTCATCCCCATTTTGCTCATTCTTTCTAAATATTTTTTAGAAATCTCAAGGTTTTCTTCAATCGGCTCTTCTGATAAATCAATCATGTGCGAACTGAATAATGATTTTCCAGTTTCGGCAAAATGTTTTTCAGAAGCATCTAATAATCCATCAATCCAAGGTAATAAATTTTTAGCACAATGATCGGTATGTAAAATCACAGTTGCACCATAAGCTTCTGCTAAAGTGTGGATGTGTTTTGCACCAGCAACAGCTCCTAAAATTGCCGATTTTTGGTGCTCATTTGACAATCCTTTACCCGCATTAAATTGTGCACCCCCGTTTGAAAATTGGATGATAACTGGCGCATTTAATTTAGCGGCAGTTTCTAAAACTCCATTAATAGTGCTCGATCCCACAACGTTAACTGCAGGTAATGCAAATCCTTTTTGTTTTGCATAGTTAAAAATTTCTTGCACTTGATCTCCGGTAGCAACACCTGGCTTAATATTGTGATTCATAGTTGTATGTTTTTATTATAAGACTGCAAAAATAAGAATTTATAAAATTAGAATGGATAATTAATTCCAAAATTTAGCACCGTTTTGCTAAAGTTAATGCCTCGAAACCAACGTTCTTGTGTTTCACGAGAGGGATCATACGTTTTGTAACCCAAATCAAATCGGAAGACAAAAAAATCAAAATCATAGCGGAATCCAATTCCCGATCCAATGGCAATGTCTTTTAAAGAGGCTAGACCATTAAACGTATAGTCTTTATCGCTCACGTTATCTAGGACATTCCAAATATTTCCCGCATCAACAAATAAGGCACTATATAAGTTACCACCAATTCTAAATCGGTATTCAGTACTGAAGGCTAATTTTAAGTTGGCTTCGTTAAAATCTAATATCCCGCCGCTTCGTCCTGGGCCCAAGCTATAAGCTTGCCAACCCCTGTTGTCGTTTGATCCGCCCGAAAAATAACTTCTAGAAAACGGAATCGATTTGGCATTTCCATATGGGATAGCAATTCCTGCAAAAGAACGCATGGCTAGCGTATTTTTTTTGCCAAAATCCCAGTGTTTTACAAAATCAACTTCTGTTTTAATGTATTGTGAATATTCAATACCAAATAATTTTTCAGCTCCATTAGCACTCTTTTGGTCATTTATATTTAACGCTTTGCCTAGTAATGACAATACATTTCCGGCCGATTCAATCTTCGCTTTAAAATTATAATAATTCCGATCGTTCAGATTATTTTTAGTTGTTTTATTGAATATGAAGCTAGACGATACAATCATGTTGTCTTCGATCAATCGTGTTCTTCTTTCGCCTATACTGCGAATAATTTTATAATCTTCATCGCCTGGAGTTAAATTAGGATTGCCGCCATTTTCCACAAAATCAATAAAATTAACCGCTCCATTACTGGTTAAATTGTTGTTGGTGTCGACCCAATCTGTATTTGTATTGTATACTTGCGCCAATTGGTTTAAAGTGTTGTACGAATTTAAATACACATTGAAATAGTTGTCGGCATTTAGATTGCGAACATAATTAACGCCAATTAGTTCAAATTTGAAGTTGTTTTTAGCGTTGTTGGTCGTCCAACTGTAGCTGATGCCTCCCGATAAACTTTGTTTGTCTAGCCCAATGTTCCTTTGATTGGTAATTCCCGTACTTAGCTGTGTGGTGGGAAACATTTCTTTCTTTATGATGCTTTTCACACGAATAGGAAAGAAGATTCTGGGAAAATTAAGTTTCACATCCGCACCATATTCTGAAATATTGAAAAACACGTTGTTTGGATTGGCTAAATCTTGCGAAGATCCAAAATTTCCTCGGGTTGAAATTTCCAAAATTTCAGCACGTTTGAATACATTACGCCACGTAAAGGACATGGTTCCACTAATTCCAAATTCTTGAATATCTGAGGTAGCCAAATCGATGGAAGGTGTCCATTTAAATTTAGGCTTATTGATCAAATAAATGTTAGCAATCAAACTAGTATTGGTAGAATCGCTCGGATCTTGTTGGTACTCAATATTGGGGTAATTGAACATTTTTAAATTGCTCAATGCTTTTGAAGTTAAGGTGCGATCGGTATCGCTAAAGAGTTTTCCTTTTTCTATGAATATGGCATCGGTAAGTGCTTTGGGTTTGTAGTCCAAACGACCCGAGCTAAATAGATTGTAATTATTGTATACCGTACTATCTTGTGCTTTGTTTTTTTCTTTATTGGAAGTTGTATTGGTAAAAATATTAACCTGACTGATCGTATAAATGGTAAACGGTTTTTTGATTAAGGTATCGCCCACTTTTACATTTCGATCTTCAATTTTTAATACCACATTCATTTTTTGAACGGAATCATTTGTGATGGCTTCAAACTTCACATGGTTTTCTTGAAAATGGTAAACACCGCTATTTCTGAATTGCTGGGTGATGCGTTTGCGTTCGGCATCAAAATTTATGTAGGAATATTGAGCCCCAGTTTTAAGCAGCGATTTGTTTTGATCCAATGTATATAAACTATCCAAAGCTGGCGTTTCAATAGCTCTCGAAATAGAATCAATTGTAAAGGGTTTTCCCGTAGTAACACGATAGGTGATTTTGCTTCTTTTTTTCCCCAAGGTATCTAATACAAAGCTAACCTCATTTTTTAAATATCCGCTATTGTAATAAAAGCCAGACAAGCGTTCTTTTGAAAGTTGGGTTTTTTTAGAGTCAACAATAACGGGTGCTTCACCTGTTTTTTTTAAGAAATTACTCATTCCGCCCACAAAAAACGATTGACCCAAACGATCTACTTGTTTGTTTGATAACCATTTTTTTAATTGCTTTCTGCGTTCAGGCTTTTTGTCTAGCCAAGCTTGGTACGAAGAATCGGTATTTTTTTTTGCCAAATTAAACAAATGCAATCGAAGCGGAAAACCTGCAATATTGGAGTTGGGTTGTTGAACGACTAAATTGGTAATTCGCTCTTCACTAACCGATTCATTGTTTACAATAATTTCATTTTTTGAAAGTAATTGTTTTCCTGAGGGCACACGCTTTACTAACGAACACGAATAAATTATTGTTCCGATTACAAATAATAATGCTATTTTTGGTAAATTATTTCTCAAAGCACTTTTTAAAAGTTAGTCAAAAATACAATTTTTATGGTTAGTAAAAACCAAATTAAGCGAATAACCAGTCTGCAACAAAAAAAATTCAGAAAACTAGAACAACTTTTCGTTGTAGAAGGGGTAAAAGGCGTTCAGGAATTACTTGATTCTAACGTTGAGTTGGTCGAGTTGTACACCACAAATACCCAATTATTTGCTATTGATTCAAGCAAAGTGCATGCCATTACGAGTAATGATTTGCAAAAAATAAGTGCTTTAACTACCCCCAACACCTGTTTGGCGCTTTTTAAAATTCCGGAAGGGAAGACTTTTGAAGAAAATGGATTGATTGTAGCTGTTGATGATGTTCGCGATCCCGGAAATTTAGGAACTATTATTCGTTTGTGTGATTGGTTTGGTATTAAAACCTTGTATTGTTCTGAGGAATCAGTAGATGTTTACAATCCAAAAGTTGTTCAGGCCACTATGGGATCTATCAGTCGTGTAAATGTGGTCTACGGCGATTTATCTACATTCCTTTCGAAAACCAAATTACCGATTTTTGGTACCTTTATGGATGGAAAAAATATTTATAAGGAACTGTTACCAAGCGAGGGTATTATTGTGATGGGAAATGAAGCCAACGGAATTTCAAAATCGATAGAAAAACTCGTAAACCATCGTATCGCCATTCCTCGATTTGGCGATTTACAGGCTACAGAAAGTTTAAATGTAGCGACGGCTACCGCTGTTGTATTGAGTGAATTTAAGCGCTCTGCGATTTAGTGAAAGGTAAAATTTACAAAGAACCCACGCGTTTTCATAGCTTGTACATTTCCAGTCCAAGGACTACCCGGTGTGTTGTCTCGAATTAATTCGTCGTTCATACTGAAAACGCCTCTAATGGAAGGCGAAAACACAAAATATTCTAAGTAAATATCTACGCCAAAACCTACTTCATAAAAATTGGTCCATTCGTTCATACGAAAACGCTCGTTGTAATTGTCGTCTTGTATTTTAGCGTTACTTCCTAAGTTTAAAGCCGTAGAAACACCGCCAACTAAATAGGGCCGCACATTTCCAGCGCGTAACGCCGAGTATTTTAACAGCAAAGGAAAAAAGATGTAGGTCGATTTCACTTCACGTAAACGATCGTTTGCATCGGTAATTGCCGGATAGGTAAGATTGCGTTGTGTGATATACAAACCGGGTTCAAAGCGCAAATCAAAATATTCGGTCAAGCGCAAATTTCCTACTAAGCCCACATTGAAACCAGTGGTGGTTTCCACTTGGACGTCTTCAGCTACCGTTAAATAATCAAATTTAAAATCCAAGCTGTTGAATCCTAAAAAGTAACCCCAATGCACGCGTTGTTTGTTCCAATTTTCTTTATTAATGATCGGATCTTTGCCAAACATACCGCCTTGAGCTGCTGCCATTTGCGAAAAAAGTATTACGATAAACAGTTTTTTCATGCTATTTTTTTGATGCTTTATAAAGGGTAGCCACGCCCATAGTTTGTGGCATATGTATAACGTCTATAAACCCAATTTTCCGTAAAATATTGTTCAAAGCTTCACCAAAAGGAAAATTTTGTGCCGAAGTGGATAGGTATTGATAAGCATTTTTGTCTTTAGAAAATAATTTACCGATGGTAGGCATAATGAAATTGGTGTATACATAATACCCTTGTTTGAAAGGGAAAGTTGTCGGTACAGAAGTTTCTAAAATAATGAATTGCCCTCCCGATTTCAAGGTACGTAAGATTTCCGACAAGCCTTTTTCTAGATTTTCAAAATTGCGCACACCGTAAGCCACGGTAATCACATCAAAATAATTATCCGGATAGGGAATGTTTTCGCCATCACCTAAAACCATTTGAATTTTAGATTCCAAATGTTGGGCTTCAATTTTTTTCTTGCCCATATCCAACATGCCTTGCGAAATGTCTAAACCAATGATTTCTGTAGCCGAAGTAGCCGCAAATAAAATCGCCAAATCACCCGTACCTGTTGCAATATCTAAAATGGTTGAAGGCTGTTTAACCGCTACCATTTTTAGAATTTTTTGCTTCCATTTAGCATCTGTGCCAAAAGAAATTACTTTGTTTAAGCCGTCGTAATTTTCAGAAATGGCATCAAACATTTGTGCCACTTGTTCTTTTTTGCTAGCCTCAGAATCTTGGTAAGGTTTTATGGTCTTAGACATTTTTTTTAATTTGAAACACAAAAGTACGGATAAAAATTCAATGTGTCAATTAGTCAATGTATCGATAAGGCAATCAGTCAATGTGACAATTAATAAAAATGGCATTTCGTTTTAACCCATTACCAATCACCCATTGCCTTTTACCTTTTTACATACGTTAAAAAAGTAAAGTTATTATCATGTTTTTCATCTTTAGCATGAAATTCTTCAAAAACAAGTTTCCATTGTGTTGCGTCAATTTCTGGGAAAAACGTATCGGCTTCTAAAGTGTTGTGTACACGTGTAAGTTCTATTTTATCAGCAATAGTGATCGATTGTTTGTAAATTTCGCCACCACCTATGATGAAAACTTCTTCGTTTTTTGGACAAATTTCAATGGCTTCTTGCAAGCCCGAAACCAACATGCATCCTTCAGGAACTTGGTAATCCGTTTGTCGGGTAATGATAATGTGGGTGCGATTGGGTAAGGGTTTTGGGAAACTCTCAAACGTTTTGCGCCCCATAATAATGTAATGCCCAGACGTTAAGCTTTTGAAACGCTTAAAATCATCGGGTAAATGCCAAACGAGTTGATTGTCTTTTCCTAAAGCATTGTTTTCTGATGCAGCTGCGATTATGGTGAGCATAGATTGTTATTTGATGTGCTAAGGTACGCTTTTGTGCGGAATTATTTTTGTTGTTTTTCCAACTTTTCAATAATTGTATAATCTATAAGCAGCCCAAAACAAACACCTATTAAATACATTACAATATCAATTGGGTCATAAGTATTTCCGAAAAATGGAATATTATTCAATTGAGCTAATTCGGTAAATACCCCAAATGTAAAAGTTAAGACAGCTCCAATTATTTTTGATTTGATAACTGAAAAATAATCTCTTAATCCGATCTGAAGTAACAAATAAAGGTTGAAAGGTAATAAAATATCTATTAAATAACTTCGGATAAAAACTTTGAATATTCCTTGATAATTAGCACCAATTTTGATATGTAAAACGCCTACGAAAATTGAGATTGCTACAATAATGTACTTGTTTATCTTATTTTTCATTTGGAATTTGCTTAAACAGCCACTGCTCCTTTGATATGCGGGTGCGGGTCATAGCCTTCGAGCGTGAAATCGTCAAAAGTAAAATCAAAAATATTTGTAATTTCTGGGTTTAATTTCATGGTTGGTAAAGGGCGGCATTCGCGCGATAATTGCAACTCCACTTGTTCGATATGGTTGTTGTAAATATGGGCATCACCAAACGTATGGATAAAATCGCCCACTTGTAAATTACATACTTGGGCAATCATCATCGTCAATAAGGCGTAAGAGGCAATATTAAACGGTACACCTAAGAAAATATCGGCACTGCGTTGGTACAACTGGCAACTCAATTTGCCATCGGCTACATAAAATTGAAAAAATGCATGACAAGGTGGTAAAGCCGCTTTGCCATGGGCTACATTTACCGCAAAAGAAACAGACGTATCAGGCAACACACTTGGGTTCCAAGCAGAAACCAACATTCTACGGCTGTTTGGGTTGGTTTTTAACGTTTCGATTAATTCTGTAATTTGGTCTATTTCTTCGCTGTTCCAGTTGCGCCATTGATGCCCATATACGGGACCCAAATCGCCGTTTTCATCCGCCCATTCATCCCATATCTTCACGCCATTTTCTTGTAAGTATTGAATATTGGTATCGCCTTTTAAAAACCATAACAATTCATAAATAATGGATTTTAAATGCAGTTTTTTGGTGGTTACCATAGGAAAACCTTCGTTCAAATCAAAACGCATTTGGTAGCCAAACACACTTAAAGTTCCTGTTCCTGTACGGTCGCCTTTTTGATTGCCGTTTTCTAATACATGTTTTACTAAGTCGTGGTATTGTTTCATATTTTTAGGTGATGGGTAATGGGTTATAGGTAATGGGTTATAGGTGATGGGTTATTGTGTAGCTAAATAATTTAAGAAAGATGAAATTTTCTTTTCGATATTTTGTAAAAGTATAATTTTATCTTCAATATTTTTTTCTGGAATTAG
>JACCDI010485355.1_pt1 | contig 23426 bp, 22 predicted proteins | sample 7442791 | NCBI WGS metagenome assembly JACCDI01 (sample SAMN15323434, study PRJNA562643) | freshwater metagenome | isolation source: river surface water | place: USA:Blue River Watershed | collected 2017-08-15
AAGAATGTTGTCCTGCGGATCCGTGTAGGAAATCAGCTTCACCCAGCCCTTGATGCCGTAGAGGCGCCCGATGCGCCCGATGGTCACCAGTGACTGTGGGTCAAGACTCATGCCTTCAGGCTGCGGTGGTAGCCGCAGACGAGGCTTCCTTCACCAGTGCGGCAACGCGCTGGCTGGTCTGTGCGCCATTGCCGGACCAGTACTGCACGCGGTCCAGGTTGATGCGCAGACGCTCTTCCTTGCCGCGGGCAACGGGATTGAAGAACCCGATGCGCTCGATGAAACGGCCATCACGGGCATTGCGCTGATCGGCAACGGTGATGTAATAGAACGGCTTCTTCTTGGCACCGGCACGAGCCAGTCGAATAGTGACCATAAACGTAAGCTTCCTGAGTTAGGCATCCAAACAAAAAAACTGACATGACCTCAAGCACTTGCACCGTGTACCCACCAACGGCGGGCGACTCTCGAAGTGCGGAGGCCGGAAAAAGGCAGGCATTCTATGTGAATAACTGCGCAGATGGAAGAAAACTTTGGAGAAATCCCCCTCTTATCAGGCCGCTAGAAGCGAGGCGGACCGCCGGCCCCGGGGAAACCGCCCGGCCCACGCATGCCACCCAGCCCGCGCATCATGTTCGCCAGCCCGCCACTCTTCATCTTCTTCATGACCTTCTGCATCTGCTTGTGCTGCTTGAGCAGACGATTCAGGTCCTGAATGTCCGTGCCCGAACCCAGCGTGATGCGACGCTTGCGCGAACCGTTGAGAATGTCGGGGTTCATGCGCTCCTTCATGGTCATGGAGTTGATGATGGCTTCCATGCGGCGGAACAGCGAATCGTCCACCATCTTGGTGGCACCAGGGGGCAGCGCGCCCATGCCGGGCAGCTTGTCCATGATGCTGGCCATGCCGCCCATGTTCTGCATCTGCTTGATCTGCTCGCGGAAGTCCTCCAGGTCGAAGCCCTTGCCCTTCTTGATCTTGCTGGCGATGCGCTCGGCCTTCTCGCGATCCACCTTGCGCTCGACTTCCTCGATCAGCGAGAGCAGGTCCCCCATGCCCAGGATGCGGGTGGCGATACGGTCAGGGTAGAACGGCTCCAGGGCATCGGACTTCTCGCCAACGCCGATGAACTTGATCGGCTTGCCGGTGATCTGGCGCACGGACAGGGCCGCACCGCCACGGGCGTCGCCGTCGGCCTTGGTGAGAATGACGCCCGTCAGGGGCAGCGCATCATTGAAAGCCTTGGCGGTGTTGGCCGCATCCTGGCCCGTCATGGCGTCGACCACGAACAGGGTTTCCACCGGATTCAGGACGGCATGCAGCTGGCGGATCTCCGCCATCATGTCCTCGTCGATGGCCAGACGGCCCGCGGTGTCGACGATCAGCACGTCCATGAACTTGCGCTTGGCGTCCTTCAGCGCCGCTTCCACGATGGCGCGCGGTGTTTCGCCCACGCTGCTGGGGAAGAATTCCACCCCGACATCGGCCGCCAGCGTCTGCAGCTGAGCGATTGCAGCAGGACGGTAGACGTCAGCGCTGACCACCATGACGCTCTTCTTCTGATTCTGCTTCAACCACAGGGACAGCTTGGCCACCGTGGTGGTCTTGCCGGCGCCCTGCAGACCGGCCATCAGGATGATGGCGGGCGGCTGGGCACGCAGGTTCAGGGATTCGTTGGCCACACCCATGACGGCTTCGAGTTCGGCCTGCACGATCTTGATGAAGGCCTGGCTTGGGCTCAGGCTCTGCGACACTTCCTGGCCGACAGCCCGCTGCCGCACCCGCTCGATGAACCCCTTGACGACCGGCAGCGCCACATCGGCTTCGAGCAGGGCCTTGCGCACTTCGCGCAGTGCGTCCTGGATGTTGTTGTCAGTCAGTGTCCCCTTGCCGCTGATCTTGCGCAGGGCACCGGAAAGTCGTTCGGTCAGGCTTTCAAACATAGATCACGTCCGTCTGGTGGTGTACATCTCGCTGAAGGTGAAACGCAGAGTGCGCGCGATTATAGCCAGATAGGCCACAGCGTTGACAGCCGCGACACGGCGGAAAATATCACTTCAACGCCCCAGCCCCCTTGTGAGAAACTTTCGCGCCAAGAGACGCCCCGATGCACCCCCGCATCCGCCGCAGCCCAGAGATACCCATGCAGCCAAGTACCATCGCCGGAGTCATCGCGATCCTGTTCTACATCAGCAGTCTGGTTTTCCAGGCTCGATTGCTGCGTGCCCGCGTGCAGGATGGCGGCACTCATCGCACCGTGTTCGTGCTGGGAGTGCTGGCGGTGATCTCGCACGCCCTGAGCGCTGGAGGGGTCATTCACAACGGGGCCGGCTATCACTTCGGCATCGTCGAGATCAGCACCCTGATCTGCGCCGTCATCTCGCTGCTGGTGCTTGTCAGCAACCTGCGCAAGCCGCTGGGCATCCTGCTCATGGGCCTGTTTCCACTGGCGATCCTGGCCATCCTGGCCTCGCTGCTGATTCGCAGCAGCTACCCGCCCCGCCCCCTGGAGGCCGGGCTCGCAGGACACATCCTGCTGTCGATTCTCGCCTACAGCCTGTTCACCATCGCGGCACTGCAGGCCGGCTTCCTGGCCTTCCAGAATCACCAGCTGCGTCACCACCATGCGGCCAGCGTGATCCGTCGCTTCCCGCCCCTGCAGGACATGGAAGCGTTTCTGTTCGAGCTGCTGTGGGTGGCGCAGGGACTGCTGACACTGGGCATCGTGGCGGGCTTCGTGTTCATCGAGGACATGTGGGCGCAGGGGCTGCCGCACAAGACTGTGTTCTCACTGCTGGCCTGGGGCGTGTTCAGCGTGCTGCTGTGGGGCCGGCATCAACTCGGCTGGCGCGGCACCACGGCCATCCGCTTCACCCTGTCCGGCTTCGGCCTGCTGATCCTGGGCTTCTACGGCTCCAAGTTCGTGCTGGAATACATCCTCGCCTGAGGCGCCGCGGACGCGCGCAGCAAGTGCGGCGCCTCCATCGCGACAGGCTGCAGGTTCTGCAAGCGCCCCCAGCGCACCGCGCAAGGCTCGCTCCCACCCTGCAAGGCCAGGGCCACCAGATGCCGGCCGGCGAGTGACCACTGCCAGAACTGCCACGCGTCATCTCGCTCATGCCCGGTCGGCAACGGCGTGATGTGCGAGGCGTCGTCCAGCACGAAGCCCACTCGTTGCAAGCCCCGTGCAAGCCCCTCCCCCGTCGCCTTCACGCAGGCTTCCTTGAGTGTCCACAACTCCAGGAAGCGCCGCTGCCGCTGCGGCGCAGGCAGTGCTTGCAGCACCGCCGCCTCCTCGGGCCGGAAATAGCGTCGCGCCAGGGCCAGGGCATCGGTCTGGCGCTGCAGGGCCTCGACATCCACGCCCACGTGCCCGGCGGCGGACAGTGCCACGATGATCTGGTCGTCAGTGTGCGCCACATTGAAGGAAAGGGCTGCTGCGTCGAGGGGTCCCGCCAGCTCCGGGCGTCCATGGGCGGCACGCGTGAAACGCCAGTCCTTCGGCGCCACAGCAGGCACGCAGCGGCTCAGCAGCACGCGCAAGGCGGCTCGCGTCAGCACCTGACGATCGCGCGCGGCAGCATCTGCCAGAGTGCTCAGGTGTACCTGCTCCTGCGGCGACAGCAGGCTCGTCTGCGCCGCCACATCCTGGCCGTGCTGCGGCACTTGCCACAGCTGCACGCCGCTCGGCATCAGCGCTGAGCTCATGTCGCAGCGCCTTCGTCGCCAGAGGCGGCCGACAGCACACGATTGCGCCCCTGTCGCTTGCCTTCGTACATCTGCATGTCAGCACGCGCCACAGCCTTCTCGAGCGTTTCATCCGGCCTGCGCTCAACCATGCCGAACGTCATGGTGACCTGCAGCCGCTGCTGCTGATAGAAGAACGCATGGTCCTGAATATCGGCGCGCAGTTTTTCCAGGAACGCGAGCCCCTGGGCGAAGCTGCGCCGCGTCATCACGATGCAGAACTCCTCGCCGCCCCAGCGCGCCACCGCATCGTCCGGCCCCAGCCGGTCGTCGATCAGACGGGCCACGCGCTGCAGGATGTGATCGCCACAATCATGGCCATACTGGTCATTCAGCGCCTTGAAGTGATCGAGATCCGACATCACCACCAGGGCCGGCTGGAACATAGTGTCCAGCGCCGGCAGGTCGGCCACCCAGTCGAGCAGCCCCCGGCGATTGGGCAGCTGAGTGAGCGGGTCAGTATGTGCCTGACGGCGCAGCTGCATCAGCACATGCTGCATCTGCGTCACATCGTTCAGGAGCACGAGCGTGCCGGCAGTCTCACCCTGATAGCCCTGTATGGGCATGCTGCTGACATCGAAGAGCCGCGCCGAACTCAGACTGCGCAGACGCCCCTCCCACTGGGCCGTGTCCCGAGTCAGCAGTGAGCAGTCGAAGTGCAGTGTCAGGACTTCGGACGCGTCGGTGCCCACGAGCTCATCGACATTCATGTCCACGATCTTCGCGAAAAACGGATTGACGTCGGTGATGCGCTGCAAGGGGTTCAGCACCAGCACCCCGACACCGATGTTGCGGAACACCAGGTCCCGCGCAATCGGCGACAGACGCAAAAAGTGATAGTGCCGCGTCGCCACGCTGATCAACACTGCGCTGAAGACGAAGAACAGCGAGGTCGGATCGAAGCCGCCGGTGAAGTCCACCCCCAGCACGTACAGCACATTGGCCACCATCGGAAAGACCGCGGCCACGGCAATGAGGGCGGACTGGCGCCGGAAGATCGCCGGCTGCTGCAGACTCGCCCGCATCAGCAGCAGCGAGCCGGTGACGGTGTAGAGATAGCTGCACAGCAGGATCTGCACCCAGAAGGCGATGCCGTAATCGAACTGCAGCACCCAGTGCTCGTCGCGCAGCACCAGTTCCGCACGCTCGTAGAACAGCGAGTGCCACTCCAGGGTGGCCACCAGCAACAGAGTGGCGGCCGGCACCAGCAACAACAGTGTCACCACCAGCGGGCTCAGCCAGCGCTGCAGGCCGGCATAGTGAATCGCGAAGAAGAGCCAGAACACCACACCGAAGACGACGCCCAGATAGACGAGTCTCTGGAACGCCAGTTGCCATTCCAGCGTGGTGCCGATATTGGCCAGCAACTCCCCCAGGGTCCAGACCGCAAAACTGCAGAGCACTCCGAGCCAGAGCATGGAGGTGCGGTCCACGAGCTTCTCGCGACTGCCGATGGCCAGCGTGAGCGCCAGCAGACTTGCCAGCAGATAGAGATAGTTGATCGCCGGAAACTGGAAATCCATGGCGGCCGCCTCAGCCCAGCAGATCGTACTTGCGCAGATAGCCACGCAACTGGTGATAGCTCATCTTCAGGAATTCGGCCGCCTTGCGCTGATTGAACTGGGAGCGCTTCATCGCCTGCTTCAGCAGGTCGATCTCGTACTGCTGCACGTGGGTCACGAAGTCCAGAGTGTCCAGCTCGCTCAGATCCGGTGCCCCGGACATCGCGGCATCGGCAGACGCGACAGCGGCGGCGGGCTGCGCCGGGGCGGCAGGACTGCTCGGTCGGTAGGGCGATTCGAACGGGTTGAGCACCAGCTGGCTGATGGGCTTGTCGGGACTCTGATAGACCGCGCGTTCCACGACGTTCTTGAGCTCGCGCACATTGCCGGGCCAGGTGTGAGTCTGCAGCAGGCGCTGCATGTTGGTGGTGAAGCCATGGAAATAATCGCCACCCAGCTCCTTCACCATGCCGACGGCGAAGTGCTCGGCCAGCACCAGGATGTCCTCCACACGCGCGCGCAGCGGCGGCAGCGTGATGACATCGAAGGCGAGCCTGTCCAGCAGGTCCTCGCGGAAACGGCCGCGCCGGGCCAGACTCGGCAGGTCCTCGTTGGTGGCCGCCACGAGGCGCACATCCACCTTCAGGGTCTGATTGCCTCCCAGGCGTTCGAACTCGCCGTACTCGATGACCCGCAGGATCTTCTCCTGCACCGGCAGGGCGGTGTTGGCCAGCTCATCCAGGAACAGCGTGCCGCCATCGGCGCGCTCGAAGTAGCCCTTCTTCTGCGATGTGGCACCGGTGAAAGCGCCGGCCTCGTGGCCGAAGAGCTGGGACTCCAGCAGCGTCTCGCTCACGGCCGCGCAATTGATCTTGAGGAAGCTCTGCTGCCAGCGCCGGGACAGAAAGTGCAGGCGCGCGGCGATCAACTCCTTGCCCGTGCCGCGCTCACCGACGATCAGCACCGGCTTGCGCAGGGGCGCCACGCGGGAGACATGTTCCTGCATCTCGAGAAAACTGGCCGATTCCCCGATCATGCGAGGCGCAGACGCATCAGAAGGCATGGCAAACTCCAGCAAAAAGATTTCGCCGAAAGTACCACCAAGTGAGCAAATTCACCACGCGCAAACGGGTGTCCACCGCGAGACGATCATTTTGTCATTGAAATTCAATAGCTTGTGATTTTCGTGAAGACTGGCACAGAAGCTGCTTTGATGCAGTCATTCGCCAATCCGACTCACTCAACGAAGGAATCCAGACCATGAGCATCTTTTCGCGCCTGACCGACATCATCAACGCCAATATCAGCGCCTTGCTCGACAAGGCCGAAAACCCGGAAAAAATGATCCGCATGGTCATCCAGGAGATGGAAGAGACCCTGGTGGAAGTACGCAGCGGCACCGCCAAGGTGATTGCCGAGAAGAAGACCCTGCACCGCCGCGCCGAGCAGCTGCGCCGCCAGGCCGACGACTGGCAGAGCAAGGCCGAGCTCGCCATGAGCAAGGACCGCGAGGACCTGGCCAAGGCCGCCCTGGTGGAGCGCGCCGGCGTGCTGGCCACGGTGGAACTGCTCGACGGCGAGATGCTCAAGCTGGACGAGACGCTCGACAAACTGAGTCACGAGATCGAGCTGCTGCAATCCAAGCTGAACGACGCCCGGGCGCGGCAGAAGACCATCGTCATGCGCACCACCGCGGCACAGTCACGCGTGGATGTGAACCGCCAGCTGCACAACTACAGCATCGACAGCGCGATGAACAAGTTCGAGTACTACGAGAAGAAGATTGACCTGATGGAAGGCCAGGTGGAAAGTCTGAGCCGCGAGAGCAAGGGTCTGCACAGCGAGTTCGAGGAACTGGCACGCCAGGAGAAGATCGAGCAGGAGCTGCAGGCCATCAGGACCAAACTCAACAAGTAAGCCGCGACGGGACTCAGGCAATGGAATTCTTCGAATTTGTCATCGTGCTGGTAGGCATGGTGGGCGGTTTCATCACCGTCTGGACCTTCATTCTCTACCAGCGCAAGGAAAAGAAAGTGCGGCTCTCCACCGAGACCGAGTATGACATCCGCGAGCTGTCGGCCATCGCCCGCTCGCTGAGCACCCGGATCGACACACTGGAAGCCATTCTCGACGCGGAAGTGCCCACCTGGAGAGCGCAGCATGAGCCCCCGCAACAGACCCTTTGAGCTGAACCTGCAGCGCAAGCGCTTTCTGGGGGTGTGCGCCGGGCTGGCGGACTATCTCGATGTATCGGTGGTGCTGGTGCGCATCATCGTCGTGCTGGCCTGCATCAGCTGGCCCACCCTGGTGCTGGCCTATTTCCTCACCTACTGGTGGCTGAAGCCCGAGGGCACCGGCAAGGTGCGCACCTTTGTCTCGGCCAGCCGCACGGCGGAGCACTTTCGCTCGCTCAATTACCGCAAGCCGCTGTATCGCGGCCGGGATGTGAAGGTGGCCGGCGTGTGCAGCGGCATCGCCGACTACCTGGAACTGCGCGCGCGCACGGTGCGCATTCTCGCCGTGCTGTCGTTCTTCGTGGCCGGCCCGTTCACCTTCTTCCTCTATGGCGTGCTGTGGATCGCGCTGGAGAAGGCGCCACAGGACAGCGTGGGCCTTGCCGGCCGTCGCTCATGGGACAGCAGCGAGGACGCCGACGGGATCGCTCCGACGCCAGCGACGGAGAGTCGTGCCGACCGGCAGGCCGACAACGCCATGTCCGTGCGGGAGTGTGCCGCCGCCCTGCAGCAGGTGGAGGCCCGCCTGCGCGATGTGGAGGCGTTCATCACGTCGCGCCGCTTCCGTCTGCACTGCGAGATCAAGCGCATCTGAACCGGTTTGCCTGCGCCCCCGTTCATCCCCGCTCGCGGGGGCGCAGGCCTCTTCCCGGCTTCCGGGCAAGCGGCTACACTCCGGGCACCGTCCGTTCAACCACCGAACCTGGATTGCCCCCCGATGCCCGCCTTCAAGCCGTTTCTGCATGCCAGCCTGTTCTGTCTCGCCAGTGCCGCTTTGCAGGCACAGCCCGGCGAATCCCTGCAACGCCTGCCCGCCGACGTGCTGGATGTGCGAGCGCCCAGTGAGCGGGTGACGGGCGCCCCGGGCAGCATGCGCATCACCGATCGCAGCTGCCGCGCCCTGCCGCTGGACGACGTGCGCCGCCGAATTGTCGACACCGCCGTGCAGGAATGGGCGTACTTCGGTTATGGCGTCGACGAGCAGCCCCGGGCCGAGCCCTCTTCCCAGCCCATGCCGCGCGGCGCCTTCGCCCGCCTGAGTGCCGGCGAGAGCGCGCGGCTCGCGAGCACCATCGCCGGCTACTGGGCGGCCACGCCGGACAGTGACTGGATCCTGCAGCGCCAGAATGCCAACTGGACTGCCGACGGCACGGGCGCGCGCTGGCGCGATGCCTGGTCGGCGGCCTTCATTTCCTGGGTCATGTGCGAAAGCGGCATCGGCGAGACTGCCCAGTTCCGCCGCGCCATCGCCCATCACACCTACATCGACCAGGCCATCCGCGCCAGCGACGGCCGCGACACGCAAGCCGTGTTCACCGCCCACGACCCGGGCGAGGCCGAGATCGTGCCCGGCGACATGCTGTGCCGTGGCAGCCGCCCGGCTTACCACAGCCTGGCCGAGCGCCGCGCCCAGCTGGGCGCCGGCGCACGCACGCATTGCGACATCGTGGTGAAGGTGGACCCGCAGGCCATGAAGATTCTGGTGATTGGCGGCAATGTGCGCAGCTCCGTGCGCATGAAGGTGATGCACGCGGTGAAGGACGAGGGCGCAAGCCTGCGGCCGCTGTCTGACAACGGCCGCGCCCTGTTCGCGCATCTCAAGCTGCAGGCGCCGGCCATCGCGCTGGACGCGCTCGACACCACGCCCACCATGCAGGCACGGCAATGTGAAGCGCCCCGAACGGCGCAGATCGCCGCGCTGACCACACCGGCAACCAACAGCGCCGGGCGCTGCTAGGCGTCAGTCCAGCGTGCCCGCCAGAGCCTCGCCCGTGACGATGGCCTCGGTCAGCTGCGGCGAGCACAGCTCGATGAAGTGATAGGCGAAGCGGCGCAGGAAGTGGCCGCGGCGCACGGCAATGCGCGACACGTTCTCCCCGAACAGATGCGAGCTGTCGATCAGCCGCAGCCCGCTGTCGCGAGCGGCATCGAAGGCCACCGAGGCCACGATGCCCACTCCCAGCCCCAGCTCCACATAGGACTTGATCACGTCCGCATCCAGGGCGCTCAGCACGATGTCCGGCACCAGCTGGGCATCGGCGAAGGCTTTCTCGACCATGGCCCGGCCGGTGAAGCCTTCGTGGTAGGTGACGATGGGGAATTCCGCCAGCTCGTCGAGCGTCAGCTCGCCAGGCCGATCCAGCGGATGGCCGGCCGGCACGATCACGCCGTGATGCCAGGAATAGAAATGGAACGAGGCCAGCTCGGGGATCGCGCCCACCGTCTCGGTGGCCACGCCGATATCCGCCTCGCCTGCCACCAGCATCCGGGCGATCTCCAGCGGACTGCCCTGATGCAGCTTGAGATGCACGCGCGGGTACAGCTTCTTGAAGGCCATCACCACCTTGGGCAGCGCATAGCGGGCCTGAGTGTGGGTAGTGGCGATGGTCAGCTGACCACTGTCCTGCTGACTGAAGTGTTCCGCCACCGTCTTGATGTTCTTGGCGTCCAGCAGCATGCGCTCGACAATGCCGACCATCTCCTTGCCAGGCTCGGTCAGCCCGAGCAGGCGCTTGCCCTTGCGCACGAACAGCGCCACGCCGAGTTCATCCTCCAGGTCCTTGATGTGCTTGGACACCCCCGATTGCGAGGTATAGAGCGCATTGGCGACTTCGGTCAGGTTGAATTGACGGCGCACGGTTTCCCGCACGATCCGCAGTTGCTGAAAATTCATGGAGAAACCCCGTTGCCATTTCCCGGCCGGTCAAAGAGCTGCAGCCGCGATGGTAACAGACGCACACGCTGGCCCGGCACCAGGGCGAGCCCCTCGGCAGCGGCCTGGGTGAGCTCGACCTCATAGTGCTGGGGCGCGAGCGCATCCACGCTCTCCAGTTCCACGCGGGCGCTGACGCCGAAGGACAACACCCGCGTTACCCGCGCCGCCACGCCCTGCGTCTGCGCCGGGTCGGTGACAATCTGCAGCTCATGGGGACGCACGAAGGCGACGACTTCCGAGCCTTCCGAGAACGTGGTGCTGCCATGGGGCAAGGCGTCCTGCCCCACGCGCAGCGCCTGTTCCTCGACGCGCCCGTGGAAGAGGTTGACCGAGCCCAGGAAACTGTAGACGAAGGGCGTTGCCGGGTGGCGGTAGACCTCCTCCGGCGTGCCCACCTGCTCCACCCGGCCGTGATTCATGAGCACCACCTTGTCGGCCACTTCCAGCGCCTCTTCCTGATCATGCGTCACGAAGATGGAGGTGATGTGCAGCTCGTCGTGCAACTTGCGCAGCCAGCGGCGCAGCTCCTTGCGCACCTTGGCGTCGAGCGCGCCGAAGGGTTCGTCCAGCAGCAGCACCCGCGGTTCCACGGCCAGCGCCCGCGCCAGGGCGATGCGCTGCCGCTGCCCGCCGGAGAGCTGCGAGGGGTAACGGTCGGCCAGCCAGTCCAGCTGCACCAGCTTCAGCAGTTCGTGCACCTTGTCCTTGATCTGCTGTGCCGAAGCGCGCTGACCCCGCGGCTTCATGCGCATGCCGAAGGCCACGTTGTCGAACACCGTCATGTGCTTGAACAGAGCATAGTGCTGAAACACGAAGCCCACCTGGCGTTCGCGCACGCTGCTGTGCGAGGCATCCTCGCCCTCCAGCGTCACCACGCCGGAGTCAGCCAGTTCCAGCCCGGCGATGATGCGCAGCAGCGTGGTCTTGCCGCAACCGGACGGGCCGAGCAGGGCCACAAGCTGCCCTTCGCCGAAGTTCAGGGAGATGTCATCCAGCGCCACGAAATTGCCAAAGCGCTTGTGTATGTTGCGGACTTCGATACTCATTGGGGACGCGTCTCCTGTGCAGCGGCATGATGTGGCGGGATCGGCATGGCCAGGGGCTGCGTGGCACGGTGTTCCACCCACGTCTTGATGGCCAGGGTCACCAGGGCCAGCAGCGCCAGCAGCGAGGCCACGGCGAACGCCGCCGCGAAGTTGTATTCGTTGTAGAGAATCTCGACATGCAGGGGCATCGTGTTGGTCTGTCCTCGAATCTTGCCGGACACCACGGACACCGCCCCGAACTCGCCCATGGCACGCGCATTGGACAGGATCACCCCGTACAGCAGCCCCCACTTCACATTCGGCAGCGTGACGTGCCAGAACGCCTGCCAGCCGCTGGCGCCGAGCACCACGGCCGCTTCCTCCTCCTCCCGACCCTGGGCCTGCATGAGGGGAATCAGCTCCCGCGCAACGAAGGGGAAGGTCACGAAGATGGTCGCCAGCACGATGCCCGGCACGGCGAAGATGATGCGGATGTCGTGCTCCACCAGCCACCCACCGAACCAGCCATTGGCCCCGAACACCAGCAGATACATCAGGCCCACGACCACTGGCGACACCGAGAATGGCAGGTCAATGAAGGTGATCAGCAGCTGCTTGCCGCGGAAATCGTGCTTCGCGATCAACCAGGCGGCCGCCACCCCGAAGACCAGATTCAAGGGCACCGAGATGAAGGCGATCAGCAGAGTCAGCTTGATGGCGGCCAGCGCCGTCGCCTCCGTGATCGACTCGAGATAGACCTCCCAGCCACGGCGCAGAGCTTCGACGAACACCGTGATGAGGGGCATGACGAGGAAGAGCGCGAAGTAGAGGACGGCCACGCTCACCAGGGTCCACTTGATCCAGTTGGCCTCGCGCGTGGCGCGGTTGCGCTCGAAACGTGTCTGAGTGCGTGCCATCAGCGGGAACCTCCAATGCTGCGTGAACTCCAGGCCTGCAGGGCGTTCACCAGCAGCAGCAGGATGAACGAGAACACCAGCATCACCACTGCCACGGCGGTGGCGCCCACATAGTCGTATTGCTCCAGCTTGGTGATGATGATCAGCGGGGTGATCTCGGACACCAGCGGGATGTTGCCGGCAATGAAGATCACCGAGCCGTATTCCCCCACGGCGCGCGCAAAGGCGAGCGCGAAGCCCGTCAGCAGGGCCGGCAGCAGAATGGGCAGCAGCACGTAACGAAACGTCTGCCAGCGACGTGCGCCGAGGCTGGCGGCCGCCTCTTCCAGTTCCGTTTCCAGGTCTTCCAGAATCGGCTGCACGGTGCGGACCACGAAGGGCAGGCCAATGAAGACCAGCGAGACCAGCACGCCCGCGGGGGCGAAGGCGATCTTGACGCCCAGCTCGCCTTCCACGATCTGGCCGATCCAGCCGTTGCGGGCATACAGGGCCGTCAGCGCGATGCCGGCCACCGCAGTGGGCAGCGCAAACGGCAGGTCCACCAGGGCATCGACGATCTTCTTGCCGGGGAAGGAGTAGCGCACCAGCACCCAGGCCAGCAGCAGGCCGAACACCGCGTTGATGGCCGCCGCCAGCAGGGAGGCGCCGAAGGACAGCTTGTAGGACGCGAGCACGCGGGGGGCGGTCACCACCTCCCAGAACTCGCTGAAACTCAATTCCGCTGTCCGGATGAACACCGCCGCGATGGGCAGCAGCACGATCAGGGACAGGTAGATCAGGGTGTAGCCCAGGGTCAGATTGAACCCGGGAAGCACATTGTGGTGACGGCCTGCGCCGCGTTTTCTGCTGAGGCCGATGGCCATGTCATGTTCTCCACGCCCTGCCGCAAGCACTCAGTCTGCAAGGCGGAGGGAGTCTACGAATCGCCCTCGGCGAAACCAACGAATGAATTCGGCAATGCTTATGCACTTTTAAGCAAAAGCGCGCCTCAGGCAGACAGACTCAGGATGTCCAGCTGCCGCCGCGTGTGCCGGCGCACCTGTGACAGCAGACTGCCCCGCCCGCGCGGCATGCGGTGCGCAATGCCCGGAATCACGCCGGTGGCCGCGCCTTGGCGCGCCTGCCATTCCGTGAGCCTGTGCAGAAGATCGGGCCAGGGCCCGTGCCCGGAATCGACGTTGATATGCCCGAGCGCGCCGACGTCCTCCAGCTCCAGCTGCCAGCGTCGCGCCCAGACCTGAGCCACCGCGAGGCTCATCCAGGGGTCATTGCTGCTGGCCAGCACCAGCCCCGGCACATTCAGGGCGGTGTCGGGCAGCACATCCGCCAGCGTGTGCACCTCCAGGCGTCTGTCGTCGGCACTGCCCAGCCCCAGGAGGTTGAAGCGCGCAGGCTCCGCGGGCGCCACCAGCACCAGCGCCGCGACACTCTGCGGGCGGTCGGCGGCCGCCACCACGCTGGCCAGGCAGCCGAAGCTGTGGGCCACGATCCACAGGGGCTCGCGGGCACGGGCAATCTCGTCACGGATCTGTTCCGACCAGGTCGCCAGCACGGGCTTCTCCCAGTCGACTCCCGTCAGCAGCCGGCTGTGCGGCCACTGCCGCTGCAGCCAGACTTGCCAGTGCGCCTCGGCGCTGCCGTGATAACCCGGCACGATCAGGACAGGCGCTGGCGTGAATGTCGTCATGTCCCGGCGTCCTGGGCTCAGAGTCCGTAGATGCGGTCGAAGATGCCGCCATCGCTGAAGTGGTCGGCCTGGGCCTTGGCCCAGCCGCCGAACAGCTCATCGATGGTGAAGGTCGGCACCTCGGGGAAACGCGCCAGGTCTTCGGGCAATGCCGCCGCCGGGTTGCGCGGACGGTAGTAGTGCTTGGCGGCGATGCGTTGACCGACATCGGAATACAGATACTCCAGATAGGCGGCGGCGACCTGTGCCGTGCCGCGGCGCTCGGCCACGGTGCTGACCACGGCCACGGGCGGCTCGGCCAGAATGGTCACCGAGGGCACAACGATCTCGAAGTTTTCCGGGCCCAGCTCATTCACGGCGAGGAAGGCCTCGTTCTCCCAGGAGATGAAGACATCCCCCACGCCGCGCTGCACGAAAGTGGTGGTCGAGCCCCGGGCGCCGGAATCCAGCACCACGACATTCTTGTAGAGCGCGGCCACGAAGGCCTCGGCCGACTCGGCGGTGCCACCGGGCTGACGCAAGGCATAGCCCCAGGCCGCCAGGTAATTCCAGCGCGCGCCGCCGGAGGTCTTGGGATTCGGGGTGATCACGCCGACTCCCGGCTGCACCAGATCATCCCAGTCCTGGATGCCCTTGGGGTTGCCCTTGCGCACCAGGAACACGATGGTCGAGGTGTAGGGCGAGCTGTTCTCGGGAAGCCGGGTCTGCCAGTCGGCGGGAACCTTCCCCGTCAGTTCCGCCACGGCATCGATGTCATAGGCCAGGCCGAGCGTCACCACATCGGCTTCCAGCCCGTCGATCACGGCACGGGCCTGCGAACCCGAACCACCGTGAGACTGATTGATGGTGACACGCTCGCCCGTCTTCTCTTCCCAGTAACGCGCGAACTCCGGATTGAAGTCCTGATAGAGCTCGCGCGTCGGATCATAGGAGACGTTGAGCAGGGTCTTGTCCTGCGCCAGCACGGCGCTGGACTGCAGGGTGACGAATGACAGCAGTGAGGTGATGAACAGTCGCTTGAAACGCATGATGACGGGCTCCCGGGGGCATGCAGAATGAAAAACGGCGCCAAGGTAGCAGCGCGACTGCGCCTCTCGAACCAAGAAAAGCAGCAAAGCTTATGCACGGATTGGAAATGCCAGTGACACGCGAGCGGGCTATACTCGCGCCACCCGCACGGCCTGTCACGAGAAGCACCGACCATGAAGTACTGCCAGCACTGCGCCGGACCGATCACGCACCACGTCCCGCCCGGCGACGACAAGCTGCGTTACTGCTGTCTGGTGTGTGACGTGGTGTTCTACGAGAACCCGCGCAACATTGTCGGCACCCTGCCCGTCTTCGAGGACAAGGTGCTGCTGTGCCGCCGCGCCATCGAGCCGCGTCGCGGACTGTGGACTCTGCCTGCCGGCTTCCTGGAAAACGGTGAGACCACCCTGGCGGGCGCCATTCGCGAAACCCTCGAGGAAGCGGGGGCCGAGGTGCAGGCCGAGGACTGCACGCTCTACACCCTCTTCAACCTGCCCTACATCAACCAGGTGTATTTCTTTTTCCGCACGACGCTGCGCAGCACGCATTTCGATCCTGGCCCCGAAAGCCTGGAGGTCGCGCTGTTCCGCGAAGAGGACATTCCCTGGGAAGACCTGGCGTTCTCGGTGGTGAAGGTCACGCTGCAGCAGTATTTCGCCGATCGGCGCGACGCCCATTTCCCCGTGCGCATGTTCGACATGCACTATTCGGCCCCCGGGCAGATGAGCGCCACGCTCGTCAGCAGCAGCGCAGGGCAGCGCATTAAATCTTCATAAGCATTGTGTTTTTTCTTGGTTCGGTGACGAAACGGCGATTGCTAGAGTGCCGCCCATCGTTGCAATCCCATTCGACACCTCCAGGAGAACACCATGAAACATCTGTACCAATTCGCCGCTGTCGCGCTCGCCTCGGGCGTCGCTCTCTCGGCCTTCGCCCAGAGCGGAGCACCGTCGACACAAGCGGTGCCGGCGCGCGAAGCCAATCAGTCCAGCGAGCGTGTGGACGAGATCGTCGTCACCTCGCGTCGTCGCGAGGAGATCGCGCAGGAAGTGCCGATTCCGGTCACCGTCGTCAGTGGCGATCTCGTGGCGGATTCCGGCGGCTTCAACGTGAATCGCATCAAGGAACTGATTCCCTCGGTGCAGCTGTACTCGTCCAACCCGCGCAACACGGCCCTGAGCATTCGCGGCCAGGGCACCACCTTCGGCCTGACCAATGACGGCATCGACCCGGGTGTGGGCTATTACATCGACGGCGTGTTCTTCGCGCGTCCGGCCATCACCACGCTGGATTTTCTCGACATCGAACGCGTCGAGGTGTTGCGTGGGCCACAAGGCACCCTTTACGGCAAGAACACCACCGCCGGAGCCTTCAACGTCACCACGCACAAACCGGAATTCGACCGCAGCGCCCAGATCGAAGCCAGCACCGGCAATGATGACTTCGTGCAGCTCAAGGGCACCGTGACCGGGGGGCTGACGCAGAATGTCGCTGGCCGCCTTTCCTTCTCATCGTCCGAGCGTGACGGCACCCTGAAGAACATTCGCACCGGCGAGGACGTCAACAATCTGGAAAACTGGTCCGCCCGCGGCCAGCTGCTGTGGAACATCAATGACACCACTGAAGCTCGTCTGGTGACGGAACTCTCCCGCCAGGCGCCCAACGGCTACGCACAGGTTTTTGCCGGATCGGTCAGGAACAAGCGCTCGGAGTACCGCCAGTTCGAGAGCATCATCGCCGCCCTGGGTTACAACCCGCCACGCGACCCCTTCGATCGGCAGATCGATCACAACACGAAGTGGCGTTCTGGCAATGACATCGGCGGCGCCTCTCTGAACATCGAGACTGCCCTGCTCGGCGGCACACTGACCTCGACCACCGCCTGGTATTTCTGGGACTGGCGTCCGTCCAACGACCGCGACTTCCTGGGCCTGAATGCCCTGCAGCTGTCCGAGGCCCCCTCCGATCACGAGCAGGTGACCCAGGAATTCCGCTGGGCCGGCGACATCACGCAGCGCGTGAGCGGCGTGGTGGGCGTGTTCGCGGTGCAGCAGAGCCTGGAGTCGGACCCGGTGCACCGCGAGGAGCTGGGCCCGGATCAGTGGCGCTTCGTCTCCCCGAATGCGGCCAGTGAAGCGCAGTGGCGCACACCGGGCCTGCTGGAAGGTTTCGGCACAGACAGCAGCCCTGGCCTGGACACCTTCAGCGCCGCCCTGTTCGGTCAGCTGGACTGGGCCTTGAGCGATCGCCTGAGCCTGCTGACCGGTCTGCGTGTGAACTATGACGAGAAGCAAGTGGACTTCCAGCGCACCCGCAGCGGCGGCATCCCGTTGAGCAACCCGGCGCTGCTGGCCCTGCGCAATGCCCAATACAGCAATCAGGCCTTCAAGGCCGACATCACCGACGACAACGTGACCGGCACGCTGACCCTGAACTATGCGCTGCAGGACAACGTGAACCTGTACGGCACCTACAGCACCGGCTTCAAGCCGGTCGGTCTCAACCTGGGAGGCCTGCCCACGGATGCCGGACGCATCATGACCGAACTGTCGATCATCAAGCCGGAATACGTGCAGCACTATGAACTCGGGGTGAAGACCTCGCCGCTGCCCGGGGCCAGCCTGAACTTCGTCGTGTATCAGACCGACATCGAGGACTATCAGGCCCAGGTGCAGACAGCCGACATCGCCGTGAACCGTGGCTACCTGGCGAACGCCGAGGAAGTGCAGGTGCGCGGGTTCGAAGTGGACGGCCGCCTGCTGCTGGGCAACTTCACCTTGCAGGCCTCCTATGCCTACACCGATGGCGAGTATGTCTCGTTCACCAATGCGCCTCTGCCGCTGGAAGAAGTCGGCTCGGCCGTGGCCTTCAAGGACGTGTCCGGCGGCCGACTGCCCGGCATTTCCCACAATGCCGTGTCGCTGGGCGGTGAGTACGTGCGCCCATCGACCCTGTTCGGACGCAATGGCGAAGTGTTCGTGGCGCTGGACAGCTATTACCGCTCCGGCTTCTCCTCGAGCCCGTCGCCCTCACAGTTCCTGAACATCGACGGCTATGCGCTGCTCAATGCCCGTCTTGGCTTTCGTGCCGATGAGCAGTGGTCAGGTTTTCTGTGGTCACGCAATCTGACGGACAAGGACTACTTCGAGCAGTTGCTGCCCGGCGCCGGCAATGCCGGCCACTACGCGGCGGTGCTGGGTGATCCGCGCACTTGGGGCGCGACGGTGCGTTACGATTTCTGAAGACTCTCCTTCAGCCCGCTTGATGCACCGCCCTCACGGCGGTGCTTTTTTTTGACAGCGCCTGTGCGTCTGCGATTCACTGACGGCGTTCCATAACGCCCCATCAAGGCTCGCGCCTGCACAGGAGCTCAACATGACAACAAGAAAGACGCTCTCCCGTCGCACCTTCACGACACTGCTGTTGCGCAGTGCCGTGCTCGCCCCCCTGCTCGGCGCCACTGATCGTCGAGCGCTGGCACAGGACTCCCTGCGCATCGGCATCATCGGCTCCGGGCAGATCGGCGGCGCCATCGGCAAACGCTGGGCCGAGGCGGGCCACCAGATCCTGTTTTCCTCCCGCAACCCTGACGAGCTGGCCCCGCTGGTGGCGCAGGCCGGGCCGAATGCTCGTGCCGGCAGCGTGGCCGAGGCCGTGGCTTTCGGTGACATCCTTCTGATTGCCGTACCCTACGGCGCCCTGCCTCAAGTGGGAGCGGACTACGCAGCAGCGATGGCGGGCAAGATCGTCATCGACTGCGCCAATCCCCGGGCTGACCGCGATGGCCCCATGGCCGACGCGGCCATCGCCAAGGGCACGGGCATCGCCTCGGCCGAGTATTTCCCCGGCACCCGTCTGGTGCGGGCATTCAATGCCGTGAGTTTTGCGATGGTTGAGAACGAGCATCACCGGGAAGGGGAGCGCATCGGCATTCCCGTGGCGGGAGATGACGCCGAGGCGGTGGCCGTGACGGAGCGTCTGGTGCGGGATGCGGGCTTCGATCCGGTGGTGGTGGGCCCGCTCAGCAGCGCCCGCCGGTTTGACCGCGGCACCGATGTGTACGTGCGCGGGATGACGGCGGCCCAGTTGCGTCAGGCTCTGGGACTCTAAGCGGCTGAGGCACTGCCATGGCACCTGCGGTGCCAGCATCACTGCGGCGCGGTGACGGGCTGCAGCAAGGTCTCGCGATGGCGTTCCAGCAGCGCCTCGATGCTGGTGGCCGGGCGTCCGGTCAACACTTGCACGGCGTCGCTGGTCACGTCGAACGAGGCAAACCCGGCAATGGCGCCTGAGGCCTGGGGCTCGCCGCCAAGGCCGCGTACGACCTCGATCGGCCTGCCGGTCAGCTCGCTGGCGAAGCGGGCGATGTCGCTGCGCAGCACCGCCCGTGGCCCGGTGATGTTGTAGATCCTGTTCTCATGGCCCGCCGAGGTCAGCACGGCAGCCGCTGCCGCCGCACAATCTTCCCGAGTCACGAAGGCCGTCGCGATCTCGTCCGGCTGCACCACGACCCGCCCCTCCGCCAGCATGCGCTGCGCCTGCCCCACGACATTGTCGGCATACAGATGATTGCGCAGCATGGTCCAGGCCACGCCGCTGTCGCGCAGGATCTGCTCGGTCTCGCGGTGCATGGCCGCCGACAGCGCGCGCACGTCCGTGTTGTCTGCATCTACCGTCGAGGTATAGACAATGTGGCGCACGCCGGCGGCCACAGCCGCGTCGATGGCATTCTTGTGCAGCTGGGGCCGGTTGTCGGGGCCGGCACTGATGCTGATCAGCAGCAGACGCGTGCCTCCCGCGTAAGCGGCCGGCAGCGATTCCGGCTGGGTGAAGTCGCCGAAGCGGGTGGCAGCACCCTGCGCAGCGTAAGCCGCCAGCTCCTCGGGCGTGCGGCTCACCAGGATCAAGTCGCGCGGGTCCACTCCCCGCGCCAGCAGTTCGTCCACGACCAAGGCGCCCAACTGGCCGGAGGCACCGGAGACGATGAGGCGCTCGGCGGCCGTCTGGGCGTGGAGAGAGCCGGCGCCGGCGAGCAGCAGCGCAGCGCCGAGCCCGCGCAAAAAGGTTCGCCGCGGGAGCTGACGGGAGGCATGGGACAAGACGGACAAGGGACGGGGCAGGCTCACGGCGGACACTCCTGAAAAGAATGGATTTGCAGCATGATGCCACGAGGGCATGGTCTGTGGCTGCTAGACCTGCTGGTGCCGGGCTTTCTGTCATAGCAAGTGACCACCAGTGCAGGAGGCATCGGTTGGTCAGGATACTCAACAACTGGTCATACACACCGCGACAAAGTCTTCACGCGCCCCATATTTGTCGACAACCCAATGCTTTCATTGACTTTTTTGACATGGCACAGGCCTTGCTGAATACGCTCAAAACTCACACAAGGAGCCCTGTCATGCGAAGACCCCTGCCCGTTCTCATCCTGATATTGCTGTCGCTGTGCGGTACATCCACCTGGGCCGCCGAACACGAAGTCACCCGCCGCCTCACCATTGCCCTGGACGATGTCCAGGCGCTGCGCATCGACGGCGGCGTCGGCTCCATCGACATCGAACCCGTCACCGGCGACACCTTGTCCGTAGTGGTGGACATCGAAGGCGATCGCACCGGCCTGCTGCGGCGCAAGCGCGATGTCAGCGCCATCGACGTGGTGCAGGAGCGCGACGACGGTGAACTGCGCATCGGCCTGTCGGAAGAGGACTATGACGACCTGGAGGTGCACTGGACCATCCAGTTGCCCGCCGTGGCCGCCACGGCGATCCACCTCGGCGTGGGTCAGGTGACGGCGCGCGTGGGCCGGACGGCGCTGGAGGTGCATGTGGGCGTTGGCGAGGTCGACATCACCGGCAGCCGCCTGGACGTGGGTAAAGTCGAGGTGTCAGCCGGCGTGGGCAGTGCCAGCCTGCATGGCTCCGGGAGGCACAGCAGTCACCGCGCCTTCGTGGCCGAAAGTGCCGAGGGCGAAGGGGATGGGGCGTTTGAGATGGATGTCAGCGTGGGCGTCGGCGATGCCTCGGTGCTGCTGGTGGACGAAACTTGAGGAAAACGCGCACGAGAAGAGTTCAGAACTCCTCCAGCCGCGTCACATCGAAGGCCGGTTCCTCGTAAGGGTGCGCGGCGCGCAGGGCGGAGACGGCCGCCGCGATGTGCGGCGCAGCACACACCAGTTCCACGCGGTATTCCGCCACAATCTCCAGCGCATCCTGCCGACCGATGAAGGGAGTGCTGCCGGCCAGGGGGCGGAACTGACCCTCCCCCAGCACCTGCCAGGCGCAGTGCTCGTAGTCCCCGATGCGCCCGGCACCCGCCGCGAACACGGCCTGCTTGACCGCCTCGAGGTGGCTTGCGGGCACGAAGAAGACGAGCTTGTACATGCTCAGCCCAGCCACACGCGCGCATTGCGGAACAAGCGCAGCGTGGGCGCATCTTCCAGCCAGTGCGCCGGTCGCCAGGAGTTCTGCACCGCGCGGAACACGCGCTCCGGGTGCGGCATCATGATCGTGGCGCGACCATCCGCACTGCACAGCCCGGCGATGCCCTGCGGCGACCCGTTCGGGTTCAGCGGGTAGCGTTCGGCGATGTCGCCGCGATGGTCGGCATAGCGCAGCGCGATGCCACCGGCGGCCTGCAGCGCCGTCAAGTCAGTCGCACTGCGGAATTCCGCCTGCCCTTCGCCGTGCGCGACGGCAATGGGGAAGCGCGAGCCGGCCATGCCGGCGAAGAAGGCGGAGTTGGATTCGCCCACCAGCACCTGGGTGGTACGCGCCTCGAACTGCTCGGAGCGGTTGCGCACGAAGCGCGGCCAGGCCTGGGCGCCGGGGATCAGATCGCGCAGCAGAGACACCATCTGGCAGCCATTGCATACGCCCAGAGTCAGGGTGGTCTCGCGTTCGAAGTAGGCCAGGAACTGCGCCCGCAGCCGCTCGTTGTGCAGGATGGACTTGGCCCAGCCGCCGCCGGCTCCCAGCACATCGCCATAGGAGAAGCCGCCACAGGCGACCAGGGCATTGAACTGCTCGAGCTTCACGCGGCCGCTGAGCAGGTCGGTCATGTGCACATCCACGGCATCGAAGCGCGCACGCTCGAAGGCCGCGGCCATCTCCACCTGACCGTTCACGCCCTGCTCGCGCAGCACCGCGACTTTCGGTCGCACGCCGGTGTTGATGTAGGGCGCCGTGATGTCGGCGTTCACGTCGAAGCTCAGCTGCACCTGCAGGCCCGGGTCCGTCGCATCCAGCAGGGCATCGAATTCCTCACGGGCGCAGGCGGGATTGTCGCGCATGGCGGCGATCTCGTGACTGGTCTGCGCCCACAGCCGCTGAAGACGCACGCGACTCGCCTCGAACAGCAGTCTGCCCCCTTGCAGCACGCGCAGCTCGTCGCGCGCATTGAGCGTGCCGACCACCGCCGCGCAGTCCGACAGACCATGCTGCTCGATCATCTGCAGTACGGCATTGAGCTGCGCGCGCTGCACCTGCAGCACCGCACCGGCTTCTTCGCTGAAGAGCACGCGCACCGCGTCGACACCCCCGTCGACGAGCACCTCATCCAGCCGCAGGTCAACGCCCGTGTGACCAGCGAAGGCCATCTCGGCGACCGTGGCGAACAGTCCACCGTCGGAACGATCGTGATAGGCCAGCAGCAGCCCGGCCCTGTTCAGTTGCTGGATCAGGGCAAAGAAGTTCTTCAGATCGGCCGGGTTGTCCAGATCGGGAGCGTCGGCGCCGATCTCGCGATACACCTGGGCCAGGGCCGAGCCTCCCATGCGATGGCGTCCATGGCCGAGGTCGATCAGCAGCAGGTCGGTCTCGCCCGCATCCAGGCGCAGCTGGGGCGTGCAGGTGCGACGAATGTCCTGCACCGGCGCGAAGGCGGAGATGATCAGGGACAACGGCGCGATGTTGCTGCGTCGGGTGTCGCCGTCCTGCCAGACCGTGCGCATGGACATCGAGTCCTTGCCCACCGGCACGCAGATGCCCAGCGCCGGGCAGAACTCCATGCCCACGGCTTTCACGGCCGCATAGAGCCGGGCGTCCTCGCCCGGGTGGCCGGCGGCGACCATCCAGTTGGCCGACAGCTTGATGTCGCCGATGTCGTCGATCGCCGCACTGGCGATATTGGTGACGGCTTCGGTGATGGCCATGCGGGCGGAGGCTGCCGCGTCGAGCAGAGCCAGCGGGGTGCGCTCGCCCATGGCCATGGCTTCGCCGGCATAGGTGTCGAAGGCGGCAGCGGTCACCGCCGCATCGGCCACCGGCACCTGCCAGGGCCCGACCATCTGGTCACGGCTCACCAGACCGGTGATGGAGCGATCGCCAATGGTGATCAGGAACTGCTTGCTGGCCACCGTGGGCAGGCTGAGCACGCGGGTGACGGCCTCGTCCAGCGCGATCTCGGCGGTATCCAGCGCCACCGGGCGGCCTTGCAGTGAGCGCACGTCACGGTGCATGCGCGGCGGCTTGCCGAACAGCACGGACATCGGCAGATCGATGGGCGTGTTGTTGAAGTGGGTGTCGACGAGCTGGATCACGTCTTCCTTCGTGGTCTCGCCGACCACGGCGA
>JACCDI011930430.1_pt1 | contig 23422 bp, 20 predicted proteins | sample 7442791 | NCBI WGS metagenome assembly JACCDI01 (sample SAMN15323434, study PRJNA562643) | freshwater metagenome | isolation source: river surface water | place: USA:Blue River Watershed | collected 2017-08-15
CGCCGCTAAGATGGATTTTTCTCCGTTTTTTAATTTCAAGGATTGAGCATGAGCATTCAAACCGTTGGCATCATTGGCGCGGGCACCATGGGCAATGGCATTGCACAGGCGTGTGCAGTTTCTGGCATTTCCGTGGTGATGGTGGACATTTCCGAAGCGGCTGTGGCCAAGGGCATCGCCACGGTTTCGGGCAGTCTGGACCGCTTGGTGAAGAAAGAAAAAATCACCGAAGCCGCCAAGGCCAAAGCCTTGGCTTTGATCCGAGGCAGCACCTCGTATGACGACCTGAAGTCGACCCAGCTGGTGATTGAGGCGGCCACTGAAAACCAAGACTTGAAGGTCAAAATTCTCAAGCAACTTGACGCTCTGCTGGCGCCCGAGGTGATCATCGCGTCCAACACCTCGTCGATTTCGATCACCCAGTTGGCGGCGGCCACGCAACGTGCCGACCGTTTCATTGGCATGCACTTTTTCAACCCGGTGCCCATGATGGCCTTGGTGGAAATCATCCGGGGTTTGCAAACCAGCGATGCCACGCACGATGCCGTGCACACCTTGGCCACCGACTTGGGCAAGACCCCGATCACCGTCAAAAATGCACCGGGTTTTGTGGTCAACCGCATCTTGGTGCCCATGATCAACGAGGCCTTGTTTGTGCTGTCCGAAGGGCTGGCCACTGCCGAAGACATCGATGCCGGCATGAAGCTCGGTTGCAACCAACCGATTGGCCCGCTGGCGCTGGCCGACATGATTGGCCTCGATGTGTGCCTGGCCGTGATGGAGGTTTACCTCAAAGAGTTTGGCGACAGCAAATACCGCCCCTGCCCCTTGCTGAAAGAAATGGTGGCGGCGGGTCGACTGGGGCGCAAAACCGGTCAAGGCGTTTACACCTACTGACCTGCGCTGGCCCCGTGATGGGGTGGCGTGCGCCACAATCGGCGCATGAACGATTCGCACGCTTTGCACCCCTATGCCGCACTCACCCCTGACCGGGTGATGGACGCTTTATCAGATCTGGGGCTCTGGCCCGATGGCCGTTTGTTGGCGCTCAGCTCTTACGAAAATCGGGTCTATCGCGCGCACTTGGATGAACCTGTGCAGGGCGCCACTGCGGTGGTCTTGAAGTTTTACCGGCCCGGCCGTTGGAGCCGTGCACAGATTCAAGAAGAACACGATTTCGCGGCCGAGTTGGTGGCCGCCGAAGTGCCGGTGGTCGCCCCGATGGTTCTGAATGGCCAGACCTTGCACACCACTGAGGGGTTTGATTTTTCTATCAGTCCCCTGCGTGGTGGCCGCGCGCCTGAGTTGGACGATGCAGAGGTGCTGGAATGGATTGGGCGCTTTTTGGCGCGCATTCACACGGTGGGTGCCGCCCAGCCTTTTGTGCACCGCCCTCAGCTGGATGTCCGCACCTTTGCGCTAGAGCCGGCCGAGTGGTTGGCGACACACCAGATGATTCCCCTCGAGGTCGAGCGCGAATGGCGCGAGGCCTTGGTGCCTGCGCTCCAATTGATGGAAGAGGCCTTTCGCCAAGGGGCCGATGAGCGCCGCATTTTGCGGCTGCACGGGGATTGTCATCCGGGAAATATTTTGTGGACGCCTGCCGAATTGCCCGGCGGTGGACCGCATTTTGTCGATCTAGACGACGCCCGCATGGGGCCTGCGGTGCAAGACCTGTGGATGCTGTTGTCGGGTGATCGCCGGCAGCGCACACAGCAACTGTCGGCCTTGCTCGATGGGTACGAGCAAGTCAGGGACTTTGACCGTGCCGAGTTGTCTCTCATTGAGGCACTGCGGACGCTGCGCTTGGTCCATTACAGCGCTTGGTTGGCGCGGCGTTGGGAAGACCCGATTTTCCCGATCAACTTTCCGTGGTTTGGCACGCCCGATTATTGGCGCGGACAAGTGCTGATGTTGCAAGAGCAAGTCGAGCAAATGCAGGAAGCGCCCCTCAGCGCATGAGGCCTCGGTTGGGCGCTTAGCCGCGCCCGGGTTGCACCCCCAGCGCCATCGCGCAACCGATCAAGGCCGGTTGCTCGGCGCGGATCACATAAGTGGGAATGCGCTTCATGTATGGGGTGAAGCGGCCTTTGTCTTCAAAAGCCGCACGGAAGCCCGAGTGTTCAAAGTAATCGCCCAATCGCCCAATCACGCCACCGCCGATGTAAATGCCGCCGCGCGCGCCCACGGTCACAGCCAAATTGGCCGCCGCATTGCCCAACAAACGGCACATGCATGCCAGCGCTTCTTCGCAGGCCACATCGGTGGCTGCCAAGGCGCGTTCGGTCACTTGCGCGGCGACCAAGGGCTCGGCCTCGGTGCCATTGAGTTCGCTGATGGCGCGGTACAGGTTTTCGAGGCCCATGCCCGAGACCACGCGCTCGACCGACACATGCGAAAAACTGCGCCACAAAATTCGCAAAATATCGGCTTCGCGTGCGCCGGTCGGGGACATGCTCACATGCCCCCCTTCTCCTGCAATCGGCACCCACTCGCCGCTGCGTGAGCGCACCAGCGATGACACACCGAGACCGGTGCCAGGTCCGATCAGGCCTTTGGGGGCGTTGGGCACCGGCTCGCCTGAACCGATTTGATGCAAGTCCTTGCCCTTTAGTGCGGGCGCTGCCATGGCCATGGCCTCCCAGTCGTTGAGCATCAGCAACTGGTCTAGCTGCAAGGCGTTGCGGGTGGCTTCGATTGAAAATTGCCAATGGTTGTTCGTCATCTTCAGCACATCACCATCAATCGGATTGGCAATCGCAATGCAGGCCTGCTGCACGGGAGGGCGACCCACTTGCTGCAAGTAAGCTTGTGCTGCCGCCGCCAAGTCGGGGAACTGGCCTGTGGGCAAGGTCACCTCATGCGATAGCGCTTGGTGGTCACCATGGGCTAAAGCAAAACGGGCATTGGTGCCACCAATGTCCCCCAGCAAGCGGGGCGCGGTGTGAGGGGTGTGCGGTGTGTTCATAAGCGGCGGGTCAAACGATGGGGCGAGTCTAAGCGTATCAGCCGCAGGGTGTGAATCGCGGGCCTTGAGTTACCAATGTGTTCCGAGATGATGGGCCAAGCTCATCGCTGAGCCAGTGCCTTCAGCGTTCAATGGGGCAAGGTGGCACTGGCCAGGGGCAGTTCGATGCGCGCACACAGGCCCTGAGGCTGCGCGGGAATCAGTGCCACTTGGCCGGCATTGCGCTCGACGATTTCGCGCACGATGGCCAGGCCCAGTCCGCAGCCTTCACCCGAATCGGTGCCGCGGACAAACCGCTCAAAAACCCGCGCATGGTCGCTGGCGGGAATGCCGGGGCCGTTGTCATTCACCTCCAGCACGGCGGTGTCGGCTTTCAACGGCGAGAGCCGCACATGCACCGTGACTTGGCTGCCGGTGCCCGCGTAGTGCAGGGCGTTGTCAATCAAGTTGCTCAGGGCTTCACGCATGAGCAACTCGTTTGCCTCGATCCACACCGGTGGGGCGGTGGTGGTTGATGGCTCTTCGGGACTGTCTTGCCCCATGCCCAAGTCGATGTGCAGGCGCAACGCGCGGGGCACCCATTCGGCGGTGACCGCTTTGGCCATGCGCCGCAGATCAAAGCGCTGGCGGTCGTGCGCCATCACCGATTCGGGCTCGGCGCGGGCCAAGGTCAGCAGCTGGTTAACCAAGTGTGCACTGCGGGTGGCGCTGTCGTGCACGCGTTGTAAGCGGGCGCGCAGTTCGGGGTCGGCCGTGGATTGCAAGGCAATTTCAGTTTGACTTTTGAGTCCGGCCAAGGGCGTGCGCAGTTGGTGCGCCGCATCGCCAATGAAACGTTTTTGCGTGGCCACGGTGTTTTGCACGGCGGCCAGCAAGGTGTTGATGGCGGTCGCCAGTGACCACAATTCGCGGGGGGCCGAGGCCAGTTGCAAGGGCGCCAAGTCGGTTGGCGCACGCCCTTCCACTTGCAAGCGCAGTCGCGCCAAAGGCGACAAGCCCGCACGGATGCCCAGCCACACGATCAAGGTCATCAACAGCACCAAGCTCGACATGGGCAACAACATGTCCACCAAAATGCTGCGCGCCAATTCTTCGCGGTTGGTGCTGCTGCGTGCCACTTGCACCAGCATGGTTTGCGGGGCGTTGGCTTCATCGCCAAAACGCAAATACAAGGCCACCAAGCGCAGCGGCTGACCCGCAGGGGCATTGAGCGCCGCGCGGCCATTGACCGGCATGGTGCCGTCGTAATACAGCGGCGTGTTCAAGGCAGGCGCATGGTTGCCGCTGGGCGCAGGGGGCGGCGGCAGCGACTGGTTGCCCAAAATGAACTGGCCCGGCGGCGAGCTGACCATGTACAACAATTTGTCGGCCGGGTCGGCCTCCAAGACGTCTTGCGCGGCGCGTGGAAAATCGATCAAGAGGCCATTGCCAATGGGCTTGAGTTGGCGTGCCAAAGAGCGGCTGGCTTGCAACAAACTGGCATCAATGGCTTCGTTCGCATAACCCGCTGCAAAGCGGTAGGTGGCGACACCGCCCGCCATCCACAGCACCAATTGGGGCAGCAACAACCACAACAACAACTGGCGCGCCAACGAGACGCCGGCCTGCCCAAATGGGGCTGAAAGGGGGGGGCGTGTGCCGTTCATGAAGGAATTAAAAAGCGGTGGGGTGTTGACCAGCCCGCGTTTCAGCTGCTGGTTTCGAGCAAGTAGCCCAAGCCCCGCACGGTGCGAATCACCAGACCGGCGTCTTCCAATTTGCGGCGCAAGCGGTGGATGTACACCTCGATCGAGTTGCCCGCCCCCACCTCACCGCCATCGGCTTCCCAGGTTTGGGTGATTTGGTCTTTCGTGACCACTTTGTCACGGTGCTGCACCAGCAGCTCTAACAAGCCCCACTCGCGGCCACTCAGGTCCAGCGGTTCACCCCCCACCATGGCTCGGCGCGAGGTGTGGTCGAGGGTCAGGCGACCCAGCAGGGCGGGGGTGTTGGCCGGTTGGCTGCGGCGCAGCAAGGCCTGCAAACGGGCCAGCAGTTCTGGGAAATCAAAGGGTTTGGTGACATAGTCATCGGCACCCGCCTGAAACCCGGCCACACGGTCGTCGAGGGAGTCGCGCGCCGTCAGCAACAGCACCGGCAAGCCGGGCTGGGATTGGCGCACGTGCTGCAGCACCGCCAAGCCATCCATCATGGGCAAGCCCAAGTCGAGCACGGCAATGTCAAAGCTTTGTTTTTGCAACAAATAGTCGGCCACCGCGCCATTGGGCGCATGCTCGACTGCAAAACCAGCACCCCCCAGTTGGGTTTGCAGGGCGTCGGCCAGCATGGCGTCGTCTTCGGCAAGCAGCAATTTCATGGCGGCAAGCTTAATAGAAAGTGGGGCCTCGGGTGGGTGTTGGGCTGGGATTCTGCTTAGGGTTTAACCTAGTGTTAATAAATTAACAAAATATTAATATTCGCCGGTCGGGGATTTATATGGGCCGATCCGCCCCCCTCGTACATCAACTCAGGCCCTCGGCCTCAACCAGGAGACACCCTTGAAAACATTGAAAACGTTCCAGCGCACATTGTTGGCCACGGCGGCCGTCGTCGCTATGTCCGCGAATGCCGGTGAGGTCGAAGTGCTGCACTACTGGACCAGCGGTGGCGAAGCCAAATCGGCGGCTGCTCTGAAAGCCACTTTGCAAAGCAAAGGTCACGTCTGGAAAGACTTTGCCGTGGCCGGTGGTGGTGGCGACAACGCCATGACTGTCTTGAAGTCGCGCGTGGTCTCGGGCAATGCCCCCGCTGCCGCACAAATCAAAGGCCCCGCACTGCAAGAGTGGGCTTCTGAAGGCGTGTTGGCCAACATCGACGATGTGGCCAAGGCCGAAAAATGGGACACCTTGTTGCCGCCCGTGGTGGCCAACGTCATGAAGCACAAAGGCAACTACATCGCTGCCCCAGTGAACGTGCACCGCGTGAACTGGTTGTGGGCCAGCAACGCCGCTTTCAAGAAGGCCGGCGCCAAAGTCCCCACCAACTGGGATGAGTTCTTTGTGGCCGCCGAAGCCCTGAAAAAGGCCGGCATCATCCCCGTGGCCCACGGTGGCCAAAACTGGCAAGACTTCACCACCTTTGAAAGCGTGGCTTTGGGTGTGGGCGGTGCCGACTTCTACAAAAAAGCTTTGGTGCAACTCGACCAATCGGCATTGACCGGCGCGACCATGACCAAGGTGCTCGACACCTTCAAAAAGGTCAAGTCTTACACCGACAAGAATGCCCCAGGCCGTGACTGGAACTTGGCCACCGCCATGGTGATCAAAGGCGAAGCCGGTATGCAACTGATGGGTGACTGGGCCAAGGGCGAATTTGTTGCTGCTGGCAAAAAGCCCGGTGCTGATTTCAGCTGCGCTGCAGCGCCTGGCACTGCTTCTGCCTTCACCTTCAACGTGGACTCGTTCGCGATGTTCAAGCTGAAGAACGACGACAACACCAAGGCCCAAAAAGACCTGGCTTCCGCCATCATGTCGACCGACTTCCAAGAAGTGTTCAACCTGAACAAAGGCTCGATCCCTGTTCGCCTGAACATGAACTTGGCCAAGTTTGACGACTGCGCCAAGCTGAGCTCGAAGGACTTTGTGGCGACAGCCAAAAATGGCGGTCTGGTGCCTTCCGTGGCGCACGGCATGGCCATCGGTTCTGCCACTTCGGGCGCGATCCAAGACGCCGTCAGCCAGTTCTGGAATGACGACAAGATGAGCACCAAAGACGCTCAAGCCAAGATTGCTTCGGCCGCCAAGGTCAAGTAAGACCCCAAGCCGGCCCGGCGGGTCGGCTTGATCAAACCTTTGGGTTTGTGCTTTCTTTAGCCATGGGGCTGCAGGTCACGAGCTTGCAGCCCCTGTGTGCACCGCTGGTGTGCACCCGATTGGATCACCCATGTCTTCATCATCACCACAGCAAGCCGCTTGGCTGCCCAAGCTGGTCATCGCCCCCAGCTTTGTGCTGTCCCTGCTGTTCATCTACGGCCTGATGGCCTGGAACGGCTATTTGTCGATGTCTGCTTCGCGGATCTTGCCCAATTACGACTTTGTGGGGCTGCAGCATTACGTGGCCTTGATGGACAGTGACCGTTTCTATGTGGCCATGCGCAACATGGCGGTGTTTGGATTCTTTTTCATTGGCGGCGCGATGGCGCTCGGCGTGGTGCTGGCGATTTTGCTGGACCAAAAAGTGCGCGGCGAAGGGGTGTTGCGCACCATTTATCTTTATCCCATGGCGATTTCTTTCATCGTCACGGGCACGGCCTGGAAATGGATTTTGAATCCGGGCTTGGGCTTGCAACACCTCATGCACAGCTGGGGTTTCACCGACTTTAAATTTGAGTGGTTGGTGGACCAAGACATGGCCATCTACTGCGTGGTGATTGCTGGAGTTTGGCAAAGCGCAGGTTTTGTCATGGCTTTGTTTTTAGCGGCATTGCGGGGCATTGACGACTCGATCATCAAGGCCGCCCAAGTGGATGGCGCCAGTTTGCCGCGCATCTACTGGAGCATCATCTTGCCCAGTTTGGGGCCGGTCTTTTTCAGCACCTTGATGGTGGTCTCACACCTGGCCATCAAGAGCTTTGACTTGGTGATGGCGCTCACGGCAGGGGGCCCCGGTTATGCCACCGATTTGCCGGCCACCTTCATGTACGCCACTGCATTCACCCGCGGACAGATTGGCGTGGGCGCGGCCAGTGCCACGGTGATGTTGGCCACGGTGGCGGCCATTGTGGTGCCCTACTTGTATTCTGAATTGCGGAGCAAACGATGAACCGCTTGAATTTTCATCGCCTCATTTTGTGGGCCGTGCTGCTGTTGTTCGCGCTGTGGTTTTTGGTGCCGCTGTATGTGATGTTGACCACCTCGCTGAAAGACGCTGAACAGTTGCGCAATGGCAACCTGTTGAGTCTGCCCACCGCACCCACTCTGGACGCTTGGTTCAAAGCCTGGGGCAGCGCGTGCACGGGCGTGCAGTGCGAAGGCCTGAAGCCGTTTTTCTGGAACTCGGTGTTGATGGTGGTGCCCGCGGTGCTGATCTCGACCTTGATCGGCTCGGTGAATGGCTATGTGTTGTCCAAGTGGAAGTTTCGCGGCAGCGAGACGCTGTTTGCCTTCATGTTGTTTGGCGTGTTCATGCCGATGCAAGTGGTGCTCTTGCCCATGAGTCAGGTGCTGGGCTGGTTGGGCATGGCCAGCTCGATTTGGGGCTTGATGCTGGTGCACGTGGTGGCGGGCATTCCCTCGACCACGCTGTTTTTCCGCAACTATTACGTGGGCTTGCCCGACGAATTGATCAAAGCGGCGCAACTCGATGGCGCTGGCTTTTGGTTGATCTTCCGCCGCATCGTGTTGCCGCTGTCCCTGCCAATTCTGGTGGTCACGCTCATCTGGCAGTTCACCAACATCTGGAACGACTTTTTGTATGGCGTGGTTTTCTCGGGGGCTGACAGCAAGCCGATCACCGTGGGTTTGAACAACTTGGCCAACACCTCCAGTGCCGTGAAGGAATACAACGTCGACATGGCGGCGGCGTTGATTGCGGCTTTGCCCACCTTGTTTGTGTATGTGGTGGCAGGTAAATATTTTGTGCGTGGCCTGACGGCTGGCGCTGTCAAAGGTTAAAGGGAAACATCATGGGCGCACTCGCCATTCGCAACATTCACAAGACCTACAACGAGACGGTCCACATTCTCAAGGGCATCGATTTAGAAATCGAGGCCGGCGAATTCTTGATCTTGGTGGGCCCTTCGGGCTGCGGCAAATCCACCTTGTTGTCGATGATCGCCGGGCTGGACCACCCCACCAGCGGCAGCATCCACATTGGTGAGCGCGACGTCACCCAGTTGCCCAGCAAGGACCGTGACATCGCCATGGTCTTCCAAAGCTACGCGCTGTACCCCAACATGACGGTCGCCGAAAACATCGCCTTCGGTTTAGAAATCCGCAAGGTGCCCAAGCCCGTGCGCAAAGCCGCGGTTGAGCGGGTTTCGGCCATGTTGCAGATTGGCCATTTGCTGGACCGCAAGCCCGGGCAACTCTCGGGCGGGCAGCGCCAACGGGTGGCGATGGGGCGTGCGCTGGCGCGTGACCCGAAACTGTTTTTGTTTGACGAACCCTTGTCCAACCTTGACGCCAAACTGCGCGTGGAAATGCGGGCCGAGATCAAGCTGCTGCACCAGCGCACCCAAACCACCACCGTGTATGTGACGCATGACCAAGTCGAAGCCATGACACTGGGTGACCGCATTGCCGTGATGAAAGACGGCTTGGTGCAACAGTTTGGAACCCCACATGAGATTTACAACCGACCGGCCAACCGCTTTGTCGCCGAGTTCATCGGCTCACCGGCGATGAACATGGTGGACGTCACCACTTCAGGCTCGGTACTCTCGGCCCAAGGTGTCGAGCTGCCCATCAACGACGCGCAACGCGCCGCCTTGCAAGCCCACGGCCAAGCCGAATGTGTGTATGGCTTGCGGCCTGAAAGCATCAGCTTTGCCAGCCATGGCGTGCCGGGCAAACTCAGCATGATCGAGCCCACGGGGCCAGAAACTTATGCCACTGTCGAAACCGCCGCAGGCAAGTTGACGGCCCGCGTGCCAGGGGTGTTGCAAGCCGTGGTGGGCGATGCGGTGCACTTGCAGTGGTCGGCCGACAGCGCGCATGTGTTCGACCGGACCAGCGGCAACCGGGTGGGCTGAAGGCTGAGCAAGCCCAAGCTCAGTGAGCCGCGCTGCGTTGAAGTTGACGCAGCCGCCAGTACAAACCGCTTGCAATGAGCAAATTCAGCAGGTTCCACGCGATGCCGTTCAAAAAGGCCGCGTGGTAACTGCCCGTCACATCAAAGACCCAGCCGGACATCCAGCCGCCCAAAGCCATGCCCAGCAAGGTGGCCATGATCACAGCGCCAACACGGCCGCCGGCTTCTTCGGGCTTGAAGTGCTCGCGCACGATGATCGCGTAAGCCGGCACGATGCCGCCTTGAAAAAGACCAAACAGTGCGGACACCAAATAGAGCGGCACCATGCCATCAAAGGGCAGGAACATCAGCAGCGCGATCCCTTGCAAAAATGAGCCCAGCAGCAGCGTGCGAATGCCGCCGATGCGGTCGCTGATGAGGCCAAAGACCAATCGACTGACAATGCCACTGGCCAACATGAGCGAGAGCATTTCAGCGCCACGCGCCGCGCCAAAACCCAAGTCGGTGCAATACGCCACGATGTGCACTTGCGGCATAGACATGGCCACACAACACGCCACACCCGCGACACACAACAGGCCTTGTGCTTGAGACGGCTTGAGGCCAAATGGGTGACTGCGGTCCAGCACCGGGGCATGGGCGGCGTTACTGGCATGCGGCTGTGTCACCAGGGGCGGGCGTTGTCGCATGCGCATGGCCAACAAAAACATGCCCACGCCACAAAAAATACCCAGTGCAATATAGGTTTGCCGCCAGCCGATGGTCTCGACACCCCGCTGGACCAAGGGCGGCCAAATGGTGCCTGCAATGTAGTTGCCACTGGCGCAAATGGCCACCGCTATCCCGCGCCGACGGTTCCACCACAAAGCGGTATCGGCCATCAGCGGCGCAAAGGTGGACGAACTGCCGACAAAGCCCATGAGCGCATGCGCCAACCCAAAGGCCCAGATGCTGCCCGACAAGCCGGCCCACACAAAGCCACCACACACCGCCAAAGCGCCGACCCACAGCACGGGCGTCAGGCCGTGGCGGTCGGCCATGCGGCCCGTGATCAGACCCCCCAAGCCCAGACTGACCATCATCAGGGTGTAAGGCAGCGAGGCATCGGCGCGGCCCACGCCAAATTCGTTTTGCACCTCGGGCAGCACCACCGAGACGATGTACATGCTGCTGTTGCCCAGCACCACCAAGCCCAAGGTGAACAGCAAGCGCCACGCGGCTTGGCGAGAATCGATCAGCGAGGGGTCGGCGGGCGTGGTGTTCATTGCAGGCAATTTAGCCGATGGCTGGGGGTGCACATGTCTTGTGCGTTACTGGGGCAGACCGGTGGCCTGCTTGACCCGATGGGCAAACAGCGGCACCAAGACCATCAAAGCGGCCAGCATCGCAAATGCGGTTTTTAAGTCGGCCCACTGAGAGATGGCCCCAATCAGGGCAGGCCCCAACAAATACCCCGTGTAACCGGCGGTGGTGACCGCTGAAATGGCCATCGCAGCGGGCAAAGTGTTTTGTTGTCCGGCTTGACGAAACAGCACGGGCACGATGTTCGACGCGCCCAAGCCGATCAGCACAAAACCGACCATGGCGAATGTGAAGCCTTGTGCAGTCAACAAGCCCACGAAGCCACACACCACCGCCAGCCCACTGAAGAAGACCACTGTGCGGTCACCCCAGCGGGCCGTGACGGCATCGCCACTGAAGCGGCCCATCGTCATGGCGACAGAAAACAGCACATAACCCCAGCCCGCGCGTGCTGGCGGACTCAGACCGCCATCGGTCATCAACAACGCGCTCCAGTCGAGCAAGGCCCCTTCCACCAAAAAAGTGATGGCCGCCAGCAGCGACAAAATCACCACCGGGCCGCGTGGCCAAGCCCGCATGGGCGTCGAAGCTTGCGTAGCGGTAGTGGCCGTTTTCAACAGCCGCGGTGCAGTCACCAGCAAGGCCATACCGATCAATGCCGAGCACACCCCGGCGGCGAAGAGGGGCGTCAGGCCTTGTGACAAAAGCGCCGTCACCAAACCTGCGCCGCAAAAACCGCCCACACTGAAAAGGGCATGAAAGCCCGACATCATGGGCCGGCCTGCACCGCGCTCGACCTCGACAGCATGGATGTTCATGGCCACATCCATCGAGCCCAAGGCGGCGCCGAACAGCAGCAAAGCGCATGCCATCCCGAGCACAGAAGGGGCCAGCGCCAGCACGGGCAGCAGCATCGCCATGACCAGGCCACCCATGAGAACGACCGGCTTGCATCCATAACGGGCACACAAAGGCCCAGTGCGCACCATCGCTGCCACGGAACCGATGCCCATGCACAACAGCAACAAGCCAAGCGAACGGTCGTCCACCTGCAAGCGTTGCTTCACAAAAGGAACCATCGGGGCCCAAGCCGAAGCCGCAACGCCCGAGATCCAAAAAGCCAGTCGGGTGGCGAGGCGAGAGGCCGGCGTGTTGGGCGCGTTCAGGGACAGATCGGGCATGGGCTTCATCATATTTTTAAATCACACTCCGACCCGCCAGAGGTGCCAGAAAAAAGCCCCGCCAGATGCAAGTCCAGCGGGGCTCTTGAGCGGTGAAACAGCGTTCAGCTCAACAAGGCATTGACCCGTTTCACATAAGCCGCAGGGTCGGCGGGCAAGCCGCCTTCGGCCAGCAAAGCTTGGTCAAACAAGATGTGCGCCAAATCGTGAAAGTGCACCGAGCCATCGAGTTTTCTCACCAAGGCGTGTTCGGGGTTGACCTCCAACACCGGTTTGACTTCGGGCGCTTGTTGCCCGGCTTGCTTGAGCATGCGGGCCAATTGCATGCTCATGCCGTCGTCGGTGACAACCAAGCAGGCGGGGCTGTCGACCAAGCGGCTGGTCACGCGCACGTCTTCGGCTTTGTCTTTCAGGGCTTCTTTCAGTTTGGCCAGCACGGGCTTGAAGGTTTCGGCGGCGGTTTCAGCGGCTTTTTTCTCTTCTTCGTCTTGCAGTTTGCCCAGATCAAACGCGCCTTTGGCCACGCTTTGCAAGGGGGTGCCCTCGAACTCGTGCACAAAGTTCAGCGCCCACTCGTCCACCCGGTCGGTCATCAACAAAACTTCGATGCCTTTTTTCTTGAAGACTTCGAGTTGGGGGCTGTTTTTCGCAGCCGCCAAGGTGTCGGCGGTGATGTAATAAATCGCGTCTTGGCCCTCTTTCATGCGGGTTTTGTAGTCGGCAAAACCCACGCTCACGGTGTCGCTGGTGGTCGAAGCAAAGCGCATCAACTTGGCCAAGCGGCCTTGGTTGCCAAAGTCTTCACCCAAGCCCTCTTTGAGCACCGCACCAAACTCGGCATAAAAGCGGGTGTATTGGCCTTGCTTGGCTTTGTCTTCCTCGCTCAGCACATCGGTCACACCTTCGGTGGCTTCGGGCGCTTTGTCGTGTTTGGCCAAGTCTTCCAACATGGACAGCACGCGCTTGGTGCAGCCTTCGCGAATGGCTTTCACATCGCGGCTTTCTTGCAGCAGCTCGCGGCTCACATTCAGCGGTAAATCGGCGGAGTCCACCACGCCTTTCACAAAGCGCAGGTAGTTGGGCATCAAGGCCTCGGCTTCGTCCATGATGAAGACGCGCTTCACGTACAACTTGATGCCCGCTTTTTTGTCGCGGTTCCACAAGTCATGCGGGGCTTTGCTGGGGATGTAAAGCAGCTGGGTGTATTCGGTGCTGCCCTCCACGCGGTTGTGCGTCCAGGTCAATGGGGCCTCAAAGTCGCGGCTGATTTGTTTGTAAAAATCAGCGTACTGCTCGTCGGTGATCTCTTTCTTGGGGCGGGTCCACAAAGCGCTGGCTTTGTTGATGGTTTCCCACTCGCCGGTCTTGACCATGGCGCCGGGTTGGCGGCCGCCATTTTCATCCTTGGGATCGATCAGTTCACCGTCTTTCCACTCTTCTTTTTCCATCAAGATGGGCAAGCTGATGTGGTCGGAGTATTTGCCCACGATTTCTTTGAGCTTCCAGCTGTTGGCGTACTCCAGAGCTTCTTCACGCAAATGCAAAATCACGCTGGTGCCGCGTTGAGCGCGGTGGATGGTTTCGACCTCAAAGTCGCCGGTGCCGCCGCTGATCCAGCGCACACCTTCTTCGGCTTGGGCCCCGGCGCGGCGCGTCTCTACCGTGATTTTGTCGGCCACGATGAAGCCCGAATAAAAGCCCACGCCGAATTGGCCAATCAGTTGCGCGTCTGATTTTTGATCGCCACTCAACTTGCTCATGAAGTCTTTCGTGCCGCTTTTGGCGATCGTGCCCAAGTGGTCAATTGATTCTTGCGCGCTCATGCCGATGCCGTTGTCGGTGATCGTCAAAGTCTTGGCGGATTTGTCGAAAGACAAGCGCACCTGAAGTTCGGGCGCGTCTTCGTAAAGCGCGTTGTTGTTCAGCGCCTCAAAGCGCAATTTGTCGCAGGCGTCAGAGGCGTTCGAGATCAATTCGCGCAGAAAAATCTCTTGGTTGGAATACAGCGAGTGCGTGACCAGGTGCAACAGTTGTGCGACTTCGGCCTGAAAGGCATGGGTTTGCTTGCTCATATCAGTAACAGAGAGGTGAGGAAAAAAGAAAGGAAATAAAACCAAAACGCCCCTCAGTTGGGGGCGTTTGGCGGGGATTCAAGAGGGGTTTATTTGGTGAGCGCGCCGACTTCTTTGTTCCATCGCTCCAACAGGCGCCGGCGCTCGGCCGACTTGCCGTATTTTTCAAAGTCATATTTGATCAGGCGCACATTGTCCATCGAGGGGATGCGCGGATCGGGTTTGAACATCTTGTTGGCCGGGCTTTGCAAGCTGTCGGCTTTGGCGCCAATGCTTTGGCCTTCTGGGCTCATCAGCCAGTCGTAATAGCGCTTGGCATTGGCGGTGTTGCGCGCACCTTTGACCATGGCAATGCCGCCAATTTCGTAGCTGGTGCCTTCGCAAGGGGCCGCGGTGGCGACCGGGTATTTGTTGTGCCGCCAGCTGTCAAAACCAAAGATAAAGCTGATGCCTACGGCCACTTCGCCTTTCGCCACATTGGGCGCTTGCGCGGTGCCGCTGCGGGTGTATTGCGTGATGTTTTTGTGCAGGGCTTTCATGTATTCAAAGGCGGCGTCTTCGCCCATCAATTGCACAAGGCCTGCGAGGATGGTGTAAGCCGTTCCGCTGGAGGCGGGGTGCGAAATCTCCACCTCATTTTTGTAGATGGGTTGGGTCAAGTCTGCCCAGCACTTGGGGACGGGCAGTTTCTTTTTCTTGAGCAACTCGGTGTTCCAGCCAAAGCCAATGGCGCTGGTGTAAAAACCGCCCACCATGTTTTGCGTCATGGCGTACTGGCGCACGCTCCAGCTGTGCAGGTCATTCATGTAGTCGGGGCGATAGGGGGCCAGCAGGCCAATTTCGGCCGCTTGCAAAAAGGGGTCGCCGGTGCCACCCCACCAGATGTCGGTTTTGGGGTTGGCCGCTTCGGCGCGCAATTGGGCCAGCGCCTCGCCAGTCGCTTTACGGGTTTGGTTGACGCTGATGCCCGTGGCCTTGGTGAACTCTTTGGCGGCCATCTCGCACCAATTTTGGTCTGTGCTGCAAATGGCATTCAGACTGTTGGACTGCGCAGCAGCGGGGTTGAAGGCCAGCGAGGCCCATAAAACACCGACCGTAGAAAGCTTCAAAAGCATGGGGAGTCTCCAATACAGGGGTTCAATGAAACAGCTTCATTTTGACAGGGCGAACAAGTGGGGCCGGCACCCTCAAAACGATTCATGGGGGCCCAAATAGCGCCATTGCCCAGCCGGTAATTGGCCCAGTTGCACGCCGCCCATGCGGATGCGCTTGAGCCCCACCACTTTCAGGCCGACTTGCTCGCACATGCGCCGAATTTGGCGCTTTTTGCCTTCGGTCAGCACAAAGCGCAATTGCTCGGGGTTTTGCCATTCGACCTTGGCGGGTTTGAGGGGCTTGCCGTCCAAACTCAGGCCGTGGCGCAGCCGTTGCAATTGAGCGGCGGGGAACACGGCTTGCACATTGGCGCTGACCCGGTCGAAGTCGCCAATCGCGGTCAGTGCGTTGGCTTTGCCACCATATGTGGCTGAAGCGGCCGAGGCGGCGGCGGTGTTTTCGTGCCCGGTGTAGGCCACGCGCACCAGGTATTCTTTTTCCATCTCGGTGTCTTCGCCGATCAATTGGCGCGCCACCCGGCCGTCTTGGGTCAGCACCAACAAGCCGGTGGAGTCGATGTCCAATCGCCCCGCCGGTGCCAAGCCGCGCAAATGTGGCGGTGTGAAACGCATTTTGCTGGGGTCGCCCAGCCAATGGCTGCGTGGGTTGATCAGCGTGATGGCCGGTTCGTGGCCGTCTTCGGCTTGGCCGCTCACATAGCCCATGGGTTTGTGCAACAAGATGGTCACTTGTCGTTCTTGCTGTTGCTCAGCTGCGCGGTCCACCGTGATGCGGTCCGACAAAGAAACTTGCTGGCCCATGCTGGCCGGCAAACCATTCACCTTGACCCAGCCTTGCTCGATCCAGGCATCGGCTTCGCGGCGCGAGCACATGCGCAATTCGGCCATGCGTTTGTTCAGGCGAGACGTGCCGCTGGGAGCGGCCGATTCGCCTTTGCCTTCGGGTCGGGGAGCGCGTTTAAATGCCGGGGGCTGGGTCATGGGATGCGGGGCCTAAAGAAGTTGAACGATTGTCGGCTGTTTTTGAGGGGCGGGCGTCACAAAAATTGGGCCGTGCGCAGGCCCTGCATGTCCAAAATGCGCAAGCCCCCGTATTCCACCCGGATGAGTTGCCGGGCTTCCAGCACGCGCAGCGCCTCGTTCACGCGTTGCCGTGACAGCCCCACCAAATAAGCCAGCTCTTGTTGGGTGATGCGCAACACCTCGCCCACGCCCGAGAAAAGCACGGGGTTGAACAGCGCCGCCAAGTGCCGGGCCAAGCGCAATTCGGGGTTGGTCATGCGGTCCATTTCACGCGCGGCAATGAATTGCCCCAAGCGTTCATTGAGTTGGTTCATGATGAAACGGTTGAAGCCCAGCGAGTGGTCGATCAGCCAATGAAAAGTGTCCAGCGGCATGCCGGCCACCACGCTCGGCCGCAGGGCCTGAATGTTGTAGCGGTAAATCTCGCGTTTCAGCGCCGTGCCCTCGCCAAACCAGCCCCCGGGAGGCACACCGGTGAAGGTCATGGTCTGGCCGCTTTCGTTGTCGGTACTCATTTTGAGCAAGCCTGAAATCACGCCAAACCAATACGTCACGGGCCGCCCGACCCGGCACACGTAGTCGCCGGCCTGGGGGTCACTCACCACCAATTGCGGCACGATTTGGGCGCGTTCTTCGGGCAACAAGAGGTCAAACCAAGGGATTTCTCGGAGCTCGGCCTCGGTGGGCGCTCGGCGGCGCTGGTGAACGGTGTTTTCTCTGGGCACGGTGTGGGGCGGTTGTCAGCAGCAGGTCAGCTGGGCTAGGGGTCTTCCCTGAATTGTCGTCCAAACGACAACTTGACGTCAAATGACTGCCTACTATCCCAAAAAATTCAAGGCGCACCGCCTTCGGTGCCCCGTTTTTTGGAGACAGGTCCGGTCATGCAAACTACGTTTCCCCGATTGATGCTCAAGCATGCCGCCGAGCGCCCTGAGGCGCCGGCACTGCGCGAAAAAGAATATGGCATTTGGCAGACCACCACATGGTCTGAATTGGCCCGTTTGGCCGAGTCTGTTGCTTGCGGTCTGCACCAAGCGGGCTTGCGTCGTGGCGAACATTTGGTGGTGGTGGGCTCGAACCGCCCACGCCTGTACGCCACCATGTTGGCCGCGCAATCGCTGGGCGCTATTCCTGTGCCGCTTTACCAAGACGCGGCTGCTGCGGAATGTGTCTTTCCGATCACCAACGCCGAGGTGCGGTTTTGTGTGGTGGAAGACCAAGAGCAAGTCGACAAGATGCTCGAGGTGCGCGAAAAGTGCCCGCAACTCAGCCACATTTATTACGACGATCCTCGCGGCCTGCGCAAATACGACGAAGAGGGATTGGGCTCGCTCGAAGAACTGATGGCGGCGGGCGCCGTGTTCGCCAAACAGCACCCTCAATTCTTGGCTGAAGAAATTGAAAAAGCCACGCACACCGATGTCGCGGCGATGTTCTTCACTTCGGGCACCACTGGCAACCCCAAGGGCGTGGTGCACACCCACAGCTCGCTGATTGACCGCGCCGATGCGGGCGCCGAGTTTGACAAGTTGACCAGCAACGAAGACGTGTTGGCCTACATGCCACCGGCTTGGATTGGCCAAAACATCTTCAGTTACGCGCAATGGTTGGTGTGCGGCTATGTGGTCAATTGCCCCGAGTCGGGCGCGACCATCACCATCGATTTGAAAGAAATCGGGCCTACCTATTACTTTGCGCCGCCCCGCGTGTTTGAGGGCATGTTGACCAGCGTGATGATTCGCATGGAAGACGCCGGCGCATTCAAGCGCAAGATGTTCCACACCTTCATGTCGGTGGCCAAAAAAGTGGGCCCAGCGTTGATGGACGGGCAGTCCGTCGGCCTGCTTGACCGCTTGCTCTACGCCGTGGGCAACATGATGGTCTATGGTCCCTTGCGCAACAGCATGGGCTTTAGCCGTGTGCGCGTGGCCTACACCGCGGGTGAAGCGATTGGCCCCGATCTGTTCACCTTCTTCCGCTCGATTGGCGTGAACATCAAGCAACTCTACGGCTCGACCGAGACCGCTGTGTTTGTCTGCTTGCAGCCCGACAACGAGGCCCGTGCCGACACCGTGGGCGTGCCGTGCAAAGGGGTGGAAATCAAGGTCGCGGAGAACGGCGAAATCTTGGTCAAGTCGCCCGGTTTGCTCAAGGGCTATTACAAAAATCCCGAAGCCACAGCCGAAGTATTGACGGCCGATGGCTGGTACCACACCAGCGATGCGGGCTTTATTGACACGCATGGCCACCTCAAGATCATTGACCGCGTGAAAGACGTGGGCCGCATCCAAGGGGGCCAAAACGATGGCGCCATGTTTGCGCCTAAATATGTTGAAAACAAACTCAAGTTTTTCCCGCACATCAAAGAAGTGGTGGCCTACGGCGACCAGCGCGAAAAAGTGTGCGTGATGATCAACATCGACTTTGATGCGGTGGGCAACTGGGCCGAGCGCCGCAACTTGCCCTACGCCGGTTACACCGATTTGGCGCAAAAGCCCGAGGTCTATGACTTGATCCAGTCGTGCGTCGAAAAAGTCAACGCCGACTTGGCCGAAGACGCTTTGTTGGCCGGCAGCCAAGTCAGCCGCTTCTTGGTCTTGCACAAAGAGTTGGATGCCGACGATGGTGAATTGACCCGCACCAACAAAGTCCGCCGCGGCTTCATCGCCGAGAAATACAAACCGCTGGTCGATGGCTTGTACGAAGGCAAGACCGAGCAGTTCATTGAAACCGTCGTCAAGTTTGAAGACGGCCGCACCGGCAGTGTGAGCGCCACGCTCAAAATTTCGGACGCCAAGACATTCACACCCGTGAAGGCAGCAGCATGACCAAGAAAATCGGTGACGTCATTCTGGACGTCAACAACATCAGTTTGCGGTTTGGTGGCGTGAAGGCGCTGACCGACATTTCGTTCAACGTGCGCGAGCATGAAGTGCGCGCCATCATTGGCCCCAACGGCGCGGGCAAGAGTTCGATGCTGAACTGCATCAACGGCGTTTACCAGCCGCAAGAGGGCAGCATCACCTTCCGCGGCCAAAAGTTTGACCACATGAACAGCCGCCAAGTGGCCGAGATGGGCATTGCGCGCACCTTCCAAAACTTGGCTTTGTTCAAGGGCATGAGCGTGATCGACAACATCATGACCGGGCGCAATTTGCGCATCAAGAGCAACCTGTTCATGCAGGCTTTGCGCATTGGCCCCGCCCAGCGCGAGGAAGAAGAGCACCGCGAATTTGTGGAGCACATCATCGACTTTCTTGAAATTCAGGCTTACCGAAAGACCCCAGTGGGGCAGTTGCCCTATGGCTTGCAAAAGCGGGTCGACTTGGGCCGGGCTTTGGCGATGGAGCCACAAGTGCTGTTGCTGGACGAGCCCATGGCCGGCATGAACATGGAAGAAAAGCAGGACATGTGCCGCTTCATTCTGGATGTGAACGACGAATTCGGCTCGACCATCGTGCTGATCGAGCACGACATGGGCGTGGTGATGGACATTTCGGACCGTGTGGTGGTGCTTGACTACGGCAAAAAAATCGGCGACGGGACTCCCGAAGAAGTGCGCAACAACGAAGAAGTGATCAGTGCCTATTTGGGCACCAGCCACTGAGGAGAACACGACATGGCATTTTTCTTGGAAGCTCTTTTTGGCGGTCTGATGGCCGGCATGCTCTACGCGCTGGTGGCGTTGGGCTTTGTGCTGATTTTCAAAGCGTCTGGCGTGTTCAACTTTGCGCAAGGCGCCATGGTGCTGTTTGCCGCCTTGGCGATGGCGCGTTTTTCAGAGTGGATTCCCGGCTGGTTGGGCATTGAAGACAAACTGGTGGGCAACTTTTTGGCGTTTGTGATCTCGGCCGCCATCATGCTGTTGCTGGCTTGGCTGATCGAACGCTTGGTGTTGCGCCACTTGGTCAACCAAGAAGGCGTGACCTTATTGATGGCCACTTTGGGCATCACTTATTTCTTGGATGGTTTGGGGCAAACCATTTTCGGCAGCGACATTTACAAGATCGATGTGGGCATGCCCAAAGACCCGATCTTCTTGTTGGACTCGGTCTTCCCAGGCGGCGTTTTGGTCAACTTGGAAGACGTTTATGCCGCCTGCATTGCCGCCTTGCTGGTGGTGGTGTTGTCGCTGTTCTTCCAAAAGACCAGCACCGGACGCGCTTTGCGTGCGGTGGCCGATGACCACCAAGCGGCGCAGTCGATTGGTATTCCCTTGAACCGCATCTGGGTGATTGTTTGGTTTGTGGCGGGCATCACCGCCTTGGTGGCCGGCATCATTTGGGGCTCCAAGATGGGCGTGCAGTTTTCGCTCACCACGGTGGCCCTGCGCGCGCTGCCCGTGATCATTTTGGGCGGCTTGACATCGGTCCCGGGCGCCATCATTGGCGGTTTGATCATCGGGGTTGGCGAGAAACTGTCCGAGGTCTATTTGGGCCCCATGGTGGGTGGCGGCATTGAGATTTGGTTTGCCTATGTGCTGGCGCTGGTCTTCTTGTTGTTCCGACCCCAAGGTCTGTTCGGCGAAAAAATCATTGACCGCGTGTAAGGAGTAGCAAGATGTTTTACAGAGAAAACGGTCAATTCAAAACCTCGTACCGCAAAGACCAACAGATCTTTGCCATCGCGCAAGACCGCTGGGCCATTTTGGCGCTGCTCGCCTTTGCTTTCGTGGGCGTGCCCTTCTTGGTTGACGAGTACATGTTCCGTGCGATCTTGATCCCGTTCTTGATCTTGTCTTTGGCAGCCTTGGGGGTGAACATCCTGGTGGGCTACTGCGGTCAGATCTCACTGGGCTCTGGCGCGTTCATGGCGGTGGGCGCCTACATGGCCTACAACACCTACATTCGCATCGAAGGCATGCCCCTGATTTTGGCGCTGTTGGCCGGTGGTTTTTTTGCCACCTTGGTCGGCATTTTCTTCGGCGTGCCCAGCTTGCGCGTGAAGGGCTTGTATTTGGCGGTGGCCACTTTGGCGGCGCAGTTTTTCTGCGATTGGGCCTTTTTGCGGGTCGGTTGGTTCACCAACAACAACGCCTCGGGCTCGGTCTCGGTGTCCAATTTGAATGTGATGGGCATGAGCATCAACACGCCCCTTGAGAAATACCTGTTCTGCTTGGTCTTCTTGGTGGTGTTTGGCTTGTTGGCCAAAAACTTGGTGCGCTCGGCGATTGGCCGTGAGTGGATGGCCATTCGCGACATGGACGTGGCCGCGGCCGTGATTGGCATTCGCCCGGTTTATGCCAAGTTGAGCGCCTTTGCCGTCAGCTCGTTCATCGTGGGTGTGGCCGGCGCTTTATGGGGCTTTGTGCACTTGGGTTCTTGGGAACCGGCGGCGTTCTCGATTGACCGTTCCTTCCAGCTCTTGTTCATGGTGATCATCGGCGGCATGGGCTCCATCATGGGCAGCTTTTTTGGCGCGGCGTTCATTGTGATCTTGCCGATTTTCTTGAACCAATTCTTGCCCTTTGTCGGCGATCTGTTCGGCGTCACCATTTCCACGGCGGCGGTGTCACACACTGAATTCATGATTTTTGGTGCCTTGATTGTGTGGTTCTTGATCGTGGAACCCCATGGTTTGGCCAAGCTGTGGTCGATTGCCAAGCAAAAGCTGCGCATCTGGCCTTTCCCTCATTGAGTATTTCTATTTCCCCCGTGCTTCCCTTTCTTTCAACAGGAGACAAACCATGAAACTTCGTCAACTCGCTCTGGCCACTACCGTGGCCGCTGCAGGTCTTGCCAGCGCGCTGGTCAGCACTGTGGCTTCTGCTCAAAACAAAGAGCAGTTTTTCCCCGTGCTGGTGTACCGCACCGGCGCTTACGCCCCCAACGGCGTGCCCTTTGCCAACGGCTATGTGGACTACCTCAAGTTGGTCAACGCACGTGGCGGCATCAACGGCGTGAAGGTCAGCTTTGAAGAGTGCGAAACCGGCTACGCCACTGACCGCGGCGTCGAGTGCTACGAGCGCCTGAAGGGCAAGAACGGCGGCGCCACGGTGTTCCAGCCGCTGTCCACCGGTATCACTTTTGCGCTGACCGAAAAAGCGCCTGGCGACAAGATTCCTTTGATCACTGCGGGCTATGGCCGCAGCGAATCGGCTGATGGTGGCGTGTTCAAGTGGAACTTCCCCTTGGCCGGCACTTACTGGGTGGCCGGTGACGTGATCATCCAAGACATTGCCAAGAAAGCCGGTGGCGCTGACAAACTCAAGGGCAAGCACATTGCCTTGGTTTACCACGACAGCCCGTTCGGCAAAGAAGCTATCCCCATTTTGCAAGAGCGTGCAGCCATGCACGGCTTCAAGCTGAGCCTGTTGCCCGTCACCCACCCCGGTGTGGAGCAAAAGTCCACTTGGCTGCAAATTCGCCGTGACCGCCCTGACTACGTTGTCAACTGGGGCTGGGGCGTGATGAACTCGACGCTGCTGAAAGAAGCCCAAGCCACTGGCTATCCCCGTGAAAACATTTATGGCGTGTGGTGGGCCGGCGCTGAACCCGATGTGAAAGACATCGGCATGGGCGCTAAAGGTTACAACGCCATCACCATGCAGCACGGCACTGAAAAAGGCTCTGCTGTGGTGAAAGAAGTGTTGGAGAAATTGCACGCCAAAGGCCAAGGCACAGGTCCGAAGGACGAAGTGGGCGAAGTGCTGTACATGCGCGGTTTGTTCAGCGCCATGTTCGCGGTTGAAGGCGTTCGCCAAGCCCAAGAAAAGTACGGCAAAGGCAAAGTCATGACCGGTGAACAAGCCCGCTGGGGTTATGAAAACCTGAACTTGACCCAGCCTAAGCTGGACGCCTTGGGCTTCAAGGGCGTGCTGCGCCCCATTTCCACCTCATGTGCTGACCACATGGGTGCCAACTGGGCCCGTATCCACACATGGAACGGCACCAAGTGGGAGTTCACCAGCGACTGGTACCAGGCCGATGAGCAGATCATCAAGCCAATGGTGAAGGCCGCTGCCGACAAGTACGCTGCAGAGAAGAAGATCACACGTCGCTCTCCTGCAGATTGCCAGTCTTGATCTGACCC
>JACCDI010053957.1_pt1 | contig 23406 bp, 22 predicted proteins | sample 7442791 | NCBI WGS metagenome assembly JACCDI01 (sample SAMN15323434, study PRJNA562643) | freshwater metagenome | isolation source: river surface water | place: USA:Blue River Watershed | collected 2017-08-15
GGTATTTCCTGAGCCATCGGTTAACTCTTTAATATCACCAGTTAACTTCATTGAGACGATGTCATCGGTAATAATCTTTGCATCAAAGCGTTCAACCTGTTTACGCATAGATTCCATTAACTCATGTCCCATTACACCAGTTGCAAATCCAGGAAAGTTTTCTACCTCAGTGGTGTTCATAAGAGCTCCACCTGCAGTTACTGAACCTTCGTAAATAATTGGTTTTAATTGAGCTCGCGCAGCGTAAATAGCTGCTGTGTAACCAGCTGGCCCAGAACCAACAATTACTACTTCATTGATATCACTCATTGATCCAGCCTATTACCTTCCACCTTTAATTACTTTTATTAAGGTTGTGACCTCAGTTATCTTAAATGCCTTCAGCAGCAATAGATAGAAAATTGCTGATGTGGATAAAACAAGTAAAAGGTAAATAAAATTCCCACCCGGGATCGAGTACCTAAGTAACCATACCGGTAGGGCCGATACTGCAAATATCAATATCAGCTTCAGGTAGAAAGCGATCAAACTCAAAATTGGTATCTGCACCTGGTGTTTTTTAATCAACATAAATGAGATACCTGCGCCAATAAAATAATGAACAGTAAAAATCCCAGCAAGGCCAACTGTCACCCATTTAGGCTCTAAATACCTTGCAGCAATTAACGACAAAACAACAGATATCAAATTCATAATAAGGTTGCCAATTACTTGGGATTTAAGGTTTTCAAAGGCATTTAAACCACGAAGTAAGACCAAATTTATGCTGACCGGGATTAATCCCAGTGCAAATGCAGAGAGGGTAAGACCTAGATAATTTGCATCATCAACTGGAATACCAAAATACAAAACCTTGGCAATTACCTCACCAAATAGTAAAAACAAAACTGCTGCAGGGATTATAAATATCCCCATCAATCTCATAGTTAGTGACATAGCCTCTGAAACATCTTTGTATTTTTTATCAATAACTAAATTTGATAACTTAGGTAATAAGGCAGTTACTATTGAAACAGTAATAATTGAGTGAGGTAAAATCAAAATCAAATAAGCATTGGCATATGGCGTATAACCAACACCAGTCGTGATGCCATCTGCTGCTGATTTCACGGCAGCTGAAGTAGCAATGTTTATTGTGACTAGGTATGAAAGCTGAGAGATCATTGCATAAGCAAAGCTCCAACCTGCTAATTTGAAGGATTTAATAATTTGAGAGTTTGCCCAATCAAATCTAAGAGTTAGTTTTACACCAGATTTAATAACTACTGGAAATAAAATAAAGGCTTGAGCCAAATATCCTGCGGTAGTACCCAACCCTAACCAAAGCAGATCTTGCGTTGATATGTTTGCAAGCGAGATGTCATCTCGGCTAACTAGGAGGAAATAAAACAATCCGATGGCCATTAAATTGTTTAAAACCGGGGCCCACATCATTGGCCCAAATCGATCTTTTGCATTAGCGATTTGTCCAAGTAGGGCAAATAAACCAAGGAAAAATATCTGCGGTAGGCAGTAGCGCATTAAAGTGACAGTCACATCAAACTCTTTGGAGCCTGCGTACTCAGGAGCATAAATATTTACAAGCCAAGGTGCTAGCAAGATACCCAACGCTGTGAGTGCGAACAAAAATGTAACTGTTACGGTAAATAATCTAGAGATAAAAGCAGATCCATGATCAGCATCTCGCAAAGATCTAACTATTTGCGGGACAAAAACTGCGGTCAGTGCGCCACCAATAAGCAAGTTATACAAAATATTTGGCATGGTATTTGCCACGTTGTAAGTGTCACCAAGGATTGCGGTGCCAAGCAGGGCTGCCAACATCAGATTTCGAATCAACCCAGTAACTCTGGAGGCGATGGTGCCAAGAGCCATTACTGATGAGGCTTTAAACAATTGATTATCTGACATTACTTTCGCCTTCTAACCCTGCGAACACTTTGGATTATCGCCGCTACAAATAAAAGTACTGCAGCACCTGATGTAATCCAAGTGGCAACTGGGCTGATCACCGAAAGTTTTAAATTGATATTGACTGGGTATCCAACTGGTTTGTTCTCCAAATTGGTCAGTTGAGCCAATAATGATGATTCACCTGAGGCCAAAACCTCAATGGGTAGCAAAACTTGCTGTTTGGACTTTGCTTCAAGCTTTATCTGTTGAGTTGAAGTGACTATAACTTTACTATTTAAAGCCCTAACACTTAATTTTAAATCAACACTTTGGTCAAAATCATTTACCAAAGTTATCGGCAGCTCCTCATTTGTCGAAGTCACCGTAAATCTAGTTTTGGTAACCTTCAATTTATTTCTCAATTCGGTAATTGATTTGTCATAATCTTTCAATAGAAATTGAAATTCACTCTTTTCTAAATCCGGATTAAGAAGCTGAGCTAATCGCAATTGATAAGAAAGTAACTCTTTTTGATCAACTAAAGTGCCAATTAAATCAATTTGTCGCTGTGCATAATTGAGTAGATTTATATTTTGCTTACTTAAACCCTGTCTCTTCCTGTTTTTAACCAAGCTTTGGTTGGTTGCTTTTCCCAATACTGTCTCCAACAAAATCTTGCCATTTGCATCGATGTAGTTGATCTGTTTGTTAATAATTTGATCAACCCAGTACACAGAGGGGTTTCCATAGGTAATTGTTGAGATTTTTTCATTTTTACTTACGGTGATAAATCGAGCAAGCCAATCTTTGGCTATTTGTTGTCCAACAGGTGTTGAGCCATCTGCAATACCGTACCCATTACTCATGGCAACTATTTCAGAAATGGTTGCTGGATCAACCTGCCAGCTCCTAATCCCTTGAACAGGCGAGAAAACTAATAAACCTAACTCACCAGTTGGTAGAAGTTTTTGAGCTAACTGGTCATCAATAAACACTCCATCTGAAAGACGATGGGTCGGTTCGGTAATTACAATTTCTTGGACAGCATTGGCATGGGGAGCCATAAATAGGTTGGGTAGAAGTAGAGCGAAGATAAGAAGGAGAGCTCTTCTCACGGTGTTAATTTTCCTGATTTTGCAATTAACTTTCGCTCATCTGGATAGGCTAATTTGCTAACTATCTCATCAATTGGAAACCAAGCTACATCATCGACCTCAGTAACCTGCGGCGCTAACTTGCCACCTGTTTCCTTAAATAAGAAGTGGTGCACTGTTTTGTGAATTCTTTTGCCACTTGCCATAAACCAAAAATCAATTACACCTAAAGATTTAGTGATCTCACTTTTAATTCCAGTCTCCTCCGCCACCTCACGTATTGCAGCTTGTTCAGGAGATTCGCCCTCTTCAATATGGCCTTTAGGTAGTGACCACAACAATCTTTCATGAGAGGCATCCTTTGGATCTAATCTGCCAATTAGCAATCCCTTGGTGCCAGTTTTATCAACTACCAAGCCGCCAGCACTTACTTCATCGATTCGTTTTGCATACTTAGCTCTTGGTGAATTTTTTCCACCCTGGCCACCCTTATTATTTTTGCGGTTTGCTGAATTATGTTTTTTAGCGGGCTTACCAGAACCACTACTTTGCGCACCCTTACGAGCACTATTTAAATCCTGATTGCCACCCGCATTATCTGCTGGGGTCATATCGCAAGGATACTGGGTTAATCTGGCAGTTATTCGGGTATTGCCCACTCAACGGTATGCCAGCCTGCTCTAACCTAGTGCCACCGTGAAAACTCCTATTGATGCTGCTACCCAACTTGCGATCACCACGCTAAGTAAGCAGGCACCAGCTGCTACCGATCTGGCAAAGCAATTTAAAGCTGCTGGATTTAAGTTGGCCTTAGTTGGTGGACCAGTACGTGATGCAATCCTAGGCAGATTAGGAAATGATTTGGATTTCACAACTGATGCACTACCAAAACAATCTGAGAAAATTTTAGAAAAGTGGGCAGATTCAGTTTGGGATATTGGCGCAGCATTCGGCACAGTGGCTGGTAAAAAAGGTGAGATAACAGTTGAGATTACAACTTATCGAAGTGAAAGTTATGACCCATCCTCTCGTAAACCTGATGTTGAGTTCGGTAAATCAATCGAAGCAGATTTAGCTAGAAGAGATTTCACAATTAACGCTATGGCACTTGAGTTAACGACAGATCAACCAACCTTTATTGATTTATTTAATGGCGTTAGTGATTTACAAAATAAGTTGATTAAAACTCCAGGTAAGCCCGCGGATTCATTTACTGATGATCCGCTGCGAATGATGCGGGCAGCAAGATTTATGAGTCAACTTAACTTTGCGGTAGATCCTGCCATTATTGCTGCAATTAAAAATATGTCTGCGCGGATTGAGATTATTTCAGCTGAGCGAATCAGAGATGAGTTTACAAAAATTATTTTAAGCCCCTCTCCAAGAATTGGTATCACCCTATTAGTTGAAACTGGCCTGGCCGATTACTTTTTACCAGAGGTTCCCAAATTAAAACTTGAGATAGATGAGCACCACCACCATAAAGATGTTTATGAGCACTCCCTTACCGTATTGGAGCAAGCGATGGGCTTGGAGGAGCGTTTAGGTGGGGCCAATTTAACACTGCGCCTTGCTGCTTTATTGCATGACATTGGTAAACCAAAAACAAAACAATTAATTCCTGGTGGTGGAGTTTCGTTTCATCACCATGAGGTAGTTGGTGCCAGGATGTGTAAGGAGCGATTAAAAAAACTTAGATTTGATAATAATCTTATTGATGATGTCGCCAAATTAACCTTTCTCCATCTTCGCTTTCATGGTTATGGATCTGGTGAATGGACTGATTCAGCCGTGCGCAGGTACGTCAGGGATGCTGGTGATTTACTTACCCACCTTCATCTTTTAACTAGAGCTGATTGCACCACTAGAAATAAGAAAAAAGCAGAAGGATTAGCAAAGACCTACGATCAACTTGAAAAACGTATTGAAGATTTAATGGCGCAAGAGGAGTTAAATAAAATTCGCCCTGATTTAACTGGGGATGAGATTATGCAAATTCTTGGCATTAAACCCTCACCCACTGTGGGTAAAGCGTATGAGTTTTTACTAGAGCTTCGACTTGAGCATGGACCTCAAGGAGAAGAGAAAGCAAAAGCTGCATTGCTTAAGTGGTGGAAGGAGCAAAACTAGCTCTGCGCATTAAAACAGTAGCTGCAAATAGGTAGAAGAGTGCAACTGTAATTGGCAAAACCGCTGTAACACCATTATCTGGCAGTATCAATGCCGCACCAATTGCGCCGGTAACAATTCCGGCATTTACTGCCACATCATAAAAAGCAAAAACTCTTCCCCGGTACTCATCAGTTATCTTTGATTGCACCAGCGCATCATTTGTTACTTTAATTCCCTGTCCACAAAGTCCAACTAAAAATGCACTTGCAATCATAGATATCTCATTAATCCCTGCGGCATAGATCAATAACGGCGGAACACATAAAAACATTAACAATCTCATCCATTTATGCCGGCCAAATTTAACTACCCCATATGGCGAGATAATCGCTCCAATGCCAATTCCAATCCCAGCAATCGCAAGTGCCATGCCAAAGCCAGCAAGACCTGCATCGGGATCTGCCGGATCATTAAATGTATTTCGCTCTAGCAGCAGTGCCATCAAAGTTAAAGCGGTAATGCCACCGCGCTGAATACCAATTGATAAAATTCCACGAAGAGCATCTGAGTGTGAACGCAAGATTGCTAAACCTTCCAATACCTCTTTATACCCGCGAGATTCGGCAATTACCTCATGCTCGGCAGGTCCAATCTCATATTTGTTTAACCTAAAGCAGGCAAGCGCTGCGGTTAAGAAACCTAAGGCAGCAATTAAAATTACTACCGCATCAGCAAAATCAGCATCAGCATTTTGGCTCAGCAGATTTTTAATCCCGATTCCAATACCACCACCAATTACCACCCAGATGGTGCCACCAGTTACCGCTAACGCATTAGCAGCAATTAATTCCTCCTTCTTTACTAAAAGCGGCAGACCTGCTGATAGACCCGAGAGAATTAATCGATTAACTCCAAATGCAAATAAAACAAACAAGGTTAAAATAATTCCGGTAGAGCTACTGTTTACCAACCAAGCGATGATAAGTAAGTTAGCAGCTCTTAAGTAATTACAATTTCGAATTATCCGTTGGCGAGAGAAGCGATCTAAAAAGATGCCAACATATGGACCAATCAGAGAGTATGGAAGCAGGACCACTGCAAAGGCTAAGGCCGCTGAGATGGCATTGGGCGCTCGCTCTGGGGAGAAGAGGACAAAGCTTGCTAATGCTGATTGAAATAAACCATCAGTTAACTGGCCACTCCAGCGGATAGTTAGTATCCGATTTAATCTTGAGCCTTTACTAACTGGCCAGATTCCCATAGGTGTAAGCGTAGTAATTAATTTAGGATTAACCTTGGATCTTATGTTAGCCACCATGCGATCGAGTATTGATTACTCACTTAGTAAACGCCGTACCTTGATTGCCCTCTTTCAAGGCGCAGCAAGCGCTATGGATGCCTGCGATGCTGACCCCTATTTAAGAAGAGCTGCGAAATATCATGGTGAGTTAACCAAGAGGTCTTGCCCAGTTTGTAAGAAATTCAAGATTGTTGAACTTCGGTACGCCTTTGGCGATCAACTCGGTCAATACTCAGGTCGAATTAAGAATCAAGATGAATTAGTCCAAATGCAAAGTGAGTATGGTGAGTTTCGCGTCTATGTAGTGGAGATCTGCACCGATTGCCACTGGAATCACCTAGTGGAATCCTTTTTATTAGGTGATGGAAAGTACCGAAAGCCACCACGGAAGGTTCACACCTTATTAGATGATGATTAACGGGTAATCTTGCTACATGAGTAATTTTGTAGAAAAACTACCTAGGTATGGCTTATTGGCTGCTGGCTACAGTTTTGTGGCAGGAGTTTTTCTATTTGGTTTTGCTTACTTCACCGTATCGATTCCAGATCCAAACGCTTATGTAAATAGCCAGGCAACAATTATTCAATATGCAGATGGTAGTGAGATTGGTCGGATTGGATCTGAAAATAGAACTGTAGTGACCTTGGCTGAAATTCCAGTCAATGTAAGAAATGCGGTAATGGCTGCTGAAGATAGAAATTTTTATAGCAATCGAGCGATCAATCCACTGGCCATTGCCTCAGCTGTCTGGGATAACGTCGTAAATCTTGGACAAGGTCGAGGTGGTTCCACAATTACTCAACAATATGCAAAGACAGCATTTTTAACACCCGAGCGATCAATTCAACGAAAGGTGCGAGAGTTAGTAATTGCCATAAAGCTGGAAAATCAATTTACTAAAGATGAGATTTTGGAAAATTACTTAAACACAATTTATTTTGGTCGGGGCTCTTATGGTGTGCAAACTGCATCTCAAGTTTATTTTGGAACAACTGTAGATAAGTTAACTGTTGCTCAAGCTGCAGTATTGGCAAGTTTGTTACGAAGCCCAGGCCTATATGACCCAGGGTTTAAAAAAGAGAATCTGCCTAGGCTCGAGGCGAGATTTCAATATGTATTAGATGGCATGGTTGAAAAAAAGTGGCTAGATAAAGATGTAGCAGCAAAGATTAAGTTTCCAATTATTAATCCAAGAGTTACCTCTGGCGCACTTGCAGGACCTAAGGGTTATGTAATCTCCTGGGTTGAGCGGGAGCTAAACCAACTTGGCTTTACTGATGAGCAGTTAATGATCGGTGGGTACATCATCAAAACCACTTTAGTAAAAGAGGCACAAGAGGCAGCGGTTGCAGCTGTTAATAAAGAGGCACCAACTAAAGCGCCGGAGAATTTACATATTGGTCTAGTTGCAATTAAGCCGGGCACTGGCGAAATTTTGGCTATGTATGGCGGTAAAGATTATTTAAAGTATCAATTTAACGCTGCCACTCAAGGGATAACCTCAGGTGGTTCATCATTTAAAGCCTTCACCTTGGTTGCTGCCTTAGAGCAAGGAATCCCACTTACCTCCATTTGGAAAGGTGATTCACCAAAGGTTTATGACGATGGCATTGGCCGGGCTTATTTTGTAAATAATTACGGCGGTGAAAGTTGGGGAAATATGTCTCTACTTACCGCTACTGAAAAGTCCGTTAATACTATTTATGTACCGCTTGGCATGAAGGCAGGGCTAGAAAAGATTGTCGATGTTGCCCGCCGTGCGGGAATTCCAGACTCAGTTGAAATGGTTGCTTCACCTTCAGTTTCCCTTGGCGCAGCTAGCCCGCATGTAATTGATTTAGCAAATGCATACGCAACATTTGCCGCCCAAGGAGTTTATGCAAAACCATTTATTATCAATGAGGTACAAGGCCCAAATAAAGGAATTTTGTATCAAGGTCGAATTCAAGCTCAAGAGGTATTTAGAAAAGATGTAATGGCAGATTTAACCTATGCGTTAAGCAAGGCAACCACCTCTGGAACAGCTGCGGTGGTTGGCGCTAGAGTTGCTAGGCCAACTGCGGGCAAAACTGGTACATCAAATGACAACGCCTCTGCTTGGTTTAACGGTTACACCCCAGAGGTTGCAGCATCAGTTGCCTTTTACCGAGATGATGCCACCCAAACATTAAATGGAATTGGCGGCTTAACCTCAGTTACTGGTGGATCTTTCCCAGCCAGAATTTGGGCTGAGTTTGTAAAGGGTTACTTAAAGAAATCACCTGCCCAGGCATTTCCAGAGCCAGCAAATATTGGTGGAACTGATCCCGTTAACTTTATTAATTCAGTACCCGAGATGGATCCAGCCTTAATTCCACCATCTCCTTCTCCATCTCCTACGAAAAGGAGATAAAGCTTGCTTACCAAAATGGTAAGTAGATCTTTTGTATTAATCCTGCTGCTAGCAGCGGTGGTCTCATTCCTTAAATTTAACCATTGCAGAGTCAACGGATTTACCTCTCCAGATAATTATGTCCATGCTTGCTACACCGACATTCCAGCTCTTTTTACAGAGCGTGGCTTAGATACCAACACTTTTCCTTATCTATCTCCAACAAACTCAATTGAATATCCGCCAATCATCGGCCTAGGCAATTGGTTTATCTCATTTATTACCCCAAGTGAGAACTCTTATCGTTTCTTTTTTGACATCAATGCCTTACTTATCATTGCTTTATTTTTTATCTCAGCCATTATTGTAAGAAAAATTTCACCTGTTAATCAATATTTATTTCCATTAGCACCTGCAGTAATAGCCTCACTCTTTATCAACTGGGATATCTGGGCGGTGGTAAGCACCTTACTTGCCATCTATTACTTTGATAAGAAAAAGTATGAGACAAGTGGTATTTGGCTTGGAATTTCCATCGCCACAAAGTTTTTTCCAATAGTTTTACTTCTACCCATTGCGATTATCTTTTATCGAAGATCTAGAGTGCGACTTTTTTACCGATACCTATTTACGACCGCTATCTTTTGGGGTGCCATAAATATTCCAATTGCACTGACCCATTTTGATGGTTGGTGGCGATTTTTTAAATTGAATTTAGAGCGAGGTGCAGATTTTGGATCTATCTGGTTCGCACTCTCTTTGCTTGATATCAATATCCCGAATCTTGATTTAATCTATCCACTACTTTCTATTATTTTATTTATTGGCTTAGCTTTTTACCTTCTAAAGCTGCCAAATACTCCACACCTTGCAACAATTGCATTTTTTGCCTTAGTAATTTTCACAACAGTTGGAAAGGTTTACTCACCCCAGTACATTTTGTGGTTGACACCGCTTGCAGTAATTGCACTTAAAAATAGTAAGCAGTTGATTACATTTTGGTTTTGGCAGGCAGGTGAGGCTATCTATCACCTGGCAATCTGGCAGTACTTAGCGTTGTTTTCAGATGCACAATTTGGATTACCTGCTGGTGGATACGCAGTTGCCACATTGATTCGGGTAATTGGGGTGTGCACATTCACCTATATTTTGATGCGGGATTTAGCTACCTCGTCAACAGAAAAAAGAGATTAATTTCCCTCTTTTTACCCCTTTGGCTACCCTTAGCCACAACACCTGCCGCGGAAATCCCGTGGCCGCTTTAGTCCAGAGGTGGTTTAACAAATGCGTCGCTATGAACTCATGGTCATATTAGATCCTGATTTAGAAGAGAAGACCGTTGCCCCAAGTCTTGAGACCTATCTTAAGATTATTAAAGAAGGTGGCGGAAAAGTTAATAAGTTAGATATCTGGGGTAAGCGCCGGATGTCCTTTGAAATAAATAAAAAGGGCGAAGGTATTTACGCAGTTATCGATATGCAATCTGAGCCAGCACCAGTTAAAGAGTTGGATCGTCAACTTAATTTAAATGAGTCAGTGCTAAGAACTAAAGTTGTTCGCCCAGAGTAATCCCCAACAAATAACCAACAAGCATCTAACGCAGATAAGGGAGAAATAAAAATGGCAGCAGGCGATACCAACCTAACTATGATCGGTAATTTGGTCAGTGATCCAGAGTTGCGCTTTACTCCAAGTGGAGCAGCGGTAGCAAAATTTACCGTGGCATCAACTCCACGTTACCTAGATAAGAACACAAATGAGTGGAAAGATGGCGATAGCCTCTTTTTACAATGCCAAATTTGGCGACAAGCAGCAGAAAATGTTGCGGAGTCACTAACTAAGGGAATGCGGGTAATTGTCTCCGGACGATTAAAGCAACGCTCTTATGAAACCAAAGAGGGTGAAAAGCGCACTGTGTTTGAGGTTGAAGTTGATGAGGTTGGACCTTCACTTCGCAATGCAACAGCTAAAGTTACTAAGACCGCTCGAGCAGCTGGCAACGGCAATACCTATAGCGCAGCAGCTACTTCAAGCCAAAGCTCATCAACTGATGATCCTTGGTCAGCAGCCCCAGTAGGCGGTGGCTGGTCAACTACACCAAGTGATGACGCACCACCTTTTTAAATTAATAAACCAAACCATTCCTGTTTAAATAACAGGGCCCTAACTTAAGGAGCACCACAGTGGGAGCAAGAAGTAATAAAACGCTTAGAGAAAAAGCTAAGCAATCAAAATCAGCAGCCGCCGCTGCTGCGATGAAGAAGTTCAAAAAGAAGCCATGCTCTTTTTGCCGCGACAAGGTGACATATATTGATTACAAAGATATTGCCACTTTGCGTAAATACATTACCGATCGAGGCAAGATTCGCTCTCGACGCATAACTGGGGCATGCACCCAACACCAACGAGCAGTAGCTGCTGCGGTTAAAAATAGCCGCGAGATGGCGCTTCTGCCTTACACCTCAACTGCGCGATAAGGAGATAACCAAAAATGAAATTAATCCTTACACGTGAGGTGGCAGGTTTAGGTGGAGCTGGAGATGTTGTAACTGTTAAAGATGGCTATGGCCGAAACTTTTTGTTAGCCAGAGGCTCTGCAATTATGTGGACCAAGGGTGGCGAAGGTCAGATTGATGGAATTAAGCGCGCTCGCACAGCCCGCCAGATCCGCGATTTAGATCATGCCAAAGAGATCAAAGCCAAACTTGAAAAAGCTAATGTGATTGTCAAGGTTAAGGTTGGCGCGACTGGATCTATGTTTGGCTCAGTTACCGATAAGGCGATTGTTGCTGCAATTAAGAGTGCAACTAGTGAAACTATTGATCGCCACAAGATCAAGATGGATAAGCACATCAAAAAGGTTGGCAAATACACAATCAAGATTGCACTTGAATCTCAGGTTGTGGCAAATGTGCCAATTAATGTGGTCTCAGATAAGTAATTAAGAAAATACTTCAAGAGCCCTCCAGTTAAATGGGGGGCTTTTTTCATTTACCAAATAATGAGATGGGTAAAAAAAGTTTTTCTCCACAAGCAAAATCTGATTTCTGCGCTCAAATTTATCTCGATTAATTACTTATCCACCGATCTTTCTAACTTACCCACATCCTTATCCACCACTAATTACAGGTAGTACACAGCCAACCTCACAACCACAAAATTCGAGCGAGCACCGGGTGAGTAAAGGGATTATCTTTGCCTCCTAGCCGTAAAACCATTATTTATTAATGCTTTTCTTACTTTGTCAGTGGTAGATGGGAGGGTTGTCTTATGAGCATCGCAGAGTTTCCATCTAATTCAAGCAGAGGAAAAAACAACTCTGCTGAGTTTGAGCGCACCCCACCGCAAGATGTAATTGCTGAACAATCTGTATTAGGTGGCATGCTTTTATCAAAGGATGCAATTAGTGATGTAGTTGAGATTTTAAAGGAGCGAGATTTTTATCGCCCAGCACATGAATTAATTTATGACGCAATTGTTGATCTTTACGGCAGAGGTGAACCAGCAGATCCAGTAACTGTCTCAGCTGAGTTAACAAAACGTGGTGATCTAGTAAGAGCCGGGGGTGCGCCTTATCTGCATACATTAATTTCATCTGTGCCAACAGCTGCTAATGCTGGTTACTACGCAAAGATAATCCGAGAGCGTGCAATTATGCGCCGGCTCGTCGAAGCTGGTACCAAGATTGTGCAACTTGGTTACACCGATGAGGGTGAGGTAGATGATGCTGTTGATCAAGCACAAGCGGAGGTTTATGCAGTAACTGAAAGAAGAGAGGCTGAAGATTATGTGCAGCTTTCTGAATTACTTCCTGCAGCATATGATGAGATCGAAAAGATTTCAGCTGGTGTAGTTGGCGAAGGTGTTAAGACTGGTTTTAAAGATTTAGATGCGCTTACAAATGGCTTTCATCCAGGAAATATGATTGTGCTGGCAGCACGTCCAGCGGTCGGTAAATCAACTCTTGGCTTAGATATTGCTCGCTACGCATCGATTCACAAACGCGAGACCTCAGTAATTTTCTCACTTGAAATGAGCCGCTCAGAGATTACGATGAGAATGCTCTCAGCCGAAGCGCGCGTGCCACTTAACAACATTAGATCAGGCCAATTAGGTGAAGAGGAGTGGGCAAAGATGGCCCGCCGAATGGGTGAGATATCGGATGCACCGCTGTTTATTGATGATTCACCAAATCTTTCACTTATGGAGATCAGAGCAAAGGCGAGAAGATTAAAACAACGCCATAATTTGAAGCTGATTGTTATCGATTACTTACAACTTATGACAAGCGGTAAACGGGTTGAAAACCGTCAACAAGAGGTCTCTGAGTTTTCTCGCCAATTAAAGTTATTAGCTAAAGAGTTAAATGTGCCAGTTGTTGCCATCTCACAGCTAAACCGGTCTCCTGAGCAAAGATCAGATAAGAAACCAATGCTTTCAGATCTTCGTGAATCTGGATCTATTGAGCAGGATGCAGATGTGGTTATCTTGTTACACCGTGAAGATTTGTATGACTCACAAAATAGATCAGGCGAGGCTGATTTAATTGTGGCAAAACATCGAAATGGACCAACTAGAACTATCACAGTATCTGCTCAACTTCACTTGGCCAGATTCACCGATATGGCAGCAAATTTTGCGCCAGCTGAGAAGTTTGTTAAGGATAATTAATTAATATTCAAGGGCGACCTTCAAATATCACTCTTGATTTGATTTTGCTTTATATACTTTAGATATGGATCAATCGCTGAGCAATGCGTTAAGTAATTTAACCTCTGTCTCAGTTCTAGTATTCATCTTAGGTTTTATTGCCGCAAGATTTAAGAGTGATATTCGAATACCAGATCCTGTCTACCAGATAATCTCAGTTTACTTACTCTTTGGAATTGGCTTAAAGGGTGGCGTCTCTCTTCGCCATTCAACATTAGATGGCATCGTAAAACCAGTTGTAGCTACCCTTATTTTAGGCTGTTTAATTCCTGCCTTAGCATTTTTTGCCTTGAGATTTATTAAATCTTTAACTGAGATTGATCGTGGCGCAATTGCTGCCCACTATGGCTCTACCTCGCTGGTTACCTTTACCGCTGCATTGGTATTTTTAGATAATGCAAAGATTGAATATGAGGGATTTGCAACTGCGCTATTAACAATTATGGAAATTCCAGGAATAATAATCGGAATTTTTTTGGCGACAAGACATTTAAATCGCCAAGTATCTTGGTCTAGCTCTTTGAAAGAGATTGTGTTAGGCAAAACTATTATTTTATTAGTAGGAGGTCTAGTAGTTGGTGCCATCTCAGGAGATGCTGGTTATGCTCGAGTTGAACCATTTTTCGTTAATTTACTTCCAGGCATATTGGCACTTTTCTTAATGCACCTTGGTTTCTTAGCTGGACAACGAATTCATGTAATTAAAGAAACTGGGGCTGGTTTGTTTGCGTTCGCGATCATATTTCCATTGATCGCTGGCAGTCTAGGTGTTGTAGGTGGATCAATAGCTGGCCTATCAGTTGGAGGTGCGACAGTTTTAGGAGTATTAGCAGCTAGTGCCTCTTATATTGCAGCACCAGCTGCGGTTGGAATAGCACTGCCTGAGGCAAATCCATCTCTATCAATTACCAGTAGCTTAGGAATTACTTTCCCATTTAACTTAACAGTTGGAATTCCGCTCTTTTACACACTTGCTCAAGCCTTAATTGGCTAAACCGCTCTTTGTCTTGCCCTATCTGCTAGGTAAATACCAAATAACAATATTGCAGCACCCAACAGTTGAGTTGCATTAAAGGCTTCATTGAGTAGCCACCAAGCAATAGCGCCAGCAAATAATGGCTCAATCATTCCAATCACACTTCCAGTGCTTGCTGATAATTCACGAATTCCAGTAACTGTAAGTAGATATGGAACTACCGTGCCAATAATGATGATCCAAAGAATTAATGCCCAGCCTGGGGCTGAGTAGTTAGAGAGTGTGCCATCTAATGAATAAGTATTAGTTAAATACTCAAATGGAAAGTTCCACCAAGGAAGAACTAAGGCCCAGAAAACCGCAGACACACCTATTCCCCAGGTCATTAGGGATAAAGATGTGCGGGTTTGTGAAAGACGATCGGCGAGTAAAAAGTAAAAGGCAAGGGCTATTGCATCTGCAAATGCTACGAAAACTCCAAGAGGATGAAGTGAGCTGCCGGTCCAAATTTGCGATAGTAAGAATAAGCCAGAGAAGGCACAGGCTATTCCCAACCACATAATTTTTGAAATTTGTTTCTTTTTCACAAATCTTAAATACAGCACAATCCAAATAGATGCAGTGAACTCAATTACTAATGCCACAGATACATAAAGGTATTTAATGGCAAAAAAGTAAAATGAAGTTACGGCGGAAACTCCAATTATTCCAAATAGAATTAAATCCTTTAATTCATCTTTTCGGGCGTATAACTGCTCTTTCCCCTTAAAAAATGCAAAGGTAAGCAAGATTATTGCTGCACCAGTTATTCTTATTTGAGTTAATCGAAATGCATCCATATCTGCTTCTCGAAGCACTTTGGCTGCAACACCGCCTAAGGCAAAGCCCATGGCAGCAGAGATCATTAAGAACTCAGCACGGTGTTTCACAGAAGCACCTTACATTAAGCAGTTGCTTTAACTAAATTTAAAAGGCACTTTCTGCAATGTTCATAATTTCGCCAGTCTCAGACTCAATCACTGCTCGCTCCACTGCAATATGAGGCAGCACTGATCTAACAAAAAACTTAGCTGATGCTATTTTGCCATTGAAAAATTCAAGATCTTTGCCAGCTGTTGCTAATTTACTTTGTGCAATATCTGCCTGACGAAGAAGTAACCAAGCAATAATCAAATCTCCAGTTGCCATCAATAACCTTGAGGTATTAAGTCCAACTTTGTAAATCTCTTTAGGGTTCTCTTGAGACTCCATTGCAACACCAACCATATGGCCGATCATTGCTTGCACATCCTCCAGTGCTTTAAGAAGTGCTTTCTTTTCCTCCGGTAAATTTCCGCCAGCTGAGGCAAACTTGGCAATCTCCTTGCCAATGATTGTGATTGATCGACCTCGATCTCTAACAATTTTTCGGAAGAAGAAATCCAAACCTTGGATTGCAGTTGTTCCTTCATACAAAGTATCAATCTTGGCATCTCTTACATACTGTTCTAGCGGCCAGTCTTTAGTAAAGCCAGAGCCACCAAAGGTTTGAAGTGATTCAGTACCAAGTAATGTCCATGATTTTTCACTACCATAACCTTTAACAATTGGCAGCAATAAATCATTCATTAAGTGCAGATCTTCAAGTTTTTCTTTATCGCCACCCTCTGCTTCAGCTAAGGCAAAGGCATCTTGAATTGTTGCGGTGTAGAGAACCAAAGCGCGCATGCCCTCAGAGTATGACTTTTGCACCATCAAAGATCTGCGCACATCTGGGTGCTTAATAATTTCAACGCGTGGGCTGTTTTTATCCTTTGCAACAGTTAGATCCGGGCCTTGAACACGAGTTTTTGCATAAGAAAGAGCTTGTTGGTATCCAGCACTCAAAGTTGCAATCGCTTTAGTACCGACCATCATGCGGGCATACTCAATAACCTTAAACATCTGAGCAATACCATCATGGACTTCACCTAATAAATAACCAACAGCAGGCTCTTTTTCACCCAAGCTAACTTCACAGGTAGTTGAGACATTTAATCCCATCTTGTCCTCTAGCTTGGTGACATAAACACCATTTCGCTTACCAAGTTTGCCAGTTTCAAAATCAAACATAAATTTAGGAATTAGGTATAGATCCAAACCTTTAGTTCCTGCAACTGCTCCCTCTGGCCTTGCCAAAACAAAGTGAATTATGTTTTCGGTTAAATCAGAATCTCCAGAAGTAATAAATCTCTTATTACCAGTTATGTGCCAAGTGCCATCTGCTTGTTTAACCGCTTTAGTGCGACCTGCACCAACATCACTACCTGCATCTGGTTCCGTAAGCATCATAGTGGCGCCCCATTGCTTATCAATCATTAATTTTGCAATTTTCTTTTGTTCTGGCGTGCCAAAAACATAGGCGACATGAGCAAAGGCACTGCCTGATGCGTAAATGTGAATTGCTGGATTGGAACCTAAAACCATCTCAGCAATTGCCCATCTAATTGATGGTGGAATTGCTGTGCCACCTAAATCAACTGGGGCATCAATTCGCCACCACTCATTATCCATAAAAGTTCGGTAAGACTTTTTAAATGATTCAGGAAGTTTTGCTTCCCCGGTTGCCGAATCAAACTTAACTTTTATTTGGTCTCCCTCAACAAATGAAGCAGCTAAATCATTTTCTGCCATTCGCTTAACCTCTTCAAGCATTCCCATGGCAGTTGGGCGATCTAAATCTTTATAAATTGACTTACCTAAAATTGATTCTCGATCAAATAAATCAAATAAACAAAACTCAATATCTCGCAGGTTAGCTATGTAATGGCCCATGGGATAAGCATGCTACCCATGGGTAACTTAATCAATACCCACCAGTAGGTTTTAACCTCACAATTTTGTTATTCAGGATAGGGTCTGCGATTGTGCTACTAAGTGATCGAGATATAAAGGCGGAGATCTCCGCCGGCCGAGTAAAGGTTGAACCCTTTACCGATGCGATGGTCCAACCCTCCAGTGTTGATGTCCGACTAGATCGGTTTTTTAGAGTCTTTGAAAATCACAAGTACTCAGTCATTGATCCATCAACCGAGCAACCAGATCTAACCCGCGAGGTTGCGGTCGCACCTGATGAGCACTTTATTTTGCACCCAGGAGAGTTTGTATTGGCCAGCACCTATGAGGTCATAACTTTGCCAGATGATATTGCAGGAAGACTAGAAGGAAAATCCTCCCTTGGTCGCTTGGGATTACTAACTCATTCAACTGCTGGATTTATTGACCCAGGTTTTTCAGGCCACATCACACTTGAGCTTTCAAATGTTGCAAACTTGCCGGTGAAATTATTTCCCGGAATGAAAATCGGTCAACTTTGTTTAATTAAATTATCCTCACCCGCTGAGCACCCTTATGGCTCAGCAGTTTATGGCTCAAGGTATCAAGGCCAAAGAGGACCAACACCATCAAAATCTTGGCTTAACTTTCACAAAAGCAAGATTGAGTAATTACTCCTGATTTAAAAAATGTAATGTGAAGGTTGCACCTTCACCAAGTTTTGATTTAACACTCACATAACCGCCATGTGCTTTCATAACTGCATCAACAATTGATAATCCAAGGCCGCTTCCTTCACCACTATTTCTTACCCGCGATGGATCTGCTCGATAAAATCTTTCAAAGATCCGCTCTTGATCTGATTGCGAAAGCCCAGGCCCATTATCAGTGACAGAGATTGTTGTTTCATTTACTGTCTGTCCTGCAGTAACAATTATCTTTGTGCCAGCTGGGGTGTGAGTTCTGGCATTTGCAAGCAGATTTGCAATTACCTGATGAATTCGCTGGGAATCACCTAATACAAAGATCTCGCTCTCATCTAGCCTTACCTCAATTGGGTGATCAGGCCCAGCAGCTTTTGCTGAGGCCACAGCCTCGGTTATTAAAGTATTTATATCAACTGGATCATTTTCTAACTCCCGTGATTGATCTAGCCGGGCAAGCAGTAATAAATCCTCAACCAATGTGCTCATGCGCACAGATTCTTTTTCAATCCTAGAGATTAACTCACTAGTTTTTTCCTGCCCCACTACCGCACCTTGTCGATGTAATTCTGCAAAGCCACGAATAGCAGTAAGTGGGGTGCGAAGCTCATGAGAGGCATCGGCGACAAATCTTCTTAATTTATTTTCACTTGCAACCCGTGCTGTAAATGACTCTTCAATTCGCGAGAGCATCGTGTTTAACGAGGTAGTAAGTCGACCAACCTCAGTATCTGGTTTTGCTGTTGGCAAACGTGCAGATAGATCTCCAGATGCGATTGCCTCTGCAGTATCTTCAACCGCCTCAAGGGGTCGAAGGCCAAGTGCGATAATCCATCTGGCAGCTAAGGCAATTGCAGTCAATGCAATTACCCCCAAAATTAAAAATAGAAAACGTAATTGGCTTAAGGTTTTATCAACCTTTTCAAGAGAGTCGGCAACAATCACGCTCCCCAAACCAGTAGGTAAAATCTGGGCAAGTGCTCTGATATCAGGTTGCCCATCTTTGCCATTAATAGTGAAAGGCTGATTTTTGTAATTACTTACCTGATTAATCTTTAAGCCAGTTACGGCAAAGTTTTGTCCACCCAGCTCACCACCTAGTTGTCCAATCAAATTACCATCCATATCCAGCAGGGTGATTGAGATTGCAGTTGGTACACCACGTAGTGGCTCTAAAATTTTGTAAGGTGAATCTTCATCACCAGAATCTGGTTGGGCAATACCGGCCCGATCTAGCCGTTCTAGAGAGGTGCTAGAAATACTAATTAATTGTTCATCGACTTGAGAGATTAGATATGTGCGAAGAGCGGCATTTGCTGCAAAATCTGATGCGATAATTGCAAGGCTGGCTAAAACAACTGAGGCCAAGATAAGCCGGTTGCGCAAACTCCAAAGTGAGAGCGGAGTGCGCACCCGACTTAACGGTGAATTCATCTGCTAATTGTGATCAATTACTTACCTGCTGGCAACCTCAATCGGTATCCAACGCCGCGAACAGTATGAATTAAGGCTGGCTCATAGATATCAATCTTCTTACGCAGATAGGAAACATAGGTTTCAACAATTCCCATATCTCCTCTAAAGTCATACTGCCAAACATGATCTAATATCTGAGATTTGCTTACTACCCGATCTGCATTAATCATTAGGTAGCGAAGAAGTAAAAACTCAGTTGGGGAAAGATCAATTAAATTACCAGCTCGTCTAACCTCATGAGTTGCCTCATCTAATTCAAGATCAGCAAATCTAATTTTTTCATCATCTGCTAATACTTCAGTAACACCAGTTCTACGAAGCAAAGCGCGAAGACGTGCTACCAGCTCTTCAAGTGAGAATGGCTTGGTAACATAATCATCGCCACCAATTGTTAAGCCAGCGATCTTGTCCTCTACAGAATCTTTAGCAGTTAAAAATAAAACCCCAACATTATGTCCTTCACTTCGAAGTTGTCGGCATACTTCAAAACCATTTTGATCTGGCAACATCACATCAAGAATCAATGCATGAGGCTTAAACTCTTGGGCAATCTGTAGCGCGGCCGATCCTGAAGCCGCAGTTCTTACATCAAAGCCAACAAACTTTAAGCTGGTGGCAATCAGTTCGCTAATTGAGTTCTCATCATCTACAACAAGAATTCTCTGCGTGCTCTGATTCACCTCTGGGCTACTACTTACTCTTTCTTTAAGAGTTGTCATTGGGCATCACCTCAAGGAGGATGATTATCTACTATCCTGAGGATTAACTGAGAATTACCTCTGTTTTACCCTGATCTTTTGACGCTGCGAAGCATAATTTGAGCCACATCTAGCACCTCAACTGAGCTGTTCTTGGCCACCATGCCATCAGAGACCATCACGCGGCAGAAGGGACAGCCAACTGCAACCTCTTCAGCTCCGGTGGCAATCGCTTCATCAACTCTGTTCAAATTGATCCGCTCACCAATTTTCTCCTCCATCCACATTCGGCCACCACCTGCGCCGCAACAAAATGATCGCTCTTTGTTTCGTGGCATCTCACTTACTGCAACTCCAGCTGACTCCAATAACTCTCGTGGTGGTTCATAAACTTGGTTGTGTCTGCCCAGGTAACAAGGATCATGGTAGGTAAGTTTTTTAGCATCCTCTTTAGCAGGTGCAATTGGTTTTAATCTTCCCTCCTTGACTAATTGATTTAATAATTGCGTATGGTGCACCATCTGTAACTCAAAACCTTGTTGTTTGTAATCTCGACCAATTGTTGTAAAGCAGTGTGGGCAGGTAACAACTACTTTTTTTACTCCACGAGTTCCAAAGCTCTCTTGCAGAGTTTCAATATTTTCTCTAGATAAAATCTGATACAAAAATTCATTACCACTTCTACGAGCAGGATCTCCGGTACAAGTCTCACGCTTTCCTAATACACCAAAGGTTACTCCTGACATATATAACAGCTCAGCTACAGCCTTAGTAGTCTTCTTTGCTCGCTCTTCATACGCACCTGCACACCCAACCCAAAATAAATACTCAACATCTTCTGGAATAACAGAATCAATTACAGTGACTGGAAAATCAACCTCTTTAATCCAACCATCACGATCTGCTCTATTTGCCCCCCAGGGATTTCCTGCCTTTTCTAAATTACGGAAGGTATTTCCTAGCTCAGTTGGAAACTCAGATTCAACTAAAACTTGAAATCTTCGCATATTCACAATGTGGTCAACATGTTCGATATCAACCGGGCACTCCTCAACACAAGCACCACAGGTTGTGCAGGACCATAAGACATCTAAAGAGATTGCATTCTCATGTGCATTTCCAACAATCTTGGTAGTAGATGCAGTCTCAGTTCCAACCTTTGCTAACGCGTGATCTCGCATTGCCATAATCAAAAGCTTTGGCGATAGTGGTTTTTCAGTATGCCAGGCTGGGCATTGGGATTGGCATCTGCCGCACTCTGTGCAGGTAGACATATCAAGTAGGCCTTTCCAAGATATATCAGCAGCAGTTCCAATACCAAATACATCATCCTCTTTAGGATCTTCAAAATTAATCTCTTTACCATGAGAGAGCATTACTGGCAGTGGCCCAAGTGCATTTTCTTTGCCCGGTGTTTTCTTAAAGTAGATATTAAAGAAGGCGAGGAATCGATGCCAGGCAATACCCATAGTTAAGTTGATACCAACCACAATAAACCAGGTCATCGAAACAACAATCTTGATAAAGGCGATTATCTGAATTAGATTTTCAATCTCACCAATTGAGTAATTGCTAAAAAATAAAACTGCTGGATAGGAGATTGCATAATGCCAACTCCAACTATCAATATTTAAAAGTGCACCCTCTAAACCACGAAGTGCCATAACACAAAAGACCACCGCAAAAATAGTGGCTTCCACATAATAAGCTTTTTTATTTCCGGAGCCAAAAAATCTAGATTTTCTTCCCTTTCTAAAAATCCTGGTAAATTGTCTAATTCCAATTAAGGCAACAATGCCAACACCGGTAGCGGCTGCAATAAACTCAACAAAAAATTCATACCCAACAAAGTGTCCGATGATCGGTAAGTGCCAAGCTGGATTTGTTAATTGGAAGTATGCGGTAATTAATGTGCCAAGCAGACCGCCAAAGCCAATCATTACAAACCAATGTGCGATACCAGTAACGGTGAAGTTAAGCATTTTGGTGTGAGATAAAACCTCCACCAACATATTTTTTAATCGAAGAGTTTTATTGTTAAATCGTGATGGATCACTTTGGCCAGAGGATATTTTTTTATATAACTCAAAGCCGCGATAGGAGAAGATTCCAACTGCAACAGCAGTTAGTAAATAGGCAATAAGTGCGAGCACGGGTTAAGGGTAGGTGAGGGGTTGGATTATTTGCCTCAAAAGTTATCCACAACACTTATCCACCGTGTGGAGAATTACAGTGATGTAATTAGTACCAACGGGTGGCTAGTGAGAAGCCAATACCGACAAAGCCAAAACCAACCAACATATTCCAGGCTCCAATGCCAGGGATTGGATAGGCGGTGCCGCTGATATAGAAAATGACGATCCAAATCAGCCCAAATATGAAGTTTGCCAGCATAACTGGGGCAAGCCAGCTTGGAGACTCTAACTTCTCATCCTCGGCGGCAAACTGCTCTACCTCTTGGAGGACCTTTTTTTGTTTGCGGACCTTATCGCGCACCTTTGACTTCGGCATGGCAGCAGATTACTACACAATTGGCCTATGAGCACCACTGCCTGCAAAATCTTAGTGATCGACAATTACGACTCCTTTGTATTTAACCTGGTTCAGTATCTGCAGCAGTTAGGGGCAGAGTGCACAGTGGTTAGAAATGATGCCATCAAGGTTGAAGAGGCTGATAAGTACAACGGCGTTTTAATCTCACCAGGACCAGGTACACCTGAGTCTGCTGGGATAAGTATTGAGTTAGTTAAGTACTGCGCAGAAAAAAAGATTCCACTACTTGGCGTCTGCCTTGGGCATCAAGCAATCGCAGTTGCATATGGCGCAACTGTTTCTAGAGCACCCGAGTTGTTACATGGCAAAACCTCAGTTGTTACCCACCAGGCAAAGTCAGTATTAGAAAATATCCCATCTCCATTTACAGCAACGCGTTATCACTCATTAGCAATTGAAAAAGATACCTTGCCAAATGAGCTTGAAGTAACCGGAGCGACTCAATCTGGTGTTGTAATGGCAGTTCAACATAAAACACTACCGATCTGCGGTGTGCAGTTTCACCCAGAGTCAGTTTTAACTGAACATGGTTATCAGATGATAGGAAACTGGTTAGAGATTTGTGGTGATAAGGGCGCTCGCGCAAGATCTGAAGGTTTATCTCCAGTTGTAATTAAAGCTTAATTTTTATTAATAGTAATTGTTACAACACTTCCAATAGTTTTAGTAGCACCAGCCTCAGGTGCTTGAGCCAAGATCTCACCAATTGGTTTATTTGGATCAAA
>JACCDI011254333.1_pt1 | contig 23379 bp, 23 predicted proteins | sample 7442791 | NCBI WGS metagenome assembly JACCDI01 (sample SAMN15323434, study PRJNA562643) | freshwater metagenome | isolation source: river surface water | place: USA:Blue River Watershed | collected 2017-08-15
AGTAGAGGTGAGAGATGGAGATAAGATTGCTCGCCTTGAACCATTCTTTGGATTTAAGTTAGATTTCACTATCGACTTTAAGCATCCTGCGGTAGATAAAACGGGTCAACGTTTTATTGTTGATTTCGCAGAACATGCCTATCGTAGTGAAATTGGTCGCGCACGCACTTTTGGTTTTGCTCATGAAGTTGAAGCATTGCGAGAAATGGGATTGGCGCGTGGTGGAAGTTTAGATAACGCGATCGTGCTCGATGAGCATCGCATCCTAAATAATGAAGAATTGCGTTATGAGGATGAGTTTGTAAGACATAAAATTTTGGATGCGATTGGCGATCTATATTTAGTTGGCCATCCCATTATTGGAGCCTATGTCGCCGAAAAATCAGGGCACGCCTTGAATAATGCTTTATTGCGTAAGTTGCTAGAAGATCCTTCTGCCTACGAAATTACTAGCTATCCTGAGAACAAAGCACCTGCCGCATACTCTAAAGAGAGTCAGCCACTGTTTTTCTAGGGCTGACTATTTCGGCTTATTTTGAAGTAATCGTTTTACGGCTTTGGCTAGCTCCGAATCAGGAGCTATTTTTTTCAGCATTTCTTCCCAAGAATTTCTAGCTACGGTATTTAAACCCCTAGGTTTTGATGTTGTTCTCAAGCCCTGCCCTGACTTGACTTCCCAGTGGGGTGGGGCAGGCTTTATGCGGACTTTGATGTTGGAGCAAACTACCCCTCTTTTTCTTAAGCCATTGATTAAGCTGGGTAAAACTTGTTGTAAACGAGTGGCAATGCTAGCCCCACTCACGAGCAAAAAAAGCTCATTTTGCCCGGCAGAACGCCAGCCAGCTTCAATTTTGGGGGCCAAATGCTCCAAATCAAGATCGCTTAGTGCAGCCTTAAGCAAGCTTCTTAGTCTGGCTAAATCTTCGGTTTTAGCCAGAATACTTCCAAGACCATCAGAATCCCGCAGAAAATCCTGCCAGTCATGGGCGGCATTCTTCCGAGAAGGTTTTGGAGCGAAGTTCATAAAAAAGAGGGGGCGGGTGATAAACTCAAGTACTTAATTTACTTCAATATCCCATGGTAATCGGTCTTCTTAAAACCCTGGTCGGCAGTCGAAACGACCGCCTCTTAAAACAGTATCGCAAAGTAGTTGCCAAGGTAGGCGCTTTTGAGCCTAGTTTGCAAGCTTTGGACGATGCAGCCCTTCAGGCAAAAACGGCTGAGTTTAAGTCACGCTTAGCTGCTGACGAGTCTCTTGATGATATTGCCCCAGAAGCATTCGCTGTGGTTCGAGAAGCTAGCTCACGTGTCATGAAGATGCGTCATTTTGATGCGCAGATTATGGGTGGTCTGGCGTTACATCAGGGCAAGATTGCTGAGATGGGCACTGGTGAGGGCAAGACTTTAACGGCTACCTTACCGGTTTACCTCAATGCCTTAACAGGCAAGGGTGTTCATGTCGTTACTGTAAATGATTATCTGGCTCAGCGTGATGCCGAGTGGATGTCTACCCTCTATAACTTTTTGGGTATGAAAGTGGGAGTCAATCTCTCGCAGATGGATCATACGGCCAAGCAAGAGGCGTATGCCGCCGATATCACTTATGGAACCAATAACGAGTTTGGTTTTGATTATCTGCGCGACAACATGGTTCAGGATGTTGGCCAACGTGTTCAGCGTGGCTTAGCTTACGCTATTGTTGATGAAGTCGATTCTATTTTGATTGACGAAGCACGCACACCCCTCATTATTTCTGGCCAAGCTGAAGACCATACTGATCTGTACTTAAAGCTCAATGCCTTGCCCTCCTATTTGGAGCGTCAAATTGGTGAGGAAAAAGCCGATGGTACTGGGGTTGAGAAACCAGGAGACTATTGGGTAGATGAGAAAACTCAACAGGTTTACCTTACTGAGCAAGGGCACGATAAAGCGGAAGCCGCTTTAGTGCAATTAGGTGCTTTGAATGACGGCGCCTCTTTATATGCCCCACAAAACATTACTTTGATGCACCATGTCTACGCTGCCTTGCGGGCGCATGCTTTGTATCATCGTGATCAACATTATGTTGTGCAAAACAAAGAAGTCATCATCGTCGATGAATTTACTGGTCGCTTAATGCAAGGACGGCGTTGGTCAGATGGCCTGCATCAGGCGGTAGAGGCTAAAGAAGGTGTGCCGATTCAGAATGAGAATCAAACACTAGCAACCATTACTTTCCAGAATTACTTCCGTATGTATGGCAAGTTAGCCGGTATGACTGGTACAGCAGATACAGAAGCGTATGAGTTCAAGGAGATTTATAACCTTGAGACGGTAGTGATTCCGCCAAACCGAATCAGCCAGAGAAAAGATCGTCAAGATCAAATCTATAAAACTTCTCGTGAACGATACGATGCGGTAATTAAGGACATTGAAGATTGTTATGGGCGCGGTCAACCTGTTTTAGTTGGTACCACCTCTATTGAGAACTCAGAATTAATTGCTGGCTTGCTAGATAAGCGTAAGCTTCCACACCAAGTCTTAAATGCTAAACAGCATGCTCGCGAAGCTGAAATCATTGCTCAGGCAGGGCGCCCAAAGATGATCACGATTGCCACTAATATGGCAGGTCGTGGAACTGACATTGTCTTGGGAGGCAATGTTGGCAAGCAATCAGCTTTGATCGAGGCGGATGCAAATTTATCTGCTGCTGAAAAAGCTGCAAAGATTAAAACCTTGCAAGATGAATGGCAAAGTTTGCATGATCAAGTGATTGCAGCTGGAGGTTTGCATATTATTGGCACTGAGCGTCACGAGAGCCGTCGTATTGATAATCAGTTGCGTGGTCGTGCAGGCCGTCAAGGCGACCAGGGTTCTTCTCGTTTCTATCTTTCATTGGATGATGCTTTACTCCGTATTTTTGCGGGGGATCGTCTGCGTGCTGTGATGGATCGTCTTAAGATGCCTGATGGTGAGCCAATTGAGGCTGGCATGGTCACGCGCTCGATTGAGTCTGCTCAGCGTAAGGTGGAAGGTCGCAACTTTGATATTCGCAAACAATTACTTGAGTACGACGACGTCGCTAATGATCAACGCAAAGAAACATATCGCTTAAGAAATGAAGTTCTCGAGAGTGCAGATGTTGGCGATTTGGTTGCCAACTTGCGTGAAGATGTCCTGCGCGGTATTTGTGCTCTTTACGTACCCCAGGAGTCCATGGAAGAGCAGTGGAATTTATCGGGATTAGAGAATGTTTTAGCTAGTGATTGGGGTCTAACGGTTGACCTTAAGAATTGGGTAGAAAATGCTGAGTCAATGGATGACGAGCGGATCGTAGAGCGTGTGTTGGAGGCTGCTAAAGAAGTATATGACGCAAAAGTTGAGCTTGCTGGTAGACCCTCTTTTGCTGGCTTCGAGCGCTCAGTATTGCTCTACAGTTTGGATACCCATTGGCGCGAGCATTTAGCTGCATTGGATCACTTGCGTCAAGGGATTCACTTACGTGGTTATGCGCAAAAAGATCCCAAACAAGAGTATCGTCGCGAAGCATTTGAGTTGTACGGTGAGCTACTAAATGTCATTAAAAATGACGTAGTGAAAAACATCATGACCGTACAGATTCGAAGCGCTAGTGAGTTGGACGAAGCCTCCGAATCCATGAATGAGGATCTTGCAAAGCTTTCAGATCTCCAATATCAACATGCTGATGCTGATAATGAACTCTCTGAGGCAGCTAGTCAGCAAGAAAGCGAAGTAAAAGTCGTAGCAGCTCCCATTAGATCGGGTCCTAAAGTAGGTCGCAATGACCCCTGTACTTGTGGCAGTGGCAAGAAATATAAGAACTGTTGCGGTGCACTTGCATAAACAACTGTGGTGTAAAAATTCAACGGGGGCTATGCCCCCGTTTTTGTTTGTGAATCTAGGGATTTCCCTAGCTATCTAGATCACTGTAGATCCGTGAAGATAAACATCTATATGCAATAAATTGCCACTACGAGCAAAAGGATCCAGTATGCAAAAGTCCCTGCACATAAATGCAGATAAATGCACAGGCTGTCTTCAGTGTGAGATGGCATGTAGCTATGAAAACTACGGCACTTTTAATCCATCGCTATCTCGCATTAAGGTGTTTGATTTCCATGCCACTGGGAAAAAGGTTCCATATACCTGCACCCAATGTAGCGAAGCTTGGTGTTTACAAGCCTGCCCTGTTGATGCCATTACAGTAGATTTGGCGACTGGTGCAAAAGTCGTATCAGTAGATACCTGCGTAGGTTGCAAGGTTTGTACTATTTCCTGTCCATTTGGAACGATTAATTATGTTCAGGAGACAGGAAAGGTTCAGAAGTGCGATCTTTGTGGCGGAGATCCTGCGTGCGCAACTGCATGTCCTACCGCGGCTATTACCTATGTTGATTCCAATTGGACTGGTTTAGACAAGATGCGTGAGTGGGCCGATAAGCTTGGTAATCAGGTTGGCGCTTAACTAATACAGGATAGGAAAATACATCATGTCATGGGCTGGAAAACTTTTACGCGTTAACTTAACTAACGGCACTTGCGAATCTGAGCCTTTGAATATGCAATGGGCAAAAGAGTACTTAGGATCTAGGGGTCTAGCATCTAAATACTTGGTGGAGGAGCTTGATCCTAAAGTTGATCCATTATCTCCAGAGAACAAAATTATTTGGGCGACAGGCCCGCTGACTGGGACGATGGCTTCTACAGGTGGGCGCTATACAGTTGTTACTAAGGGCCCTTTGACTGGTGCGATTGCATGTTCTAACTCTGGCGGATATTGGGGAGCTGAATTAAAGATGGCTGGTTGGGATATGGTGATATTTGAGGGGAAATCACCCAAGCCAGTGTATTTATATATTGAGAATGATAAGGCTGAATTGGTTGACGCCTCAGATATATGGGGAAGATCAGTATGGGAAACAGAGCCAACTATCAAAATTAAACATCAAGATCCTTTGATTCGTGTCTCTTGTATTGGTAAGGCAGGAGAGAATCAAGTTTTGTACGCTGCAATCGTTAATGATTTGCACCGTGCAGCAGGAAGATCTGGTGTTGGTGCTGTAATGGGCAGTAAAAACTTAAAAGCTATTGCTGTGAGGGGCACAAAGGGTGTTGGAAATCTGAGAGATCCCAAAGCATTTATGGCTGCGACTAGTGCTGGAAAAGCTGTCTTGGCGGGCCATGCAGTGACTGGACAGGGCTTGCCAACTTACGGTACACAAGTACTGATGAATGTAATTAATGAAGTAGGTGCTCTGCCAACACGAAATCATAAAGATGTTCAGTTTGAGGGCGCTAAAGATATTTCAGCCGAGGCAATGGCAGAGCCTAGGCCTACAGATGGGAAAGCCCATTTAGTTGCCAATCAGGCTTGTTTTGGTTGCACGATTGCCTGTGGGCGCATCTCTAAAATCGATGACACCCATTTTTCTATCCAAAATAAGCCACAGCATATGAATGCTTCCGGAGGTTTAGAGTACGAAGCAGCATGGGCTTTAGGTGCAGCCAATGGTGTCAATGACTTAGAGGCATTGCAATATGCCAACCAAATTTGCAATGAGCAAGGTTTGGATCCAATTTCTTTTGGAGCCACTGTTGGTGCCGTGATGGAGCTCTATGAGATGGGTGTTCTTACTAAAGATCAGATTGGCATTGAAGCCCCTTTTGGTTCTGCGAAGGCCCTTTGCTATTTGGTTGAAATTACCGCAGATGGTATTGGGTTCGGTAAGGAGATGGGCCTTGGGTCTGCGCGCTTGACCAAAAAATATGGTCACCCTGATCTTTCGATGAGTGTAAAAGGCCAAGAGTTTCCTGCATACGATGGGCGTGTGATTCAAGGCATTGGCTTGGCTTATGCAACTTCAAACCGAGGGGCTTGTCATTTGCGAGGCTACACGATTGCTTCAGAGGTTCTTGGAATTCCAGTTAAAACAGAACCAGCAGACACAGATGGAAAACCAGAGTTGGTCAAAGCATTCCAGGATGCTACAGCCGCTTTTGATTCTGCCGGTATTTGTATTTTTACAAGCTTTGCATGGACACTTTCAGATGTAGCTCCCCAGTTACAGGCGGCTTGCGGGGATGAATTTACTGTCGAAAATTTAACCACCATTGGTGAGCGTATCTGGAATATGGAGCGTGATTTTAATAATCGCGCTGGTTTTACACATAAAGATGATAAGTTGCCCAAGCGTTTAATGACCGAGGCTGCTAAAACAGGACCAGGAAAAGGATCGGTGAGTGGGCTCGATAAAATGCTGCCTGAATACTACAAGGTTCGTGGTTGGGACGCAGAAGGGCGACCAAGCGCAGATACTATGAGACGTTTAGGGCTGTAGTTCTTGAATATGAGGCATGTCATATTAGGTAATGGTCCAGCAGGGGTCATTGCAGCAGAAACTATTCGTCAGCGTTCGCCCTCGGCAGAAATCATAATGATTGGTGCCGAAGATGCACCGCCGTATTCTCGTATGGCAATTCCCTATTTGCTCATGGGCAATATAGGGGAGCAGGGTACGTATTTACGAAAAGACCCCGATCATTTCAAGCAACTCCAAGTTCAATTGGTCAATGCAAGGGCGGAGTCTATTGATTGCAATGCGAAAGAGTTGTTATTGCATGATGGTAAGAAAATTGCTTTCGATAAGCTTTTAGTTGCCACTGGATCCTTGCCAGTACGACCCCCAATTCCGGGGATTGATTTACCAGGAGTTCATCCGTGCTGGACTCTTGAAGATGCTAGGGCAATTACGGCATTGGCTAAGCCTGGAGCACGGGTATTGCAGATGGGTGCAGGATTTATTGGGTGCATTATTTTGGAGGCCCTCGCAAGTCGTAAGGTTTCTTTGACTGTTGTTGAGATGGGTGATCGTATGGTTCCCAGAATGATGACTGAGGTTGCCGGCGGGATGATTAAGGAGTGGGTTCAGTCCAAAGGCGTCGCGGTTTTTACTAATACACGAGTGGAAGAAATTTCTAGAAGTGGTTCTTCATTAAATGTGAAATTATCAAATGGCAAAACAATAGAGGTAGACTTAGTCATATCTGCAACAGGGGTTAAGCCAAATATTGGATTTTTGAATAGCTCGGGTTTAAGTTTAGCGACTGGTCTGCTGGTTAATCCAAAAATGCAAACTTCCCATCCTGATATTTTTGCCGCAGGTGATGTCACGGAGAGTGTTGATTTTTCTACTGGGCAGCGAATTGTGAATGCTATTCAACCGAATGCTGCGGAGCAGGCCCGGATTGCTGCGATCAATATGACCGGGGGAGATACCGAGAGCTTGGGAGCACTTCAGATCAATATTCTTGATACTCTAGGCTTAATATCATCCTCTTTTGGTTTGTGGTCTGGCTCTAGAGAGGGTCAAAACGTAGAGATGATTGACAGAAAGCAAAATAAATACATTCGCTTGGAGTTTCTAGGCGATGTTTTAATTGGCGCAACCTGTGTGGGAACTACTGAACATATTGGTGTGTTAAGAGGTTTAATTCAAGGAAAAGTTGCTTTAGGTTCTTGGAAAGATGCTTTATTAAGCGATCCAACTAAGGTAATGGAAGCCTATTTGGCTAAAGGACAAGCACAATCGAGCTGGATGAATTAAGCTTGAGATATGCAAGTTACTTTAAAGCTGTTTGCCAGTCTGACGACCTACTTACCCCCTAATAAAAAAAATGGCATTGAAGCGGATATAGATGTGCCAGAGGGTGCAACTATTGGCGACATGATTGCCCGGTTTGGCATCCCCACTAAATCAGCCCACTTAGTTATGGTTAACGGGGTTTATATCAAACCTAACGAGCGTGACCAGTATGTGCTGAAAGAAAAGGATGCTTTAGCAATTTGTCCGCCTGTGGCTGGTGGTTAATCATTGTTGCAAATGCAGAAAATAAGAAGAGAAATGGGGTGCTCTTCGGAGGATCTCATACGCTGGCTACCTTTAGCGATGGGATCATACTATTCGTTCACGAATCTCATCATAGACGGCATGCCTATATATGCGCACCCTAAGCCATTAGTGGAAATCAATGCGTTAACAAAGTCGTCTCGAAAAATAGCCCTACTCCAAATCCCTGTGATGGATATTAGCTTCTCTTTTGCTGAAGAATTGACAATAAATGAGCAAGAGCTGCTCATGAATCGATTTGATCTTTATACTCGTAGAGGTGGTGGCTGAGCCCCTTTTATTTATTTTTATTGAGTATTCCATGTCAGTTAACTTACCTCTTCCCCAAAAAGACCAGTTAAAGCCTGTTAAGGGCTTTGAAATGGGTATTGCCCAAGCTGGAATTAAAAAAGCAAATCGTAAAGATATATTGGTGATGACCTTGACCCCTGGGTCTGAGGTCGCGGGTGTTTTTACTCTAAATCGCTTTTGTGCTGCTCCAGTTCAAGTGTGTCGCGAGCATTTAGCCTTGGATGGTGCCAAAGGAGAAATCCGTGCCTTGGTAGTCAATACGGGTAATGCTAATGCGGGAACCGGCGAGCGGGGTATGCGTGATGCCTTGGCAACCTGTGATGCACTGGCTAAAGAGCTGAAGTTAAATCCAGAACAGATTCTGCCGTTTTCAACAGGTGTGATTCTGGAGCCACTTCCTATTGAAAAGCTAATCGCCGCTTTACCTAAGGCAGTGGCTGATTTGGGTGGGGATCATTGGTTGGATGCAGCCGAGGCGATTATGACGACCGATACTCAGCCTAAGGCAAGCTCTGTAACCATTCAGACGCCGGCAGGTCCAATAACGATTACCGGTATTTGCAAAGGCGCCGGAATGATTCATCCAAATATGGCAACAATGCTCGGTTTTATTGCTACTGATGCAGGTTTTGCTCCAGGGCTCTTAGGACAGTTGACACAAGAGGTTGCCGATCTTTCATTTAATGCCATTACGATCGATGGCGATACTTCTACCAATGATTCTTTCATCATCATGGCTACTGGGCAGTCTTCAGTTCAGATCAAATCTGTTGAGGACCCCAGCTTTGGCGTAGTTCGTGCCGCATTGATTGATCTTGCTCGCAAGTTAGCGCAAATGATTGTGCGAGATGGTGAGGGCTCCACTAAATTTATGACCATCGAAGTTTTGGGTGGCAAAACAAATGAAGAATGCCGCATGGTTGCCGAAGCGGTAGCGCATTCCCCATTGGTAAAAACAGCCTTCTTTGCGAGTGATCCAAATCTCGGGCGAATTCTTGCGGCAATTGGTTATGCTGGTATTACAGATCTTGACGTTAATCAAGTTCAGATGTGGCTTGGTGATGTTTGGGTGGCGAAAAATGGCGGTCGCAATCCTGACTATCAAGAGGCGGATGGTCAAAGAGTGATGCAGGCTGCTGAAATTACAGTCAAGATAGATTTAGGACGTGGCGCAGCCCAGCAAACCATGTGGACTTGTGACTTATCTCATGATTATGTTTCCATTAATGCCGATTACCGCTCGTAGGCAACAGTGATATGAATGAAAAATTAGATCGACTCTTAAGTCACCTAGAAACCTTTTTACCCAAGCCTTTAACGGAAGAGCAATGGAAATCCTCCACCGCATTTAGATGGCGCCGACGAGACAGTATTTTTGGCAGCATTGGTTTTTTGCAGCCAGTCAAGCATGTGGCAGATATTAGCTTTGAAGATTTACAAAATATTGATCGTCAGCGTGATGCGATTCGTGATAACACTAAAAACTTTATCCAAAAGAAGCCAGCAAATAATATTTTGTTAACCGGTGCACGAGGCACTGGAAAATCTTCTTTGATTAAAGCGAGCCTGCATGAATTCGCGAGCCAGGGATTGCGTCTAGTGGAGGTTGAGAAGGAGCATTTAGCTGATTTAGCTGACATTACTGATTTATTGGCGGATAGGCCGGAGCGCTTTATTATTTTCTGTGATGATCTCTCTTTTGAAGATGGAGAGTCTGGATATAAGGCCATGAAATCCGCGCTTGATGGCTCCGTCTCTGCTCAGGTAGACAATATTTTGATTTATGCCACATCAAATAGACGCCATCTATTACCTGAGTATATGAAGGATAACGAGGGTTACGTTCATAGCGATGATGGTGAAATTCATCCTGGCGAAGTGGTAGAGGAAAAGATTTCTCTATCAGAGCGCTTTGGCTTATGGCTTTCTTTTTATCCTCCCAAGCAAGATGAATATCTAGCAATCGTGGCTCATTGGTTGCGCCATTTTGGTTTGAGTGATGCGCAGATAGAGGCTGCTCGCGCAGACGCATTGGTTTGGGCCTTGGAGCGTGGCTCGCGTTCTGGTCGTGTGGCTTGGCAATTTGCTAAGCACTTGGCTGGTTCAAATACTAAGTAAAGTTGTTTTTTTGATGACTAAACTTGAGCGTCCAGTTACCGAAGTTGCCGCAGGAATTCTGTTGGACTCAAAAGGCCGTTATCTCCTAGGTCAGCGCCCTGAGGGCAAACCTTATGCTGGTTACTGGGAAGTTCCGGGTGGAAAAATTGAGGCTGGCGAATCCGTGTTTGGTGCTCTTAAGCGAGAGCTGCAAGAAGAACTGGGTATTGATATACAGGATAGCGAAGAGCTGCTGGTTTTAGAACACGATTATCCCCACGCTTATGTGCGATTACATGTCAGTATCATTCGCAAATGGCAAGGTACCCCCCAGGGGCGAGAAGGGCAGTCTCTATCCTGGCAATTACTATCGGGGGTGAGGCCAAGTGTTGAGCCTTTATTGCCAGCGGCATGGCCAATGCTCGAAAAACTCAGATCGTTAAAGATTTAAAGCTGGCAAAGGGTAAGCCTAAAAGGCACGTCTACATTAACGATTTGTGGCTTTTTATCTCGATCGGATTTAAGAAAGCGAATCGATAGTAAATATTTGTTCGCACTTATTTCCGAGAACAGTGAGTCATCTTCCACGGCAATACGCATCAGTTGATATACCTTGCCAGATGGCGCCTGTTGAAAAGATCCTTGATGTGCCACAACGTCTTTTGCTTCACCAGATTGACGTAATAGGCGCAAAAATATTTGACATGCCTCATGCCATGGCAAGAGCGGGGCAACATAATTTTCCAATAACTCTCTGCGTTGATGAGAGGGGCTATTTTTCCAAGCATGATAGCTAGGTAAATCAATTGGACTCGTGCCACCGGGAATATTGAGGCGAGTGCGAATTGAATTAAGCCATTCGCTTTCAGTGATGGCAGAATTTGGCTTACCCATGGATTGATTGATATTTACTGCAGCCTTATCAATTTCAGAGAGAGTTTGCAATAAAGCCTCTTGATCTACCTTCTGAGAAGATCGCAAACCATTGAGGGCATACTTTTGGCGCTCAAATTCTTTTAGTAATAAAGATTTAATATCGCCACGAGAACCAATGTCACCCAAATCAAACAGTATGGCAATCGCATTATGATGAAGTTCGGGATCATCTGATCTAAAGAAATGATTAAAGCGAGCGAACAAATACTCAAGCCGAAGCATGCTTCGAACTAATTCATTGAAGGGGTATTCGTAGACGATCACAAGCCTATATTCTATGATGAACTAGACAGCTCATTCCTAATTTCTAGTATTTTTTGGTGCAGATTCAAAACGGCTTGCTTGAGAGACTCCAGGTCGCCCTGATTTTCGATTACAACATCAGCTAAAGCGAGTCGAGTTTCACGACTAGTTTGTGCCTTAAGTATGTTAACCACTTCCTCGCGAGGTATATTGCTGCGGTGCATCACACGAGTAATTTGCTCTTCCTCTGGACAATCAACCACCACCAGGTAGTCAATCAAATTGCGCCATGAGCCTGACTCAATCAGGAGGGGTACAACAAAAACAAGATAAGGAGCGCCTCCCATTGTTAGAGAAATAGCTAGCTTGGCGGTCTCCTCTCGAATGAGGGGGTGGGTTATTTGCTCTAGCGTTTTCCTTGCTGTGGGTTCGCTGAACACTAGAGCGCGCATTTTGGGGCGATCAAGAGCGCCCTCGGAGTTTAGATACTCTGAGCCAAATGCAGTCCGAATGCTTTCAATGGCTTTGCCACCTGGAGAGGTGATTGCATGCGAGATAAGGTCGGTATCAATAATTCCTGCCCCAAGCAGCCCAAGCTGATCACCCACAGTCGTTTTGCCAGAGCCAATGCCCCCCGTTAAACCAATAAGGGGTAGCTTTCCTTTGAGGGAGCTTAGATCAGCTTGGACAGAAGGTTTTGAATGAACTGAGGCCATAACAACTCAATAATGCCAGCAATAGAAAGAAATGGACCAAATGGGAAGGCCTGATTTAACTTTTGTTTGTTGAATTGTAGCCAGGCAATGCCGCCAATCAATCCAAGAAAGGAGGCAATCAAAAGAATATTGGGAAGCGCTGTCCATCCGAGCCATGCTCCAAGTGCTGCAAGTAATTTGGCGTCGCCCATGCCAATTCCATTGCGACCTTTTATATGTCGATAGCTGGCATTCAGAGCCCATAAAAACCCATAAGCAACAATGACACCAAATAAGGCTGATGAAATCTTCGTAAATCCTGGCTCACTAATCGTGTTAAACATTACTCCAGTAGCAATTAGGGGTAATGTGACATAGTTCGGTAAGCGAAAAGTATTCCAATCGATATAGGCTAGGTAGAGCAAGCTCAATATCAAAAATAGCTTCACGATTAAGTGGAATGTTTCCAAATCTATCAAACGATTTGCCCTAAATTGAAAATGGGTAGATACAAGATTATGACTAATCCGCCGATAACAAAGCCAACAAAAAGAATCAGAAATGGTTCTAGATTGCTACTAAGTGATTGGAGTTTGCTAGTGAGCTGTTGATCAAGTGCTTTGGAGCGCTTATTTAGCATTTGGGCCAAGGATCCACCTTGCGCTGCTATGTGAAGGAGTAATAAGGTTTCAGTATCTATCAAGATTGCGTGAGGGTCTGATTTAATGAGGGCCTCATTGATTGGGTAACCTCTAGTGAGGTGCTTGAATAATTCAGCGCTAAAGTCATGGCTTACCCAGTGATTAGAGGATTGCGCTGTTACTCGAAGAGCATCTGGAAGTGCTAAACCTGCATTAATTAGGTGTCCCAAAGTTCTACACCAGTTGCCTAATGTAGCCAGTCTGAATAAATTGCCAAACAACGGTAGTCGCAAGATAAGGCGATCACAATATCGCTGTAAGCTAATTAGCTTGGACCATAGAACTATGAAAATAATACCGATACCAGTACCTATGAGGAGTAACTTCATAAAGTATTTCTCAATGATTTGGGAGCTTGAAATCAAAATCAAGGTAGGCGCAGGAAGCTCTGCTTGAAAATTATCGAATACCTCTTTAAAGACTGGGACTACCCAAAGCATCATCACAATGATTAATACAACTGAGCTAGCAAGTGTTATCAACGGGTAAGTGAGAGATTGAATTATTTTGCGACGTAACTCGATTTTTGATTCCAGTTGCTTTGAAATTGTTTCCAGTGCCAAACTGAGATTTCCGGAACGTTCGCTCACTCGAATCAAATTAGTAAACTCTGGTGAAAATTTTCCTGTTTTTACCCCGAGGCATTGAGACAAGCTATTGCCTTGTTGTAGTAGTAGGCGTACTTGTTCTAGCCATTCTTGCCATGATTTTGGGGTGGACTGGATCATGATTTCTATGGCGTTGAGCAATGGCAAACCAGCCTGGATCAGGGAGAGGAGTTGTTGTGCAAAATGCAGTTGCTCTGATTGGCTAAGCTCATTATTTGAAAAGTAATCTACTAGTGCCAAGTGCCCACCTCAGCATCAAGCGTGACTTGATCAATTAACCCAGCTTTTACAGATTCAAGTCCGGCAGAATACAGATTTAAATAGGGTGTGGATGAAAAAATCTGTTTTTCTTCTAAGACCTCATGAACCCCGATTCGTCCAAAATATCCAGTGTTATGGCATTGAAGGCAATGGGTATTTTGCTGATCATTTAGACATCTCGAACAACGTTGACGCAAAAGTCTTTGGGAGCTAATGCATCGCAAGCAAGACTCTATTGCCTCGGTATCTATCCCCAAATGATTCAGGCGGGCTAAAACACCTGAAGCATTACGAGTGTGAAGTGTACTCAGGACGAGGTGCCCTGTTTGAGCAGCCTGAATTGCCAACTGGGCACTAGCAGGATCCCGTATTTCACCGATCATGATGACATCTGGATCTTGCCTAAGAAGGGCTCTAATAATGGTGGGGAAATCTAATCCGGCTCGTGGATGGTAGGCGACTTGATTAATACCAGGAAGTTGAATTTCAATGGGGTCCTCAATTGAGCAAATATTGCGATGCACCTGATTGAGTTTATTTAGACAACTATACAGAGTGCGTGTTTTGCCACTTCCTGTTGGTCCTGTAACTAGGATTAAGCCATTGGTTTGTTGAAGAGCATTTTTGAATGCACGAAGTTGCTCTGGCAATAAACCAAGCTTTTCTAGAGATAGATCCTCTAAATTATTTGGCAGTATGCGAACAACAGCTTTTTCACCATAAAGAGTGGGGATGATGGAGACCCTGCAGTTGGTATCGGGTTTACTGAAATCGCGTCCAATCGATAGGCGACCGTCTTGCGGAATTCTTTTTTCTGCAATATCGAGGCGCGATAGTATTTTGATGCGGGTAATTAAGCGCTCGTGCAGGTGAATGGGGTATTGAGTTTGCTCAATAAGTTGTCCATCGACTCTGACGCGGACAGAACCCTTATGTGATCTAGGCTCGATGTGAATATCGCTTGCTCTAGACTCTAATGCATTTACAGTAATTTCATGCCAGGTTCGAACAATGAGAGAGTCATGCTGTATGTCGGTCAATTATTATTGGACTGGCTATTTGGACGATAGAGTTTTACAGTTTTTACGCTGTGGTCATCAAACTGCACAATTTCCATAACAACATCGGCAATACGAATACTGACGTCATGGTCGGGAATGGCCTCAAGTCTTTCTAGGATCAGACCATTTAAAGTACGCGGGCCATCTAACGGTAAATCTAAATTCAGCAGACGATTTAAATCGCGCAAGGCGGCAGTACCGCTTGCAAGGTAAGTGCCATCCTCAAGCCAATGTGGTTCATTAGAGAGATTGGAAAATGAAGTCGTAAATTCGCCTATGAGTTCCTCAACAATGTCTTCAAAGGTCACTAGTCCAAGCACTTCCCCATATTCATTAACAACCAAACTCAAGCGCTGTTGATTGTCTTGAAAGAACTGCATTTGTTGTAATACCGGCGTGCCGCTGGGAATAAAGTAAGGCTCGTTCAGGAGGTCCTTAAAGTCTGCATGACACAGTTCAGCGTTTCCAAGTAGCGACAAAGCTTTTTTAACAGAGAGAATCCCGATGATGCGCTCCGAATCTCCGTCACAAACAGGTAATTTATTGTGATAACAAGTTTCTAATTGCTGCATTACCTCATCTATAGGCCTTGATAAATCTAGCGTTTCTATTTTTGATCTCGGCGTCATAACATCGTCAACCAAAATATTCTCAAGATTAAATAGATTAAGCAAAATATTACGATGATGTGTTGATACAAACCGATTTGATTCGAGAACAAGGCTACGTAATTCCTCTTTACTCATCGATCTATTTTCGGAAGAAGTTTGCAGTCTTAATGCTTTCATCAAGCCTGAGACAAAGTTATTGATGAACCATAAAAGTGGCTTGAGAATGTAGCTTAAGGGCAGAATCACCCAGCCAACCTTACTAGCTATTTTTTCTGGAAATGCTGTGCCGATGACCTTTGGGGTGATTTCACTAAAGATAATGATCAGTAATGCCACCACTAATGTGGCGATAGACAGCACTACGCCACTGTCACCAAAAATATGTAAAGCAATACCCGTAACTAGAATAGGTAAGACGGTATTGATGAGATTATTAGAAATTAGCAGTACTGAGAGAAGTGAGTCAATACGCTTCAATAACCGCTCTGCAAGTGCAGCACCGCGGTTGCCGTTGTGTGCCATTGCGCGCAGGCGATGGCGATTGGCAGAAAGCATACTCGTTTCAGCCATTGAGAAAAAGCCAGAAAGAGCAAGTAGAAAGAGGACTAAAGCGATTTGACCAAGGAGGGGCCAATCATCAAAAAAAGTGTCCATTCATTACGCCTACAAAATAATAAGAAGAATCAATATAGCAAAGTACGGTTTCACTAGCTATCGCAGCGGCTGAGATTTACCAGAATGCATACAGATATCTGTGTCAGAATCTTCGGCATGAGCACCTCTCAATCAAAAAAGGAGTCCAATTCACGTGAATATTGCGTTATATCGGCGCCGTTTGGGTGTTTAGGGGTAGAGACCGAGTTTATTGATGGCAGCTTGATGATTTCAAAGGTAAATTATTTGACACCCGATGCTGTTTTAGTGCGGCCAAGTAATGATTTAGCCCAGTTGTTTGTAACTCAGTGCGAACAATATTTTCAAAATCCTGAATTTGTGTTTGATTTGCCAGTAAAACCGACTGGAACGTTGCATCAGCAAAAAGTATGGCGTGCCGCCCAAGATATTCGAGTTGGCAATACTCAAACTTATGGAGAAATTGCCAAAAAAATCCAGAGTGGAGCGCGTGCGGTGGGAACTGCTTGTGGTGCCAATCCTTTTCCCTTAATTACACCTTGTCATCGCGTGGTATCAGCACAGGGTATTGGGGGTTTCATGAAAGAAAAAAGCCCTGGTTTTTATCGACAAGTAAAGCTCTGGCTTTTACAGCACGAGGGTGCTATCTAAGGGTGTAATGAAGCAATTTTTCTTAGCTTACGAGATGCGATACTGAAGAATATTTTCACAAACCGATCGTTACCTGCAAAAATTTTAGTAAATCCATAAAACAACCAGACCGTATTTCTAGAAAGCTTCACCGGCGCTTGTTGATCACACTTTTCACGCGCAACAATTTTTTCTAGAGTCATGACAGCAAGTCCAAATGCTAAGAAGCAAAATTGCCTCATACCTTTTTCGTTTATGGGAACCAGCAAGATATAGCTAAGAGAGCCCTGAAGCTTTTCATAAGCAATAGCCAATAGGGATGATTGCGTCATATCTGCCGGCATCCAAGATACACCCCGTGCACGGTCTTCTGGAGAATCTTTGAGAATGTTAGTCATCTGAAGTGCTTGGCCAAAATCGATTGCTAACTGCTCATGGCCCTTAATCTGTTTAGCAAACTCAGTAGAGTGCTGGCTAAAAATAGTAGTGAGAAGTTCGCCAACTACGCCCGCTACGACATAGCAGTATTTTTCAAATTCGGCGAGGTCCTTAAGTCCTGCTGTTGATTGGCGCTGATGAAAGTAGGACATCCCTTCGGACATGATGGAGACGCAGCGACCAATTGCAATCTGATCTTCTTTTGCGAAGGTATGCAAAATACGCAGAACAACAGGCGTGTGGGATATTAGATCTAGCTCATCGATATTGGAATGTGTGTTTAAGGCGGCCAGACAAGGCTCAACAAATGAGCTAACAGGGATGGAGCCAAGTACAGCCTTTAAAAATAAGTCAGAGAGCTCTTGTTTGATGCTTGGGGAGAGCTCGGGCGCATCTTCAATCGTATCAACTATGCGGCATAGTAAATAGGTGTTGCCTACCACCTCTTCCATTCCACTGGGCAATAGGGGGATGGTGAGTGCAAAAGTTCGCGATACGGAGCCCAAAATAGCTTTTTGATAGGCTAGATCAGTTTTTTGGCACTGTATTTGATGTTGATCTTCTGAATTCACCTCTGAATTATGTCAGACAGACTCGCCAAGCTCAGGCTCATATTCATTTAGTGACATAAGTGACAAAGCCATATAATTTGTGCAAATTCATGGGGGAGTGATTGGGCGATGCTGATTTGGTTTGTCATCATCTATTGGGTGGTATCAGTCGGTATTGGTTTGTGGGCTGCTCTTCGAGTAAAGAATGCCGCTGACTTTGCTGCAGCGGGTCATAGCCTTCCCCTGCCAGTGGTTACAGCCACTGTTTTTGCTACTTGGTTCGGTTCTGAGGCAGTTCTCGGAATTCCAGCAACCTTTTTGAAGGAGGGTTTGGGCGGCATTGTTTCAGACCCCTTTGGGTCTTCTCTCTGTTTGATCCTCGTGGGCTTATTCTTTGCTCGCCATCTCTATAACCGTCGCATGTTGACGATTGGTGATTTCTTCAGGGAAAAGTATGGTCGTACGGTTGAGGTTTTAGTGACCCTATGTATAGTGGTTTCTTATCTGGGCTGGGTAGCTGCTCAGATTAAGGCGCTTGGTTTGGTTTTCAATGTAGTTTCTGACGGGGGAATTACGCAAACTGCAGGGATGCTTATTGGTGCTGGTAGCGTGCTCATTTACACCCTATTTGGGGGAATGTGGTCAGTGGCTATTACTGACTTTATTCAAATGATCATTATTGTGATTGGCATGCTGTATATCGGCGGGGAGATTACCTCTCAAACGGGTGGGATTGGAGTTGTCATAGAGCATGCATCAGCTGCTGGGCAATTCTCCAATTTTTGGCCCGATATGAACTTAGCCTCAGTCTTAGGCTTTACGGCTGCTTTGTGCACCATGATGCTTGGTTCGATTCCACAGCAAGATGTATTTCAGCGAATTACTTCGTCAAAAAATGTGAATATCGCTGTTCAGGCTGCGCTACTTGGCGGGGTGCTGTACTTTGTATTTGCATTTGTCCCCCTCTATTTAGCCTATTCAGCAGTCATCATTAGCCCTGATTTAGTAAATCAGTATCTCAATACCGACCCACAGATGATTTTGCCTAAGCTAATCTTGGATCATTCCCCTTTGATTGCTCAGGTGATGTTCTTTGGGGCACTACTTTCAGCAATCAAGAGTTGCGCTAGTGCAACTCTGTTAGCACCTTCGGTTACGTTTGCTGAAAATATTGTGCGCGGTTTTTTTAAGCATTTATCTGATCATGATCTTTTGAAAGTCATGCGTATTACTGTCTTTTGCTTTACTACCGTGGTAACTTTCTTTGCAATTAATTCAGATTTATCAATTTTCAAGATGGTTGAAAATGCCTATAAAGTGACCTTAGTAGCCGCATTTGTTCCTTTGGCTTTCGGAGTGTATTGGTCTAAAGCCAATTCGTTGGGTGGATTATTGGCTGTTGTGGGTGGTTTGACGGTTTGGATTAGCTGTGAAGTGTTGTCTCCAAACGCCATTGTTCCCCCTCAACTTGCCGGGCTTTTCGCTAGCATTATTGGGATGTTATTGGGTGGTTTAGTGCCTAGAGCAAGGTTAAATCCGATCTAAGGGTAATTCCTGCTTAAAATTGCTCAAAAAATAGGCAAAATTATTTTTTATTGCACCGCAAAATATTCTCATCTAATATTGCCCTAATTCAAAATTTCTTATCTTTATGGAGTTCTTATGAAAATCTGTGTGATCGGTGGAGGGGGCGCTATTGGCGGTTACCTTGCTGTGATGTTGGCGCGTGCCGGCAATGATGTAACGGTTGTTGCGCGAGGTGCAACCTTAGCGGCTATTAAAGAGCGTGGCTTAGCATTGATTATGGATGATCAGCCAGAGCCTTTGGTGGCGAATGTAAAGGCTGTCGAGAAGATTACAGATGTAGAGACACCTGATGTAGTCATCTTGGCTGTTAAGGCACACCAAGTTGAGCCGATTATTGATGATCTGGCATCTATCATGGGCCCAGAAACAATTCTGATTCCAATGCAAAACGGAATTCCTTGGTGGTATTTCCAAAAACTGGGTGGCGAGTATCAAGACCATTCTGTTGAGACAGTTGATGCTGGCGGTGCTGCGAAAAAAGCAATTAATCCCAACAACATCATTGGCTGCGTTGTTTATCCCGCAACTTTTACTCAAGCTCCTGGGGTGATTCGTCACGTTGAAGGAAATCGCTTCCCGTTGGGAGAGTTGGATGGCAAGCAAACAGATCGCATTCAGAAGATGTCTGAAATGATGACTGCTGCTGGATTTAAGTCGCCCATCCTGGACGATATTCGTTCAGAGATCTGGTTAAAACTCTGGGGCAACATGACCTTTAATCCAATAAGCTCTTTGACTCATGGCACTTTGGAAGGTATCTGCCAATATCCCTTAACCAAAGAGTTAGCACGCAACATGATGGCTGAGGCGCAAACCATTGCTGAGAAGTTGGGTGTGACTTTCCGTGTGGATATTGAGCGTCGTATCGCTGGCGCTGAAAAAGTCGGTAAACATAAAACCTCAATGCTGCAGGATTTGGAAGCTGGCCGTAGTTTGGAAATTGATGCATTGTTAGGTTCTGTTATTGAACTTGGCAAAATTACCGAAACTCCAACCCCATGTCTCAATACTGTTTTTGCCTTGACTAAGTATCTTGATGAGAATGTTCAAGCATCTAAGGGAAGTCTGGCTTTACCGTCTGTTTCAGGTTACTAATTCATATTAGTTTAGGTAAGCAAATTAAACTGTCCAACTTTTGTGGGTCAGTTCAAAACATGGTGAGGGGTTTTATTTTGAGAGGGTTGGCGCTGAATTTACTAAGCGATTATCTAGGCGACCAACACCATCAATGATGATGCTGACATTGCTGCCAGGTTTCATTGAGCCAACCCCTACAGAGGTGCCGCAGGCAATGATGTCGCCTGGTAGCAGTGGCACATCTTGAGAAATCAGGCTCACCAATTTTGCGGGTGGGAAAATCATATCGGCCACAGGATAATTCTGGCGCTCCTGATCATTGAGGATGGTTTTAATAGTCAGCTTGTTTGGATCAACATCAGTGGTGATGTAGGGGCCAAATACGCCAAAGGTATTAAAGCTCTTAGAGCGAGTCCATTGTGCATAGCCGGGATCGCGGTTGAGAATCTCAATCGCTGTCACATCATTAATACAGGTGTAGCCAAAAATAGCCTTAGCTGCATCTGCCTCGCTTGCTTCGTGACATGGTTTGCCAATCACAATACCCAATTCACCCTCATACACCACTTTCCCTGAATATGACTTAGGCGTACGAATCACTTGGTTTGCCGCTAGAAAAGAATTGTTACCTTTAAGGAAGTAGAGGGGTTCAGCAGGCACTGCATGTTCTAGTTTGGTAACAAGCGCATGAAAGTTATCGACCATAGCTACCATCTTGGATGGGACGCAAGGGATATCAATCGTGACATCAGATAAATTGAGGGTTTCGCCCGTAGCCTGAGGGTTGTTAAAAAGATCCCCAGTGAAGACTGCGATTTGATCACCCTGTACTTGACCTAACCCCGTTTTTCCTTGATGTTGAAACCTGAGCCATTGAGCCATAATGCATTCTCCTAAAGAAGTTAATATTTGATAAACAATATCTTACAGGGATGCATCAATGACTAAGGGTTCCGAGCTGGTATTTGCTCCAGAAATGGATCAGCCTGTTCGCTATATGGAGCGCACTCGCACTTACTATCTTGGCCTGGGGTATGAAAAACCGTATGTATGGGCTCATTACCTCGATGTTCCGTTTGCGCCTTTAAAAAAACCCTTGAATCAGTCCATCTTAGGTTTGGTGACTACTGCAGTTCCATTTGATCCTACGAGGGGCAATCAGGGGCCTGGATCTCCCTATAACGCAGCCGCCAAGTTTTACGAGCCATATGCACGATCAATCCAGGAGGGCACCGATTTGCGCATTGCTCATGTGGGGATTGATCGTAAAAACGCCAATATGGAGGATAGTAACTGCTGGTTCCCTTTAGGGGCTGCAAGACGTGCTCAAGAAAAAGGACGTATTCAGTCTGTATCTAAAAATTTTTACGGCTTACCCACCAATCGTAGTCAAAGACATACCCTTGAAGTTGACGCACCAATTATTTTGAATCAGCTACGTGTAGATGGTGTGGATGTTGCTGTGCTCATTCCAAATTGCCCTATCTGTCACCAAAGCCAAAGTTTGTTAGCGCGTTATCTAGAAGAGGCGGGTATTTCAACCGTCATAATGGGTGCGGCAAAAGACATTGTTGAGTATTGTGGAGTGCCCCGCCTCATGTTCAGCGATTTCCCATTGGGCAATGCCGCTGCTTTACCAAATAATCCCGAATCACAGGATCAGAACTTTGAATTAGCTTTGCGTGTTTTAGAGAGCGCTCCTGCGCCTCGCACCTCAGTTCAGTCGCCACTAATATGGTCAGATGATCCTAGTTGGAAATTAGACTATTCCAATCTTGAAAGACTATCTGACCAAGAGATTGCCCGCTTGCGAGAAGAGGCAGAGGCTGCACGCATTATTGCTCGTGAGCTAAGAATGAAAAGTGTTGGATCTTAAGTTTGTCTAGACAGGGAGTACTGGCAGAGTGCATGAAGTGCGTCGGTAGCTTCATTTTTTGGAAAGTGTTTTAGGCACTCAATTGCTAAATCAACCTCGCGTTTAGCTGCCGCTTGCGTGTAGTCTAGGGCTCCCGAGTTTTGCACAGCTTGAAGGATTTGTGCAAAAACATCTTCTGGTAGATCTTGATTTTGTTCAATGGCAGCCCGGACTAATAGCTGTTCTTCTTTGCTGCCATTTTCTAATAGATAAATTAATGGGAGGGTAGGCTTCCCCTCGCGCAAGTCATCCCCAGCATTTTTACCCATCTGAGCAGCTTGGGCGGTGTAATCCAATAAATCATCCATCAACTGGAATGCGGTGCCAATGTGCCGGCCAAAAGCAGCTGCATCCTGTTGGCGTTCAACATCTGCTTTTGCTAGGATGGCTCCTAATTCAGTTGATGCTTCAAATAATTTGGCAGTTTTGTAGCGAATGACTTGCAAGTAGCTTTGTTCATCTACCTCAGGGTCATTCATATTGAGGAGTTGCAAAACCTCGCCTTCAGCAATTGTATTGGTGGCATCCGAGAGAATTTCCATGACACGCAGGTCATTTGGTCTGACCATCATCTGAAAAGCCCTTGAATAGAGAAAATCTCCCACTAAAACACTCGCTGCATTCCCAAAGGCGGCATTTGCGGTTTCGCGACCTCGCCTCAGGGTAGATTCATCCACCACATCATCATGAAGAAGGGTGGCGGTATGAATAAATTCGACTACAGCCGCTAGCTCAAGGGCATGTGGCGTTTCTTGGCCATTTGCCAGTGATTTGCTCACTAGCAGGAGTAAGGCTGGCCGGACTCGCTTTCCCCCTGCCTGGATAATGTAGGACGAAATCTGGTCGATGAGGGCAACTTTTGATGCGAGGCGAAGACGGATAAGCTCATCTAAGGCCTTGAAATCTAAGGAAATTGGAGCCAGTATCTGGCTTAATTCATTCGTTTTGACAGTGCTCGTCATGCAAGATATAATAATCGGCTTAGCTCATCCGGGGTGGATTAGCTTCATTGTAGATATTAATTGAGGTTTCAAACCATGTACGCGGTCATAAAAACCGGTGGCAAACAGTATAAAGTTGCTGCAGGCGAAAAATTGAAAATAGAACAGATACCAGCGGAAATCGGCAGCGAAATCA
>JACCDI010379593.1_pt1 | contig 23330 bp, 37 predicted proteins | sample 7442791 | NCBI WGS metagenome assembly JACCDI01 (sample SAMN15323434, study PRJNA562643) | freshwater metagenome | isolation source: river surface water | place: USA:Blue River Watershed | collected 2017-08-15
GTAACTACTTTAGATACATTTACGTTTGGTACAACTAACTCATAAGAATTTGTTGCAGAAGCTGTAACTGTACTTGTACACCATAAACCAGATGCATATCCAGTTACTGAAAATGTACCAAACTGTTGATTAGCTTTAGCAACAAATGCAATTGAGTATTCAGTAGTGGTAGTTTTAAATAAAGTTATTCTAACTTGCCCTGTAGATGCATTAAAGATATCTACATTGTAATAATTAGACACAGGATTAGGTACAGGACTACCATTATAGTAAACATATCTAAAAGCACCTAATGTAACATTACTTGGTAAAGTAATATCAAATGTAACATATCCTGAATTCTGTGCAGGAACAGTTGATTTTACTTTAAATAGATAAGTGTATGTCTGGTTATATTTTGGAATTATAGGAGAACCTCCACTAGCAGATACAGTAGCAGCTGTAATTGTTAATCCTGAGGGAGCACAGATAAAGTCTTGATACCTTGGACATCTATTGCTTGTATATGTAGAATATGGAGAAGCTGTTTCATCTAGATAGAAAGCATTACTGGCTTCTGCTTTTGTAACAATTTTGTCGCTACCAATAATACCATTCTTGGTACTATATCCAAAGGAAATAGCCATTTCCTTAAGTTCCATGGCAGTAACAAGATAGTCATTTAACTTAGTCATTCTCTAACGCTTTTACCCTTGCTTCTAATTCTTGGATAGCTTTTAATAACACTGCTACTGTAGAAGATGTATCCATGGTGTTTTGCTTCTCTGTAGATAGTTCTACAGGAGTATCTTCAGCAATAAATCCTATATGTTTACGTGTTGGATCATTCTTATAAGAGAATGAAACAATTTGTGTTTGATTAATAATGTCTAGGGCATTCTTGTCAAAGTTGACAATGTTGGTTTTAACTGCCCTAGATGAACTTTGATAGAAACCTGCAGAAGTAATTGTACCTGTTGCAGTTACGTTTGTACCATCGTCAGTCATTGTACTATTTCCAATAGTAGTAGCAGAGGTAAACTTAACCACTCTGTTTAATGTACCTGATACAGTTACAGATGTTCCTGACGAACCACTCGACCCACTACTTCCTGAAGATCCACTACTCCCACTACTTCCACTTGTTCCTGCTGTTCCAGATGCTCCAGACCCACCACTTGTTCCAGAAGATCCTCCAACACCACTAGTACCAGCTGTTCCTGTTGCACCAGAGCTACCATTTACACCTGATGTACCATTTGCTCCACTAGTTCCACTTGAACCTGTAGCTCCTCCTGCACCAGACGTACCAGCAGAACCACTAGTTCCAGATGATCCACTAACTCCTGAAGAACCAGAAGTTGCAGATGTTCCACTTGAACCTGAACTACCACTTGAACCTGATGTTGCAGAAGTACCACTGGTTCCAGAACTACCTGAACTACCTGAGCTACCACTGGTTCCTGAACTACCTGACGTTGCTGATGTTCCTGAACTACCAGAAGATCCTGAAGTTCCTGAAGAACCATCTCCTCCTGCAGCTCCTTGTAAGTTTATATCCCAAGCAGAATATGTTCCTGAACCTGTAATACTTGTAACATTTACTGCAAGAGCACCTGTATTAGATGTATATGTATTAATACTTCCAACCATATAGTTAGAAGCATCGTAAGCAATCTTAACCTCTTGTGCAGGAGTATAGGATAATCCTGTACCAATACTAAGAGTTTGTGCACCAGTAGCAATCGTTAATGTATCTGTACTAGTTGTTTTATATCTATCTCCTGACAAACCAGAAGTACCAGTTGTACCAGAACTACCATTTGTGCCAGAGCTACCAGATGTAGCAGATGTTCCACTAGAAGCAGAAGAACCAGATGTTCCTGATGTACCAGCTAATCCACTTGTTCCAGCAGTCCCAGATGTACCATTTTTACCACTTGTTCCTGTTGTACCTGAAGTACCACAAACTCCTGATGCTCCTGATGAACCTGATGTACCTGCAGAACCATTGACGCCACTAACTCCTGAAGTACCAGCAGTAGCATTGCGTCCGCTTGTTCCATTAGAACCTGCAGAACCATTTATTCCTGAGGTCCCAGCAGATCCAGAAGTACCAGATGTGCCATGATAACCAACAATAGTATTGATAGCATCATCCAACTTCTCTATAACAAGTGTAACACAGTCTCCTGTGTTAGCACCTGAATTTGGTAAGTTGGGACCAGTATATGTTACACGATTTGAGTCTATTGTACAAGTTCCATAACAGTCTGTACTAGTAAGAGGATAGACGTTTGGATCATTACAAGGAGTTCCTGGAGCACAAGCCATATTATTTATGAATCAAAATGTTTACTCTACTAGCAATCATATCTACTGTGTAAGGTTTACAGTAATCAGGATTACACGCTTTGTATGTTAGGATTTGTTTATATCTTAAAAGATCCTCAATAACCTCTCCAGGAATTGGATAGTTTAAAGACAATGTGATATTGTTGTATTGGTCATTAGCCAAGGATGCTAACTTATTGTCAATACTATCCAACAAGACAGGAATACTGTCATAATATAAAGAGTTAGTTAGCCTGGGTGTTAGCATCTTTTTGTTGTTTTATTTCTTGCTGTACAGCATAATTACATGCTGAACAATAACCATTTACTAGTTGGCATCCACATCCAACTCTTACTCCACACTTTTTACAATTAGCCATGTTATCTAAAGTTTACAACATAATTGTTTCCAGAACAACCACAATTGTTTTTGATAAAGTTGTCTAACATTATGTTGGCTTGTTGGTATAGTTTATTAGCTGTTGTAATTGCAGAACCATTGGCTGCTGCAATTGATCCTTGAATCAAGTACCATATAGAGTTTAAGTCTACTTTAGATTGGGTCTTGACAGCTTGGTCGCACTGCATCATGTCTAGTTTCATGAATGCATTATCAAACTTTTCCTGGATTTTATCTGTGCGCATGATGTTCTTTTCAACATGATTATCGTACGCAGGAGTTACTGTATATTGAATATAATAAACTCCATCAGGAAGTGCAGTCTCATTTCCAAGAGTAGTAAGTCCTAATGTTGTAGAGTTGAATACATTAAATGCTTCTACAGTAAATGGCAAACTTACAGGAACTGTTGCACCAGGTAAAGTGATATTGATTGTTGGAGAGTTGACATTTGGAGGTGCTGTAGGATACGTTGATGTATCTTGAACGCCTAATGTCAAAACGTCAAATGTATTAATTACTAGAAAATCTAATTTTAAGTCTGCCATATGTTTAAAATAATAATGCCAGAGGAGTTGAGTCTCCTCTCACCCTCTGGCATAGGTTATATGATTACTTTTTTATTAAGGAATCAAAGTAGTTGTTGTGCTTGTTGAAGGCCAAACAGTTGTTGTAGTTGTAGTAGTCGAAGTAATTGGACCACTATCATCAGTTGGTGAACCTAAAGCTGCATCTAAAACACCTTCAATAGCAGATGATAAAGACTGAGGACTAGCAATGATTACAGTCGAATCTTCTTTGATGTAATCTCCCCACTGATAAGCAGATCTATCGTACTCATTGAACTTAATGTAATAAGTATCATAAGTTGTACCATCAGATACCCAAGACTCAAAGTTCTCGTTGTATCCATTCATACGATATAAGTGCTTCAAGTAACCAGCTTGGTAGCTATAGAAGTTCTTCTCTAATTGCTTGATCTCATCAGAAGTTCCTGAAACATAAGTAGAACGTTGAGTTACTTCAGCAGTAGCAACTGAGTTGCAAGAATCTGCAACGATAAAGTCAGCAGTAGTAGCTGGACCAGCATATACAAACGTGCGGAACCACATACGATCATACTCCCAAGGGAATGCAGCGATATCGCAAGGTTGACCATATTTAGTTAATGGCTTACCAGAGATACGTAAGATTGCATTTTGATCATTACCAATACGTTGGAATTGATAAAAATCAGTGAAAGTAATATTATCTGGGTTGTCACCTGGAGCTTGCTCTTCAAACTTTAAGATTAAAGCGTCGATCAATGCAGGAACATCAACATCAGCACATGGGTCTCCACCACACTCTAAACACGCACCTTTAACAGTCACTGAACGAGTGAAGCCATTGAAGTATAATGTGCTTAAGTAAGAAGAAAACGCACGTAATGTAACAGTTACATCAGTACCAGGAGTTACTGTAAAGTTACTGATATCAGTTACTTGATTAGCAGCTACTGGATTTCCAGTTACTTTGTACCACTCAGTTACTTGAGAAGCAGCAATCTTATCAGAACGCTTAGATCCTTGCAAGTAAGTGTTAGTACGTCCTTGAGCCAAATAGAAATATGGAGCAGCAGCGATGGCAGTACCAACGTTATCAGCAACATAAGTATTTGTAAAGATACCAAACTGCCCAGCAGTTAGGTCTTGTGTAGAACCAGAACTAGGCAAGGTATTACCTACTGGAACTACAAACAGGGTGGTCAATGAAAAATCAGCCATTTGTATTTATGTTTATTGTTAAAAATTTACTCGTTTGTTTTAATTCTGTACGCTGCTGTCTCAACTGCTGACATGTTCTCAGTGTACATTGCTAAGTTTTGAACTGTTAAGTCTAACAACTCATCTTCTAGATAGAGTTCTAGTTCACAGTCTTGATCAGTAGACTCTTCACCATCTAGCATTATGTATCCAGACTTGTTGATATACACAGGATATCTAAAGTAGGAAATATAAATTTTAGTTGGGGTAAATGTTCCATCAGTGAATATTGAAATCTCATCTGATGATATTGAATTAAAGGTTTCTTGATACTCAAATGATGGTTTGTAGTGCACGTTGTTTAAACAATACTGCAAATCACCATGTTTAGAAAGATCTCTATTAATCCAAAGTTTTCTATCTTGACATCTTCCTTTGTCAGCTAATACATAGCTATCCACATAGAACATGTACTGAGGATCAAGATCATGAACGTTTGCTGTCCACTGATTTAGTTCAGCGTTTTTTAAAGTTAATGGTAGCTCACCATCATTGTAAGCTACCACTAAACTTTGCAGGTCTTCATAACGCTTCTTAAAAGCATCAGCACCTAAGCCAGAGGCAGTGCTAAACCCATCTACTTTTTGCTTTATCAATTTGATCTGTGCCTCATTCAAAGCCAATATCTTATCTTCTAAAGCTATCTGCTGGTGTTCATTAGTAGATAGTTTATTTAGTTTCTGGTCGATTTTATATAATAAACTATCTACTGGAATCATACTGCAGCTAATTTTTTTGTTTTCAACTTCTGTTCTAGAACTAGTAAATCTTCTTGATTGTCCTCATTGATTAAGAATGTAACCAATGCTTCCTCATCAACTGCTACTTCTAGTTCACCCATATAAACTCTACCATTAGGTTTGATTCTATAGATTGAATGTGTAATAGCTTGTTTTACTAAATCTTTAATTGTGAGCAATTGCTCTTTCATGTCAGCGAAACGATTGAAGACTTCAACTGGATTTAATCCTTGGTATTTACCTTCTTTGAATTCAGTTTGCTTCAACATGTTATCAACAAGGTTGTAAACAACTTCTTCTTTTGTTTCTTCTGTTACAGGTAAGCCTAACAATCTCGCTACTTTTTTCTTCTTGTCTGGAGACATAGAATCAAACTTAACAATAGCTTTGTTGATAACTTGTTTCTTTTTGTAAAGAACTGCGTTCTCAATTTCATCATCTACAACGTAGAATTGTGTCTCTGCAGGGAATTCACCACGCTCCCAAGCTTGATAGCTAGAAGCAATTGTTGGATGAACACGTAACCAAGAGAAAGCTAATTCTTGTAATGGATTAGATAAATCAAAGTAGTTATCACCATCTAGTAATTTAACAGCTTGTACGTGCAACATGTCATCAGTACCTTGAGACAATCCATAGTTCCAAAACTTAGAACGTGGACCCAAATCAACATCACCTAATGCGTATTCTAATTTCTTACGCAAGTCAGTTACACGTTGGATTTCTAATTCTCTTTCTGTATCATCTTTGATACGTCTGATGTATGAAGCATTCGCATCCAGACCTGTACGATACTGGCCATCAAGTTCCTTGTAAGGATACTTAAATACACCTGTTCCAGGAACACGAGTCATACCTTGTTTAGAAAGTTCACTTTGCATTGTTTGCAATTGTGTACTGTTGTACTCTTTTTTAATAGTAGAGATTTTGCCTGTCTTACCCATATGTAGTTTAATTTTTAATTGGTTTTGCAGAGTGATGCCCATCGAAGAAGCCAGCGACTGGGAGATCCCAATCCATCACTCTCAAGAACAACCTCCCCCTGTAGGAGGGAGAGGAGGGGGAGGCGTTCTTGTGCCCATCGATTGATAGGCTTGGGACAAAGTCCCTTATATTAGAATTGTGGGATTTCCTCAATCAAGACTGTGCGAGACAAGTCTTCAATGAATACATCACAACGATCCTTCATCCAGATTTCATATCCTGGGAATTTGTTAGCAGAGCTCATACCTTGAGACTTAGCAAAGCCTAAGTGGTGACGAGTTCCATCGATATAACCCCAAGTCATTGAAGGAGCACCTTTCAAGCGAACCTCACGGATGTTGTTAACCATTGAACCATCAGACATTGGAGATACGTCAAACACCATAAATACTGGAGTAGACTTCTTGTTTTGTCCAAATTCTAAGTTAGTTTGAGGAAGGTCTAATTCTTTCAAGTGAATTAACTCAACACGACCAGTCTCACGAGTTACCATTGCATCGAATGCAAAGTTGTAAGTGATGTGTTGTCCTTCTCCTTGCATGTAACGATTACCTGAATCAGCCATGAAAGTCAAGCCTGAATTCAAAGCGTCGTTCTTAAGTGCTTGCTGGAATACGTCAAATCCTGCCTCGTTAGTATACATTTTAACGCGACGATCTTTAACATCCACACGACGATAGAATAAGTCACCAAATACTGAACGAATCAAGTTAGCAGTGAACTCTCCACGGTTGTATTGAACCAAGTTACCATTGTTACGCATACGGTGGTATACACCAGCAGAAGTACGCTTCAATTCTTGCTTAGAACCATTAGATTTAACTGTACCTGGCTTAGCCCAGATCATACGCTTAACCTTCAATTCTAACATTGACTTACGCATCCAGAACTCAACAAATGGCTCCCACTTAACATCGTTACGAGTTAAAGGAAGTTGGTTACGACGTTGTGGAGCATATACCAAGATATCTAATGGCTTACCAGAAGCATCACGCATCATGCGATCATCAGCCCACTCAGTGATTTTGTGCTCATAACCATATGCAGAACCTAATGATTCAAACATTGTGATTTGCTCACCTAAACGTGGTAAACCTAAAAGGTCTTGATCAAATTCACCAATTGCTGCGTCAACTAATTCTAACTCAATACCAGTCTGCAAGAATACAGGTGATACGAAGTCAACAGTTGGGTTATCAGAAACCAAAGTGAATGTGTACAAATAACCCATGTTCCATGGTTGTGGATCTTTGATTACATAGAAGCGAGGACCATACTGACGAGTACCTACAGAAACGATAGCGTTCTTAGAGAACTCATTAGTGTCAATCACCAATGTAAATTCTTGTCCATCAATACCTGGTTTCTCTAAGTTTAGAGTTGCATCAGGGATGTCAATGATTTTAGGAAATTTGTAAGGAACTTGTACTTGCCACTTCCAAGCATCACTGTTATTGTCGATGTAGTAAGGAGTTGACTTGTTGATCATGTCCAAGAAGTCATTGCTGTACAACGAGCTCTGAGTGTACAAACTGATAATCTTCTTATCATAGTCTGCTGGCTCAGTCGAGTGAAAGCTTTCCAAGTGGTTAGTGTCTGTCAATTTACCTAAAGCACGTTTGTCCATAGACGCAACACGAGCATAAGTAAAGCCAGTTAAACCAGGGATAGTTTGAATTGCCATTTTTGTTTATGTTTAATTTAATAATTGTTAATTACTCCACCATGAAGTTGGTTTGTCTGACTTTGTAGAAGATTTTGTAGAGGTCTTAACTTGTCTTGACACTTCACCAAATAAATCATTTGTTTTCTTGGTGACTGCTGTCTTTTGAATCGTTGATAATGTTGGATCTTTTTCAAGGATCTTTAAAAGTAAAGCAACCTTCACTTTCATTTCATGATTCTCAGGACGTTTAAGCTCTAAGATAGTACGATCAAATTCTGTTAACATCTCTCCAGAAGGAGTTTTGTAACGATCTGTTACTAGAAAATCTTGTAGTTCAGTTGCCAACTTTGGATTAAGAGGGATGCCATCAAACTCCTTTCCTTTTAACTTATCTTGTAAGATAGCGTTAACATTGTTAGAGTATTGTTGCTTAATAGCATACTGCTGTTGTAGTTGTGCAGCCTTCTCTTGTTCCAATCTTTGAAGCTTTGCAGCTTCCTTTTTTACTAATACTTTATGATGTTTAGTTGCAACGTTTTCTAAATCACCATAATTTTTTAAACGCTCAAGTTCTGTATCAATATCTTCAGGATCAAAACCTTGATCTTCTAAAGCTTGTCTAATTACTGCTACTTGATTATTCTCACTAGATAAATCTAAATCAGCGTAACTCTCAATAGCGTTGTATGTGCCAAAGTAATCCTTAGGATCTACACCATTTACAAAGATTGCATTGAATGCGTTTTGATAATCTTCACCAAAACGTCCAATAAAATCATTAAGAACTTGTCCTGCACCTTTCTTCTTTTCAGCTTCAAAGCGTTCTAAGAATTCTTCTGCTGAGTTGATTGATACTTCCTCATCCTCATCATCATTTGTAAAGACACCTAATTTATAAAGGTCTCTTGATAATGCAGTGAATTGATTAATCTCTTCTCCACCTTCTTCATCATCTTCTTGAACTTGCTCTTCTGTCTGCTTTGCTTTTGTAGCTTTAGGAGCTGGAGCTTCATCTTCATCATCTTCTGATTCTTCTCCTCCCAATAAGAAATCTTGAATAGATTTTGAAGCATCTTCTTTTTCAGCTTCATCATCTTCTGTAGTAGGAGCAGCAGCTGCTTTGGGTTTAGCTGCAGGGGTTGGAGGTGTATCTTGCACATCGTCCTTAATGTCTTGAATGTCATCTGGGTTAGCAGTAGAACTGTCTGGACCCATCAAATCATTTAACAATTGAGCATTTCCCATCCCCATTTCAAGGGTACCCTCAATACTGAAGTTCCCAAATCCTGGGTTTTCTAAGTCATTGGCCATACGTAGTTGGATTTTTAATTGGTTTTTCTGATATAAAACTATGTTACATTAATGTAATAACAAATAGAATCTCCCCCAAAAGGGGGAATATTCTAGATAATATAGCATTAAAATTTTTTACTCTAACCAAAATGGTTAGGGTTACTTACTTTTTGATGCTCTGTTTTTTGCATTGATCTTTGCAATCTCCAGATCATTTTGTTGATTTTTCAAATCTGCATCAATCTTTTTGTTCTCAATTGCTAGTTTATCAAGAGCAATCTTATTCTTGCTATTGATGTCTTGCATCTTTAATTCATAGTCCTTAGTAGCTTTACTTTGTTCATGAATTAATTGATTCATTTCTAGCACGTCTGGAGTACCTGATTGGTCTGCATCTGATAAAGGTCCACTCTTAGACTCAGCTGCAATCAATGCAATCTCCTTCTTATTGATACGATCTAGTTCTGCTTGGTAATTGTCATTAGCAATCTTACCATCATATTGAGCTTGAGCTTGTTGTAAAGCAGCCTCAGCTTGTTTCTGCTGTTGCTCCATAGCTTGTTGCTTCTGCTGCATCTCTTGATCTTGTAGTTGCTCCTGACGTTCTTTCAATGTCTTGAACACCTTCTTCATCTCACGTACAGAGTTAGTAGTGTACAATTCAATGATGTCATGTAATGAACCACCATTCTGAATAACAGCTTGAGACAACTGACGAATCTCGTTGAATATTTGTCTGTCTTCTGGACGATTAGTTAAGTATACCTTAAGATCACGGAACTTAAGATCTGTACCATTTACTTGTACAAATGCTGATTCTCCTTCAGATGTAATATATGAAATAGTAGATTCTGGTTTCTTAGATTCTACATATAATGACGCATCGATGATTGCTTGATACAACTGACCCAATACATACTCATGTGCTACAAATAATGGCTCTGTTTGCGAGTAGGATTGCTGGATGGCAGTATTGGTACCTGTAGCAGTTTCAGAGGCTGAGATGGAGCCTAAACGTTGTTTAGACATACCAATAAGTTCCCAACACTCATTCTTCATTTGCACAGCTAAGTTGTAACGTGCTTGAATCTCTTGCGTACGTGTAAGGTCAATCTCTCTGTGTTGATTAAATGATGATGGAGATTTTAAATTCTCTGGACTGTCATCAATAAATACAACACCACGATTACGTGCTTCCATCTCCCAAATGTCAAGAGCGTCTTGTGCGTCTCCATCTTTAGGAACTGGTACGTGTCTGATAGAAGTTAAATACACCTTACCAACCTCTTTCTCTAATAGTTTGTACAATTGGTTCATACAAACATTATAGATCACCTGGAATGGCTTCATTAAGTCTACAAGAGATTTAGCCTCTGTGTTCTTAATCTCATGCACCATACCAATGATTGGGCAGTAGTTTAATAACTTATATGGTTTGATGTGATAGATATCTGGACCAATTTTAATACCTTGGTACCATTGATTAACCCATCCCCATTCTAATGAAAGTTCTGTAGGCATTGTACCACTCTTGTAGTTTTCATCAACTAACAATGATTGCTCATTACCCATCTCATCTAAGAAGATCACCTTACCTACTTTTTTCTTAGAGATCCAATAAGCACGTACAACTACATACTTATAACCAAATGACGATACGTTGGACGTAAGTCCTAAGAAATCCTTGAGTCCATCATCATTCTCTTTCATTTCTGACTCAATGATCATACGTGTCTGTAACACCAAAGGATCATACGTGTCATATTGTACAGAGTCAATACCAGGAGATGCATCAGGATTACCAAGATTAGACTCACGTACGTTAATTAAACCATAGTCTTGTAGAGATGAACGTAAGTGATCAATCTCATCTTTAGTTAATTCAGGGAACGTTTCAATAATCTCTGACAGTTCCATCACCTGTACTATACCAGCAGCATACGCACCTTGAGCACGTCCTGTTGGATCTGAGATATACTTACGATCTGGTGTAGTTAGGAACCAAGTGTTCTTTGGGTTAGCTACCTCAATATTATATCCAGTCTTAGAGTTATCCTCATAGATGTGATAGAACTCACGAGCAGAGATGGTCAAGTCTCTAAATGCATCCTCACTCTTCTCTTTAGTATTAAACTCTGCTTTTTGTGCTGTCAAGACATGATTAGCCCACTTTTCTGCAACAGATGTATACGAGTCAAGTTCTTCTCGCACATCTTCCATTGCTAGTTGATTTATCTCTTCATCTTCCATTTCTACACCTTCCATTGCAGCTTTCTGCATGATGTGTTGTTTTGCTTCATTCAATACATACTCTTGTAAAATGTTTGTCTTGAATTCTAGCTCTTCTGCTTTGGAATCGTCATCAAATGCCTTAACTCTAAATGCGTCAGGACGCTTAGAGATTTCACCTACTAACTCATTTATAGGTGTAGTTAAAATAGAATAATGCTTAACGTAAGCTGGTAAGCTTAAATCAGCAGTTAACATGTCTGTAAAGCTCTTTACTTCTGGCTCTTGGTAAAAGTCCTCCATGCGAAGAATACCTTTTACTAAGTCATAGTTCTTAACAAACGTGTCACGATTCTTTACATACTCAGCATACGCTTTGTTTGCAAAGTAATCCATTGTATTCTTGACCCAACTTTCATCTTGCTTCTCCTTATCAGTTTTGAACTGATCAGGGAAGATGTTCAGGTAAGCATACCTGATTGTTGCATCTTTGGTATATCTAATAATGGCCATTATGTAAACAGTTTTTGTTTATGTTTTCCATTGGCAACAAGGCTTGAACTACCAGTGCCAAATAATCTATTTTGTTTTTTAGGCAAATACATCGCTTGTACTCTACCATCGCCTCCACCACCAATCTTACCCATGATAGGATCCATTTTCATAGCTTGGGCAATAGCTAATTCTGCTGCAATGATGCGGTCAAAGTTACCATCTTCATTGTACTGAATCATTTCTTCTAACAATACAGGATCAAAGATCTTAGCCATACCTTTTACTTCTCTAATTATCTCACCATCTTCATTAGTTTCTTTTACTAATGATTCTTCAGAATATGTCTTGAGACAGCTATGTAGATAGTTGATAATTTTTTCTGCAGATCTATGAATACCATATTCACGTCTCACTGTAGTATTAGGAACAATCTCCTTTAACCATTCTGGCTGTCTTTCTAAATAGTGAGCATCGCCCTTGGACTTCATATACTCAATAAAACTAATCTCATCATTCTCGCAAAGCGTTCTGGCGTTGTAGTACTTAATGAGTAATCTAGCTTGCTCCTCCCAAGTTTCTTTCTTGTCTGGACGTGCACAATACGATGCTACAAACATATCTTGGTATTTCTCACTAGATATGGCATGCATCCTTTTATATATGTACACTGCACCTAATGAGCTACTATACTTTGAATTACCCTGACGATAGGGGTCAACTCCTGCTACATATAGTCCATATGGTGGTGCTTCAATTGGAAACTCATATATAACTATAGGAGCATCCTTTTGATCTGTGCTTTTAAGAGGGAAGTTGGTGATAGGCATTTTGTCTGTAAACTCATGCTTTATCCCATCACCATCATCATACAATATAACAGGCGTTCCTGTGCGTTCTTGTTGTAATAATCTTGCCTTCTGCCTCTTTGCTCCATCAATATCAAAGATGTTTGAGTCTTCATTTAAGAAGATATCATCTACCTCCATAGGGTAGTACATCTTTTCTTTCAAGTAGGCAATTCTATCTCCTGCCTTCTTTAATCTTTCTAAGTTATCTACTGTAATTTTGGTGGCTTTTTCTTCATCGCTCACCATCATTTTTACATTATGAAGATCACTATCAAGTGGAGCATTTAGATAGGCACCAAGAGTTGATTCCTCTTTGGCCTCCATTCTAAATTTATGTGAGATGAAAAGCCCATGTATACGAGCTTCATCTTTAGAATTATTGTACTCTAGGAAGTTATAATTGGACACATCAAACATTAAGCTTTTTGCATCCATGAATTTCTTCATATCCCCACCAGTACCAGTAAGAATTGGTGAGCAGCCCCAACCAAAGGGTGTTGTGAAACCTGGTACAGCTGCTTGAAAGCCACGTAAGAAAGATCCTTTACCAATCTCATCTATAATTAATCTTCTAGGTTTTGTACCAGCGATGGCTTCTTCATTGTTACCCTCGTCTAAGTTACGTATTAATATTTGTGAGAAGGGGATACGTTCTCCTCCTCTTGTTTTAATTCCTAATGTTACTTGGTTCTTCCAGTTATCCTCTACACGTTGCCATTTCCAAGCCTCTGGTAAGTAGTTCAAGCCTTTATCTATCTTGTCTGTAATCAGCTTAATATCTGCTGCATTCAGACCAGCAATAATGTTCTGACTGTTCTCATCAAAAGTTGCCCCATGGGAAACATATGATGCCTCAATAACTGACTTAGCAAAACGTCTGATTCCTAGAATAACCAGTCCTTTACGTTCCTTCTGAGCTCTATCAATCTCTGTTGATACCACCCATTCATTATCACGTAGAGATGGATTAGCATACTTCTGTGCAATACGTCCATATTCATCTATAACGTCCACTTCTGTATGCCATGCATTAAGATGCCAGTATAAGAATGGGTTAATGTATGTATCTCCCATCATACAGCCATTCTTACATAGCTCTTCATGGAATGCAAAGAAAGCGTCATACTCCTCACTGCCAGGTGTAGGAAGACGCTTTTGATTCATTAACCAGTCTTTATAATCTATCTTATGCAGTTCCATTGCGTTCTTTTAACCACTTATCAGCTTTAGAGCTCATACTTGCTCCACCTCTTACTTCTACTTTAGCCTCCTCTTTCTCACGTAGCTTTTCTACAACCTCTAATAAGGCTAAATAGTTCTTCATGGTCTCTTGAATGAATTTACCTTGGGCTTCAATAGATGCAATTACCATGGGTAATAAGCCTCCTTTGCCTGTAGGTTTCCATTCAATCCTGTCTTTAAGCTCATGCATTGGATTAGCGTCAACATATTGCTTCCATGAAGCTAGTTGTTGCTCTGCCCATTCAAGCTCTGCGTTAATATATGTAGTTTTCTTTGGTGCTGCCATTAGCTTGGTCGTTTACTTAGTCGTAGCCTAGTCGTCATCCTCGTCGTCCTCTTGTAAAATAGTCTCTAGATGCATTCCATCGTTGATTATTTTAGCGAGTTCTGATTCATCTGGATGTGGTATATCTAGTGTGAGTTGTGCTTTATACTTCTTGAGAGCATATAGCATCTCTTTATCTGTCATTCCCCATACATCTTTATATTCGCTCAATGCTGTATCTAGATGTCTGCCCATATTGTAGCTGGGAAACTCTTCTTTTAACTCTTTGAGGTTTGCGAGGATTTGATCGTAAATAGTCATATTAGTTGGTTTAGATCTTCATCTGAAAACTTTGTATTATTCAGATCATCTAAGAAAGGTTCAGAGTTCTCCTCCACCTCTGCCCTTGCTTCTTCTGTTAAATATTCAGTGGAGAATACAATTGCCATCTTGTTATCCTTAGGATCAGGGATCACTATATCAATATAGTCTACTCCTTTTTCATAAAGGTCTGTAAGCATGTCTAACAAGCCCTCTAATTCTATCTTCTGGATAACTTGGATCTTTGACATTATTGTATCTCTTTTTTTAATAACTCTTCTTCAGCCATATTTTCAATATATGGAAGCCATTTATTCTCTGGACATCCACATGACAAACATGCACTCTTTGCTTCTAGATTACATCCACACTGTACACAATGTGCATCAAATCGTAAAGGAACATTGTGATGCTTAGAGTGATTTGGACACCCATCACATATCTTCAATCTCTCTTCTGAAACCTGCTTAATAGCATCCTTGATTTCAGAGGGAGGAACTAACTTATTGCGCCATCCCTCATATATTTGGCTAAAGTTCATAATTATCTATAGTTGGTTTAATCAATTCTATTTGCCTTGTAACTTCTGTCAGCATCTTTGTATGTCTCCTGACCACGTCTTCACTAATGTCTGGACTAGCAAGCATGTCTTCTGAGGCTTTCTTTTTCGCTTCCCATTTAGCAAGCTTCTTTTTAGCCTTATTCTGGTTATACATAAACTTCCCAAACCCAGAGATCTCTATAGAGCTATTCAAATCCATTGCCTCATTAGCACTCTGAAACTGATGATTAACAACAGCCTCAATGATTTTCTCGTTCTTTGCTAATTTCACTGTCAATGTTCTAATCAAAAACTCCTTGACAGACATGGACATTGGCTTATTCATTATGCTCTAGCTTTACCTCTAATGTAATGTTATTTGAGAATGGAAGAATAATGACAGGATTCACCTTGATCTTTGTCCCATCCTTAACAAACACTCCCATCTTCTTTAACTTGCTGATGATGTTGTTAATTGTAGGACTCGTAGAATTATACTTCTTGCAAAAATCTTCTCTGATTGTAGAATAGGAAATGTTTCCCCTAATAGCTGTAAACGCTACAAGCTGCACCTCTCGTTGTGTAAGCTTAAGATCATTAATCGTTGACAGCAATGAGTAGTATTTCTCTGCCATAGCATAGTCATCTTCCACCTTACGTAGAAATCTCTGAACGATTATCTTCTTCTCAGACTTATTCATATTTAGTTTGGGGCAAATATATGTATAATGTTTGGAATTTCAATACTGTGTAAAGAATTCCTTTGCTATATTATGTATTATATTTTGTAAAAACAAATGAAAGCTTAAATATTAAAACATCAACTTCCACCTTCATTACAGAATAATTACTTAGAGATCTACTAATAAACCTTATCCCTAATCCAAAATCCTTATAACTATTAAGTGTTAAAACTATCATATGTCATGACCTTTTAGAAACCCACGTGTATTACAATCCCCCCCTTCCCCCCCAAAGGTAGGAAAACTTTTTTTAAAAATCCCACACCCCCCAAAATTTTCAAAATTTTAAAATACATTGTGTGTGTACCCCCTGAGGTTACTGCCTATTGAAACCCCTCGCATGAAATAGCACATTGGGGTGGCCCCCCAGGTGCCTTATTATTCACATCAAAACTCATATAGCCATGCCAAGTCCAAAAACAAAAGCACCAGCCTCAAAGGCTGCTCGCGCTACTGCGCCAACCATCAATCCAAATCTTCAATTCTTCAATTTGAAGACTTACTCTCGCGAGCCATTGCAAGAGATTGGTACTATCCGTACCATCTTTGGCAATGACGCAGAGTTGGAGTTTGTTCCACGCAACTACAACTCTGACGAGAACATTTACTTTGTGCTGACAATGCCTGACGGCAAATCAGCAACAGTTTCATGTTCCATGCCTGTCAGCGAGTTGTTGCGTTCCAACCAGCTGACCCTTGGTCAAGCTGCTAACCTGCCTGTTGTTTTGCGCACCTTGAAATTGGGCGCAAACGCAGGTCAGCAACGCCCAATGGTCGTGTTGCCCTCTGACGAGAGCAATCGCAAGCAGGGTGGCAAGCTTGGCGACATGGACGATAGCGTCTTTGACCCATCGTCTGTCAGCAAAGCTTTTGCTGCACCAGCTTGGTAAGACCAAGCAACTGATGCATAAGGGGGACTTTGTCCCTCTTATACATTGGGTGGGAAGCTTGAAATGCTTCATTGGGTGGGATTATTAGAAAAGTACAACGCTTTTTAAAAAAACCTCGAGGATATTTTTCTCATTTCTTAAAATAGTACAAATTATTTAGAACTTTTGTGTGAATGTAAATGTGGGTGTATGACCTCTGCATGTGTTTTATACCTTGTCAGGATAACACAAACATATACATTACACATAGTTCTTATAGCATTAATCAAATAACATTCAGTCATGAAAACATTATTAACAGAATACGCAGAACAAATAGGACGCATTATACTTCCTAAACTTATTGATGGTAAGGTTTGTCTCTTTGATGAGATAACAAGAACTTATACATTATTTGGACCTACAAAGCATACAAAGATATCAGATGATTTTAATCCTGATAACTATTGTATATTGCACGACTATCATAGCACTATTGGTTATTCCACGCCAGAAATGGTTAGGAATTACAAGGTAAACAAAGCATATAGAGCATATAAAGAGAATCAGTTAAATAATAATAAATAATGAGCAATATACATTTTGATAACCAGGAGTTGTTCTGTAAGAATAACAATGTTCCATTATTTGCATACAAGTCATGCAATCATTCATATCCATGGATGGAGAATAACGAGAAGTATAACAATCTTCAAACATTGAGTGAAATGTTAGTTGAGAGATATGGTGATGAAGAGGCATTTATTGTTTCTTCATCCACACATATAACAAGTTGTCCTATATGTAGTAGAAGTTGGTGTGATTAATATGGAAAAGATGACAGAAGCACAACAAAACATCAAGGATGTATTAGGTGATCAGTTCCCAAAGATAAGATATGTATCATATTTGAGAAAAGCACTTAATCATCCAAGTGATGTGTTTAATAGATTAATTTCATTAATGTTGAAATTAGAATCGTCAGAAGTCGAGAAGCTTATAGACGCGGTGGATATATTTGATAAGTATTTCCCAGATGACAATGATGGTTGGAAGACATGGATGTTTAACAGTAAATAATAAAGATATGTCACAACAAATTGACAAATTGTATGCACTACGAGATGTTGTAGCTGCACAAAAAGGATTAACTAATGATGATATTGACACTATCAATTCTATCATTAGTGAGAGAATCTCTATTCTTAATGAAGAGAGATGCATGAATCAAGAGGAAACAGATCTTCTTGATAGCGAAAGGTATTATATGACCTTTTAATTATAAAGTCTGGATGATTGGTCTATTAGGAATGCTAAATTGGTAGATAGAGAGATTTCTAATGCAGGTTCAACTCCTGCCCAGACTTCATTTTTTAACCTTTTAATAATTAATCAAATGAAAAAATTAGTAGTATTGGCAGCTATTGCTGCTACATTGTTCAGTTGCTCTCAAAGAGATAGAGCTGTTAAGTTAGATAATGGTTCTATTGTTAGAGCTGAAGTTCCTAGTGATATTCCATACAACATTGGTGCTAAAGTGTGTATTAAGAAATATCCTAAGAGTAGTTGGTATGTATGTACTGATGGAGAGATGATGGATTCAACAATTAATTCTCCTGTTCGTATTATATATAAAGTAGGATATGTAACAGCTTTATTAGACTAGGACTATGTTAGTTACACGCAAAAGCAGAATATCAGGTCAGGAGAATACTCTTGACCTTGACATTACAACAGAGCAGTTGTTTAGAGTGAATACAGGTGTTGAATTGATACAGAATATTGTACCACATTTATCACCCAGTGATCGAGAGTTTCTTATTACAGGCATTACGTCAGAAGAATGGGATAAACTCTTTGGTGACATTGACAATTAATATAGCATTATTTAACTTTTAAAATTTAAAACAGTGAAAGCAGAAGATTTAAACCAAGAAGAATTAGATTATTTAGTAAAGTGTCATCATCAACGTCAAGCACTTGCTGCTTGTATTGTAGGTGTGATGGAATCACCAGCTACAACAGATGAGCTGATTAAAGTGAAGAATGGATTGTTAGGCGTGTTCATGCAAATGATTACTGTCGCACCAATACATGACTCTCTTGACCAGGACATGGCTACAGCAATGAAGAACTTTTGTGCTGAGCAAATTGAGATTGAAGAACTGTTAGAAGGCATGAACTAATGACAAGATTTAATTACATATTGCCAATGCTAGTGGGAGTGCTAGCATTTGCTAACTTTTTATGGATGATGATTATTCCATTCTATGGACTAGCAGCATTCTCATTCATTGTTGCAGTGCCTTCATTAGCTGTTGCTATGGTGGAGCATAGAAAATATCAAAATTATTTAGAGAGATAATTTGATTAATGCATGATAGTGTATAAAGGGTCAGGACAATGTCTTGACTCTTTTTATGTTTATGTATTTTCACAATCTAATAAATATAACCATGAAAAAAGTAAGATTAACTGTCACACAGTATTACGATTTTGTACAGATTGCCAAATTTGCATTTGTTACACTAGGTGTATCAAAGGGAATGGTAGTCATTGAAGCAAATGTTGAACTATTAAAACAAATTGGATATTAAAATGAGAAACCAATCAAACGAGCTATTACGCATAGCTAAAGAATTACGCAACCATTTTGACTCATTAAACATTGAAGTTGATGAGAAAATTGGTGAGAACATTACTTTGTCAAATAATCTAAGAGTGCATTATAATCCAAAGAATAATTATATGCATGCAGATTTGTCAACTTGGCCACACACCATCATGGTTTCATTGTTTGAGCACACTGGTTATAGTAACAATACTATTACTATCAATGTTGAAAAGGTCACTGATGAAGATTTAGATAACGCAGTGTTGTTATTTAGTCAAGATGTTGCTACATTTATAGGCTCAAACATGTATAAAGAAGATGTACCAGCCAACTAAATTGATATACAAATCGTACCAGCCTTCACAATTGGAGGTTGGTATGTTATTTGCTATGAGTGTCACAGTTAATGATATCTCATATCTTCATGTGCATGAGCTTAAATCTATTCCAAGAGATATTGATCAATATCTAACAGATAATGGTTGGCCTATCAAACCATATCTAGTCAAAGCAATCGATAGTAATCCTGATGTAAAACCAGCTGTTGTAGCATATCCAGACCAGTTAGGTTGGGTAGAGCTAGAAGGACTGTTGTATGAATTCACCATTGATGATATGAATTATATATCATTACATGATGAAGGATATGTCTATGTGTATACAGATGATGAAAGCGATGAGCTTGTATTAGAAGATGGTAAAGCTGTCATGACATACATTGATAATGCTTTTGATGGAGATGATGATGATGACATTGATTGGAACGATGAATCATGGCAATGGGAAAATGTAAACTAAATAAAATAAATATGTCTATTAAAACACGCGTAGGACGATTGGTAGAAGTTATCAATCAGAACAAAAAGAAAGGTGCAGCTGATGTCTATCACTCTGTATTGTTAAAAGCTGAAACAGGTGGAGTACAAGAGTTCTTGTTCACCACAGTTGAGCTAAATGTAGCATTCTCACGTGCTCGTAAGAATGTTGAGGATACATTAGAACAAAGCTTATTCTCTAAAATTGTAGACTAATGAAGAAGTTACTAGTGTTCTTGCTATTATCTGGGTGTACAACGTACAAGGTACGTGTAGTGCATCGCAATGATGGTGTTATATTATATACACCTATGCAACGTAAAAGATTACAATGGAAAGAACATTGGTATACATATCATTCATTAAATGATGCAAAACAATTAATTAATGTTTGGAAAGGCCAAAATCAAAAGTTAAAACAGCATTATATAAGAATAAAATGACAGAGAAGATTAAAGATTTCATAGTTGCAGCAGTTGTAACTGTAGTTATTGTATATTATGTACTAAGACTGTTTGCTTTCTTATATGTGTACAGTGGTGCAATGACTGATTCTCAAATCAAGCATAGACCAGCTATTGAACAGGCACATCTTAAAGCAGAGAATTTAAGACATGGGAAGAGTAACAAGAAATAAAGGAACAACAGTCGTTGAGTGTTATCATCCAACAAAAGATGATATCTATTGTGACATCATGATTAAATGGAGATACTATCGTGAAGAAGGATCATTTGATGAGCCTGAAGATGAAGAGTATACATTTGACAGTGTCAAGATAGTGTCATATTGTGGACAACCAGCACAGGACATGGAGATTCCTGATTGGGTAGATTGGGATTTTGTACAAGAACAAGTCGAGGAAGATCAAATATCTAGCGATGGTTGGTAGGTACAGAAGCACACATCAAACAACATGTGTAAGATGTGGTCATGAACATGATAAGGATTTACTTATTAACATGTACAAAGCGTATGGTAAAGAAAGTATGCCATTTGTATGTGATAGTTGTAAAGAACGTAATCGTGTCAGAATAACAAAAAAAGGTTTAATTGGGCTGTATATACCAGGTAATAACAAACTTGAGAAGGACAAACGTAGACCAACAATCAAACAACACAGAATGAACTGTGTTCACTGTCAGCATCATCTAGACATGAAAGATGCTGAGTTCTTATTGAAACATAAGAATGTAAGTAGAACAGTTTGTTCAAAGTGTAAGGGTAGATTGATGGTACGTAGGACTGTCAAAGGTTTTTATTCAGTGTACGCAGCAGAAAAACAAAATTTAATTATTAAAAAAGATGTCAAAACTAACATTTAACTTAAAAGATTATAACACTAATCAATTTTCTGTAGAAACTATTGATGGTGAGAAGGTAAATATTGTATCAGTTGATGAAAAACGCAACACTGTGTTTGGATTCTATGGTAAGGATGAGAAACCATGTTACTGGGATCTACATGGTAACTATTTTCCTGAAGGTGCAGTGTCAAGCGATAGTGATTTAGTACTAATTCCTAAGCGCGTTACTGTCCATGTTAATATTACACGTAACAAGTATGGTAAGATTGATTGCTATGCCAGCACAAAAGGCAAAGCAAGAGTTTATCGTGGTAGTACGTTGTTAAAGTATTTAACAATAGAAGTTGATGAATAAGCATCCTGTATTTTATATTTTAATAATAGCAGCTATCATATTGGTAGCTGCTTTAATTAATAGGCTATGAACACACAAGAAATAGAATCACCAGAAGTAGTTAAAGCAATTGTTAGCATGTATGCTAATATAGATAATCAACTACAAATTGAGCACATGCGTAGCAAGAGACAATATCTTGAGAAATGGAACTTGAAAGAGATTAAGACTAACAAACCTAGAACAGCAGTAGAATCATGAAATCAGATAAAAGTTTTATAGTATTATCTTTTGGAGTATTATTTTCATTGACAGTTATTGCTTATGGTTTAGCAACTAACAAAGCTAAACAAGAAGAAGAAGCCCCAGTGTTGTCTAAATGTGATAGTCTTATTATGGTTACAGACTCATTGTCTAAAAGAGTTATAAAACAAAATAGACAACTGAATCAGTATAAGATAGGATTGTTTTACTTGAGAGATAAAGACAAGGAAGCATATGATTATGCAATCAATGCTGGTAATTTAAAATTTGACGATGGTCTATGAAAGTACTTATATATGACATAGAAACGATGCAAGAGTTATTTCTCTTGACAACGTACAATCCTGATACCAATGAGTATACAGAGTTTATGGTTAGTAGATGGCACAATCAACTTGCAGGTTTAGCAAAATATGTTGAAGAACATAATGAACACTATTGGGTTGGCTATAATAACCTTGGCTTTGATGCTCAAGTGGTAGAATGGATATTGCGTAATCATGAGAACTGGCATGAGTTGTCTGGTCTTGATATATGTGCAAAGATATCTCAAAAAGCACAGGACGTGATTCATGATAGAAACTATGATGTATTCCCTGAATACAGAGAGTTTGATCTAACGTCCAAGCAGATAGATTTGTTTAAGGTTAATCATTACGATAATAAGAATCGTATGGTTAGCCTTAAACGTCTTGAGTTTGAGATGGATCTAGAGAACATTGAAGAGATGCCTATTCATCATACAAAGTTGAATATGACTCAAGATGATATCCAGGTCACTCGTGATTATTGTAAGAATGACGTGTATGCAACCTATGAGTTCTTCAAGGTTACAACAGGTGACACTGAACATCCATTATACAAAGGCAACAATCAAATACAATTGAGACTAGATATACAAGAGGAATTTGGTATACCATGTCTTAATTATTCTGATAGTAAGATTGGTGATGAGATGATTAAGAAGTTCTATTGTGAAGAGAAGCGCATCATGTTAAGTGATTTACCAAAGAAAGGATTCTTCAGAAAAGAAATCAGAGTAAAGAACTGTATTGCTAAGTATGTTGAATTCAAAACACCACAACTACAGCACTTTCTCAAGACAGTGAAGTATCTCACGCTTGGTCTTAATGATGATTTTAAAGAAGTTATTAATTTCTATGACAACACTTATACGTTTGCTAAAGGTGGACTCCACACAGAAAACAAGCCAGAGATATTTGAGGCTGATGATGAATATGAAA
>JACCDI010204984.1_pt1 | contig 23297 bp, 27 predicted proteins | sample 7442791 | NCBI WGS metagenome assembly JACCDI01 (sample SAMN15323434, study PRJNA562643) | freshwater metagenome | isolation source: river surface water | place: USA:Blue River Watershed | collected 2017-08-15
ATAGATTAACCGACTATGAGCACATCTGAATTTTCGACTGCATACTTCGCAACTGGTTGTTTCTGGGGCGCCGAGCGGAGATTTTGGAATCTTCCTGGCGTTATCTCTACTCGCGTTGGGTATATGGGAGGAACGGCCACTCATCCTTCATACGAAGAGGTCTGCACCGGCCGCACCGGCCACGCTGAAATGGTCGAAGTAAATTTTGATCCAACGAAGATTTCCTACCAGCGGCTCTGTGAAGAGTTCTGGGTAATGCACGATCCAACCTCTCTCAACCAACAAGGTGGAGATATCGGAACGCAGTATCGAAGCTCAATCTTCTTTACAGATTCAGCTCAAGAATTAGTCGCCCTCTCCACTCGCGATAGTTACCAGAGCGCCTTGAGTAACGAGGGAATTGGCGAGATTGTCACTGAGATTCTCTCTTCAGAGGGCGTTACCTTCTATGCCGCCGAGGAATATCACCAGCGTTATCTAGAGAAGAATCCCAATGGATATGACTGCCACTCCAGTACTGGTGTTGCATTCCCTCATTAAGAGAGAGCGCGCCAGCAGTACCAGGCAGTGACGCTTCGATAAGGACGAAACTTCTCACCTTTTCGCCCTAACTCTTTCGGAGTTATCTCTTCTTTCAATGAGTAAATTTTCTCCCACCCACGTCGAACACCAAGATCGCCGGTGGGCCAAATATCTAAACGTCCTAATTGAAACATCATAAACATATCTACAGTCCATGGACCGATTCCCCACAAACCAGTAAGTTGGTCAAAAATCTCTTCATCACTTTCAATCTCATGAAGTTTATTGATATTGATTCGCTTTGAAATCGTCGCATCGGCCAGCCCATAAATAGTTTTGGCTTTTGCACCAGAGACACCTGCCTCGCGAAAATCCTCTTCGCTCAATGCAGCGATACGCCCAGGAATTATCCGTCCGCCGGCAGCCTTTTTCACTCGACCAAAAATAGTATCGGCCGCCTTTACCGCTAATTGTTGTGAAATCACAGATTCAACAAGGGCCTCAAAGTGAGTGACCGGCTTTGGATTGCGTCCTATCGTGCACAAGGGGTGATTTGCTATAACAGCGGCAAACTTCTTATCAGTTGCAGATAATTCCTTCACGATTTTCTTCATTTGCGTTTCAGTAATCACAGTATCGCCCACGAGGCAATCATGGAGTTTCTCCTTGCTAAGTGCAATACTTCACGCCATGAGCGATTTCTACTTCGTGCCACTGGAAGAACTGCGAACACATAAGAGCGAGAAGTGGAGAGGTTTCCCCGCCGATGTTCTTCCTCTTCCAGTAGCAGAGATGGATTTCCCAGTTGCCGAACCAATTCGCCAAACAATTATTGAGATGGTCAATAAATCAGATCTTGGATATCTCGGATTAATTCCAGAGCTCGGTGAAGCTTTCTCAGAATTCTCTACTCGCCGTGATGGGTGGACACCAGATCCGCTTCAGGTGCGTGTTGCAGCCGATGTTGGAGTCGGCGTAGTTGAAGTCTTACGTGTCATCACCCAACCAGGTGACAAAATCATGATCAACTCTCCGGTCTATCCGAACTTCTGGACCTGGAGCAAAGAGACTCACCTTCAATACATCGATGTTCCTCTGACTTATTCAGAGGAAGAGATAGATGGATTGCATTGGCATCTCGATTGGGAGGGAATTGAGAAAGCCTACAAATCAGGTCTCAAGGCTCATCTTATTAGCAATCCACACAATCCACTTGGTCGCGTTTTCACCCGCGCAGAGCTCGAGCGACTTGTGAAGCTTGCTCACGAGAACAATGTCGTCATTCTCAGCGATGAGATTCATTCACCACTGACCTTTAGCGAATCAAAGTTCATCCCAATCCTCTCTATCGTCGAGGCTCGTCCGGTATCAGTGACGATCACCTCTTCCAGCAAGGGGTGGAATATCGCTGGCTTGAAGTGCGCAATCATCGTTACGCAAGATGCAGCGATGCATGAGCGCCTCAACGCAATTGCACCAGCGACTCACTACCGAGCATCACTTCTCGGCGCCTTTGCATCGGTCGCAGCATTTCGCCATGGTGAGCCGTGGCTTGATAAGTTAATGACTCAACTCGATCACAACCGAAAACTGGTTGATCGACTTTTGAGAGAGAAGTTACCGCTTGCCAAGAGCCATATCCCTAACTGCTCTTATCTCTCGTGGATTGATTTCACCGCCTATCAATTGGAGACAGAGCCAGCGACACATTTTGTCGAGAAGGGCAAAGTCGCCTTTCAGCCCGGAGTGCGTTTCGGCGAGCAGTATTCACAATACGTTCGCTTGAACTTCGCTACCTCTCCCGAGATTATTGAAGAGGCGATCGAAAGGGCTGCGCGAAGCTTGCCTTAAACCGTTACCCTTGGGGCATGGAAGAGATGCGACCTGAGACGCTAGCGATTACATCGGGGCGACCTGCTGCCGAACCAGGGGCTGCGCTCAATACAGCAATCTCGCTCAACTCAACTTTTACCGCAGGTGGCGGTCTTGGTTATGGTCGATTCGGTAATGAAACATGGCAGGCGCTCGAATCAACAATTACTTCGCTCGAACAAGGTGAATCAACTCTCGCCTTCTCCTCGGGAATGGCTGCAATAACCGCGGTCTTCTCTCTCCTCCCACATGGGGCTCCTGTTGTTGCATCTGATCAAGGTTATAGCGGCACGATGGCTCTCCTTAAGAAGTATCACGAGCAGGGGCGCCTAGAAGTTCGTTTCGTCGATATTGCAAATACCAAAGATGTTTTTGAAGCTTTGATGGGCGCAGCATTTCTCTGGATTGAGTCACCAACAAATCCTGGACTTGAGGTTGCGGAGATGTCTCTTATTATTGGTGAGGCAAAGAAGCGCAACATGGGAGTTGCAGTCGACAATACATTTGCTACGGCGCTCAATCAGCTTCCGCTTCAGCTCGGTGCCGATATCTCGATGAACTCAGTAACAAAGTATCTCTCGGGACATAGCGATGTCATCCTTGGATCACTCACCGTGAAAGATCCAGCGCTTCATAATCGTCTCCATGAGGCGCGCTCACTTCTCGGTGGAATTCCTGGTCCTTTTGAGGCGTGGATGGCTCTGCGTGGATTGCGCACCTTCCCACTCCGCTTCCGCGCTGCCGAAAGCAACGCTCGCGCATTGGTCGAAAAACTTCAAGGTCACGCAGCGGTGACTAAAGTTCGCTACCCAGGTTTTGGAGCAATCATCTCCTTTGAGATCGATGGCGATGGAGCTAAGACAGATCGCATCTGCGCTGCTACCTCAATCATCGCCAATGCCACCAGCCTTGGGGGAGTTGAGAGCACATGGGAGCGACGTCGTCGCTGGCCCGCTGAAAGTGTGAGCGTTCCGGAAAATCTCATCCGTCTCTCTGTGGGTTGTGAACACTTGGAAGATATTTGGGAAGATATTTCATCTGCTCTTAAGACAACTTAAGGCGTTTTAAGAGGCGAAGACTCTCGGAGAGGAGTACTTTTAGAACATGAAAGCACTTCGTCGCCTCTTCGCAGCAATCACAGTGACCCTCCTTGCCTTTAAGGCGATAGGAACATTTCTTAGTTGGGTTGAGAAGCAAGAAGATTCTGAGACTGATGCATGGATCGATGAAGATGAATTTGAGGATGCTTAAGTGAGCAGCACTGAGTACCAAGCAGGTGTCTGCAATATAGGTGGGGCAGAGGTTAAGCGAAGGCAACAAGTAGCCAAAGTAGGAACATTCTTCTTCCTCATTACTGCGCTCTATCTTCTCTTCACAGGCGCTAGCGCGCCCTCCGCGGCACTTGCAGCAATTCCAGCGATGCTCGCAGCCGTGGGATATGTTCAATCTCGAAAGAAATTCTGCTTTGCATTTGGTTTATTGGGAACATTTAATTTTGCAGAACTTGGGAGAATGTCAAAGGTCGCATCAAAGGCTGAACTCGCAGCAGATCGTCGAATGGCCCTCGCCATCATTGCGCAGTCGATGGGGTTGGCTCTTGTGGCCACCGTACTCTTGGCTGCAGCGCTCTCCTTCTAATTTACAGCCGATCTCTTTCTTGAGGTCATTTCCCCGCTTCCCCCTTACATTCTTAATCAAGTAGTGACATTCTTAAGATGTGAAAATTAACATTCATACTCGCCATGCAGCACTCGCAAGTGATTTTAAGGAAATTGCAGAAGAGAAACTTCAATCAATGGAACGCTTCAGCGTTCAAATCGAGAGAGTTGATGTTGAAGTAACTCATGAGCCTAACCCTCACCAGGGTAAGCACTCCCATCGAGTGGTCATCGCATCACATGGAGCCGGACCAATGCTTCGTGCCGAGGCAACAGAATTTAATGATGTAGCTGCCTTCGATGTGGCGATAAAAAGTATTGAGCTACAGATTAGAAAGATTCATGAGCGAGAGAAAGACCACAAGCGCGAAACTATTCGCACGATGCCACTTGCAGATTAATTAACGTACTTTGTTCTTATTCTTGCCAGGTGCCTTCATCGCGCGTTGCGGTTCAACTGGCATCGGACCAAGAGCGCTTTTGGCGCTCTCGAATTCAAATGTAGCTGCAGTGATAGCGCTCTCGCGCGCAAGGCGGGCGGCACGTTTTTGATCCTTGCTCTTTGCTTGCGCAATTGAAGCTGCATAATTTGAATTCGCCGCATCACATGCTGCTTTGAAATTATTTGTAATCAACCTCATCGCGGCAAAATAATTCTCGCGATCAATTCGATATTGCTCGAATGGAGAGAGCGGAGAGGTAGTCGGAGCTGGAGAAGGCGTCGTCTCTGCAATAGCTGCAGGAAGTGAGAGCGAGAAAAACGCAGTGGTTGCAACCACGGCAGTAAGTGTTTTTCTCATGCCCTTATTGTGAAGGAGGTTTATGTGAAGTTTCTGTGAAACACCCGCTCGCCTTCGTAGATTTTCTTGGAAAGGTAAGAGAAAGAGAGCCTGTGGTGGCTAATGGCCAGAGTACATGGCAGAGTTGAGCCATGGCGCAGTTAATTATGATCATTGATGATGAAGCGGGAGTTCGCGACCTCCTGTCAGATGCCTTGAAGTTGGCGGGATTTGAAACCACAACCGCCGCCGATGCGATGATTGCGCAAACCGCCTTGCGCACCATTAAACCTGACCTCTTAATCGTAGATATCAATATGCCTCTGATGGATGGCTTTGAATTTATCGAACGTATTCGCAGTAATGGCGACAACACACCTGCCCTGATGCTCAGCGCACGTGGAGATCGTGCAGATATCACTCGCGGTCTGACTTTGGGCGCCGATGACTATGTGACAAAACCGTTTGGGTTGGAAGAACTCGTGCTTCGCGTTCGAGCAATCCTTCGACGCGCCTCATTTACTGAAGCGACTCCAACGGTGCTTGAATGCGGACCAATCTCACTCGATGAGGACTCTCACTCCGTGACCTTTAATGGAGAGCCGGTAGATCTCTCCCCGACTGAATTTAGATTGCTTCACGTCCTACTCGAATCTAAAGGACGAGTACTCACCAAGAGTTTCCTCTTGAGCGAAGTCTGGGGAATCAACTTCGAGACTGAAACAACAGTGGTTGACACTTACATTTCCTACCTACGTAAGAAGCTTCACCGAGATGGCTTTGAAGGCATTCGCACCGTTCGCGGCGTTGGCTTCCAACTATTGCTTGAGAAGAAGTGAAGCTCTCCACCACCGCGCGGCTCAGAATTGTTACCCTTGCACTCACGACGATTCTCACCGCAACAATTGGAACATTTGTCACTCAGCAGAGTTACTCCAGCTCGCTTCGGAGTATTGATGGAGCGATTAATTTCACGATAGAAGATGCAGCAGCATCACCTAGTGAAGAACTGAGTGCAGCCCTCTTTCATATTGAGGATTACGCACTTGATCAGGCGCTCTATCTTGTCTCTCGCGATGGTTCATCGACGCTCGTCAATCAATCGACCGTTTCGCTTGCCGATGAGATATCACTCTCACAGGTGAAGTCAGCAACTACCAGCGTCAGGGCAGGTTTTGGCGATAGTGAGTATCGATTCCGAGCCCTTCTCATTTCAGGTGGGGATTATCTCGTTGTCGCATCTTCATCAGCAGATGCACTTGAGACTTATCACTCCAATCTTATTTCGGTTGGATTCGTCACTCTTTTAATGTCATTTGTGGCTTATCTCCTCCTCGCTCTCTATACGAAGAAACTTAAACGTCGCGATGATGAAGCGGCACTTGCCAGGATGCAGACTTTCTTAGGAGATGCATCTCATGAACTCCGCACACCTCTCACTGTAATCAAGGGTTACGTGGAGATGTTAAGTAAAGGCATGATTGTTGAAGAGAGTGATCGCTCTCGCGCCTTCTCTCGTGTGACCAATGAGATCACCAGGATGGAGACCCTGATCCACGATTTACTCCTATTAGCCGAGCTTGGTGAAAGTGGAAAAAGAGAGATCGAGACGATTGATATCTCTGAGATTACCTCTACTCATTCACAGGATTTTGTCACTCTCAACCCTGGTCGAATTGTTACTGTCAATATTGAGCCGAATATCAAAGTTGAAATGGTTCGAGATCACTATCTTCGTTTCTTTCAAAATGCCCTCAACAACATCTCTCGGCATACCCCAGCGGATGCGCCTGTAGTTATTTCAATCAAGAGCCAGGGAAAGAACGTCACTCTAACAATCGAAGATGGTGGGCCAGGGCTTCCTGAGAGCGCATATAAAGAGCGGGTGCAATCTCTGACGAGATTTGATAAATCTCGTTCTCGAGAGAGCGGTGGTTCAGGATTAGGAATGAGCATCATGGCTGGCGTTATTTCGAAGTCAGATGGAGAACTCACCTTACGTAAGAGCGCCTTAGGTGGCTTGGCAATCGTCGCCAGTATTCCGCGCCATCGCGAGTAATATTCCTCATATGAGCGAGACCACGTTAGAAGATGCGCTCCGCCAGATTCATAGTGCAATCGTGGACTCTCCACATTTTGTGCGCGCGGTTCTCTCCGGAAGAAGAAGAAATATGGAGCCGGCTCACGAACGAGTAGATCTACGTCCAGTCGAACTCAAAGGCGGATTATCAATCCAAGTCAGCTATAGCGACGGTCGACAGATGACCTCAAAGAACTTTTCACCATCCGAATTACCTTTCCTCGAGGTCGCTCAATCTGGTTACGCCAATTTCTTAGTTGAAGTAGAGGGCGAAACTCTCTCACTCCGGATATCCAAGAAGGGCGTCCCACTCTTTTCTCGCAGTAAAAATGATGTGAAGCGCGACCTGAACCATGACCGATCAAAGAAGCGACTCCTTGATGCTCATGATCCATATCTACGAGCAGTTGGAATCGCTGATGCAAATGGATCCATTAAGCCTTCAAAAATGGATAAGTACAAGCAAGTTGAAGAGTTCTTGCGATTGCTGGTGCCAACTCTCAATGATGCAATCGCTGCAGGACATATTGATGCGCCTACCGAATCACGACCGCTACAGGTTGTCGATTTGGGATGCGGTCACGCATACCTCACTTTTGCTGCGCACCAATATTTAAAGAGCGCAGGAATTCCAGTGAGAGTTGTAGGAATTGATGTTCGACCGGCATCACGCGATCGCAACAATGAGATAGCGAAATCACTCGGTATCGAAAGCTCCATCACTTTCTTAGCGGAAGAGATTGGATCAACTTCCCAAACACAGGCAGATGTTGCTATCGCACTACATGCATGCGATACCGCTACTGACGATTCAATTGCCTGGGCCGTGAATGGAAATGTTCCACTGGCACTCTTTGCTCCATGCTGCCACCACGATATTCAGGCGCAGATGAAGGTTGCACCAGAGCCATGGGCTCTCGTCACTCGTCACGGGATCATGCGTGAACGATTGGGAGATTTGATTACCGATTCTTTGAGAATCCAACTGATGAAGCTTCACGGATATCGCGTCGATGCCATTGAATTTATCGGTGGCGAACACACCCCGAGAAATCTCATGATTCGAGCGGTAAAGACTGGCGCTGAGCCAGAAAAGGGCGAAATTGAACGGTTCGAGAAGATGATCTCCGAGTGGGGAGTAACGCCAGTTCTTGCGGCGAAATTGAACCGTTAGACTTCTCTCATGTCTAAGGTCCTTGCATCTCTGCCAGTTGGTGAAAAAGTTGGAATCGCATTCTCAGGTGGGCTCGATACATCTGTAGCGGTCGCTTGGATGCGCGATAAAGGCGCCGTTCCATGCACTTACACCGCAGACCTAGGTCAATATGACGAGAGCAATATCGAAACTGTTCCGGATCGCGCCAAAGAGTACGGTGCTGAAATTTCACGTTTGATTGATTGCAAGACTCCACTAGTAGAGGAAGGCTTGGCAGCAATCGCTTGCGGAGCCTTTCATATCCGTTCAGGTGGAAAGCAGTACTTCAACACCACTCCACTGGGTCGAGCAGTCACCGGAACCCTCTTGGTAAGAGCGATGCTCAACGATAACGTTGAAATTTGGGGCGATGGATCTACCTATAAGGGAAACGATATTGAGCGGTTCTATCGTTACGGTCTACTTGCCAATCCAAATTTACGAATCTATAAGCCATGGCTCGATGAAGATTTCGTTCGCGAACTTGGTGGAAGAAAAGAGATGTCTGAGTGGTTGGTCGCTCATAACTTCCCATATCGAGATAGCGTTGAGAAGGCATATTCGACAGATGCCAATATTCTCGGTGCAACTCATGAGGCGAAAAATCTTGAGCAGCTCGATGCCTCTATTGAAATTGTCACACCAATTATGGGAGTGAAGTTCTGGGATGCCTCAGTAAATATTCCATCTGAAGATGTCCGTATTCAATTTGTTCAAGGTCGTCCTGTTGCTATCAATGGAAAAGAATTCACCGATGTCGTTGCTCTCATGCAGGAAGCAAATGCTATTGGCGGTCGTCACGGGCTCGGTATGGCTGATCAGATTGAAAATAGAATCATTGAAGCAAAATCACGTGGCATTTATGAGGCGCCAGGAATGGCACTTCTCTTTATTGCTTACGAGCGCTTGATCAGCGCTATTCACAATGAAGACACTATCGCCAACTACCATGCAGAAGGTCGCCGTCTTGGACGCCTGCTTTATGAAGGTCGCTGGTTGGACCCACAGAGTTTGATGCTCCGCGAATCACTGACTCGCTGGGTTGCATCGGCAGTTACTGGTGAAGTGACTCTGCGTCTACGCCGCGGAGATGATTACTCTGTAATCAATACATCAGGCCCTGCGCTGAGCTACCACCCAGATAAGTTATCTATGGAGCGCACAGAAGATGCCGCCTTCGGTCCTACAGATCGAATTGGTCAGTTGACGATGAGAAATCTCGATATTGCCGATACTCGTGCAAAGTTAGAGATGTACCGCGACCAGGGTCAACTTGGCGGGGGAGAGTTTAAGTTAATTCGCCAGCTCGAAGATTAAAGTGGTAAAGATGCTCTCAGATAAGAAAGCGGTCACTGTTGCCGGTATCGGCTTTATTCTTCTATCTGTTCTGCATTTTCCTGATTACATCTTTCCTCATGTATTTGATAAGAATGCACCAGCTCAGCTGCTCTCACTCTTAATCCTTGCCTCATGCTTTTCAATCCTTATCGTGCTTAAACCGCACCGCTTTAGATTTCCTAAGTTAGTCACCTACGGGGTATTGGCTCTCATCGCCGCTCAATTGACTTCACTGATGATGAGTGGAAATTTGGTGGGTTCGCTGATTGGCGATGCAGGACGCTTTGTGGGAAGCGCAAGTGTCTTCGCACTCATTGTTGTCTCTATCTATCACAGCCAATTTAGATATGAAGCCTTTTTGCAGGTATTGAAGTTTTATCTAGTAGCGCTTGAGATTGTCGTCCTCATCGGAATCGCACAGAACTTCTCTCTCATTGAACTCCCAGGCGATCATGGCGTGACATCAACTCTTGGAAATCTCGATTTCTTTGCTGCATTTGTTGGGACCTCTCTCCCTCTTCTGCTTCTTGTGGCGGTTGAGAGCGGGAAGAAGCTAAGAATCACCCTGGCTGTTGCAGCAGCAGTTAATATCTATGCGCTCTGGCTTGCTGGACCTTTGCAAGGTTATTTGGATATCGCCTTCACTGCACTCGGTGCATCGGTTCTTCTTCTACGCAAATATATTCCACGTCGAGAGATTTCACTCAATAGAAGAACATTCTTAGGAACTTTTGCTGTAATTATCTGGGCAGAGTTTATTTTCTTAATGCCATTCCTTGGCGACTTTGTTCCTGTCCTCGGCAACGACACGCAGGTAAAGATCCGTTCCAACTTTTGGCTAGCTGGGATGCGCCAATTCTTTTCTCATCCACTCATCGGAGTTGGACCAGACCAGTATGGAAACCATTATGAGCACTACCGCACGTTAGAAGATGTTCAAAAGTTCCCAAATATTCTTAGCAACGATGCCCACTCGGCATCTGTTCAGACTTTAGCGACACTAGGACTCTTCGGAACTCTCGCCTTTATCTTCCTCTTGGCTCTCGTCATTCGATCGATTTTGATTATCTGGGATTCTGGAAAGATCAATCGCAAAGCTCTCTACATCATCGGGCTCTATATCTTTGTCTATCTCACAAACTCATTTGTCAGTCCTTTTACCTTGACCCATAAGTATCTCTTCTGGGCTCTCTGCGGTTTTCTCATCGGACAGGCTTATCGATTGCCTTCTTGGAAGTCGCAATCTCTCGCATCAATTCGCTATTCAGCTCTCTGCGCATTTGCGCTCTTCACTCTCATCGCAACCATCTTTGCGCAAGCGCAGTGGAATTACATGACTACGGTCGAGAACTACGCCCAGAAGAAAGCAACGAAGTTTGAATTTACACATTCATCTGTTCTTCCCTGCTTCATGTATTTCGATTCGAAGTTAATAGTGATGAAGAGCGTTAGTGCAGAGGCAGCGCTGAAGTTGGCCTTCGATGAGATTGATGCGCATCCACGGTGCGTGGCCGCTCAGATTGAAATCACCAAGTCTGTAGTCGATTCTGGTGATATGACCAATCTTCGCCAGTTGGTCTATCGCCTCTATGAATTGGCGCCAGCACGCTCAGCAACGCTCTCGTACGGAATGTTCTATGCCAACCGCGCAGGAGATCTTGTGTTGAAGGCTGAACTTGAGAAGGCGCTCAAAGCCCTCGGCCTTGTCTATATTCCAGGCAACCTCGGCTGATTTCCATAGATTTCTAGATATCGGGTTAGACCAGTAGAGGAGAGAGAAGGTATATTGCGATTATGTCCTTCGATGAGCTGATAGATCGGTTGAAATACCGCTTCTTTAGCTATTGGCACTCCGAGAAGCGTTCCATCAAGCTTCTCTCACGTCTTGCTGCCTTTGCACTCTTCGGAGCAATTTTGACGACAATCGCACCAACGCTCGCTGATGAACTTGCCAGTGATCCCGAGATGATTGAACAGGTGGTGCCAGCGGCAGAGGTCGCTCCAGCACCTGTTGCACCGGTTGAAACTCCGACTGCGGTCGCAAGCCCCGCTCCCTCCTCGAGCCCCGAACCGGTGATCTCCCGTCCGGTGATTACCCCGACCAGCCAGAGCCCACTGCCTGAATCGAGTGAGAGCGTGACTGTCGAGGCAGATCCAGAGCCCCTTGAAATTCAGCCACGGTACACAGTCCGCGTCCCACCATCAGGGGCGATCGACCCTCGCGCCGCTACCTATTTCTTGCCCCATATCTACGCCTCCCAGGATGACCCTGAGGTGCTCTACACGATGATCTGCGTCCGTGGCAGCGCTGGTATGCGCTTTGACGCCATGCAGAAAGGGGTTGCCAACAACTCCGCCGAAGAAAATGAGCAGATTTTTGGAGATTTGAGCGGACTGGTGGTCATCTCAGCTGAGAACAACCGCGCGGTCAACCTCCTCAACTCCTACCAAGGGCTCTTTATCTCCTCTATTGGAGGGGGCCTCTCAGGGCGCTCGCTCGCACTCGACTTTGTCGCTGTCACCAAGCCGGTCGCCAACCCAGCCTTCTGCTCAGCGGCTAAATCTGGGGCAACGATGACCTTGCGCCCCTTGGGCCTTGATCTCTCAACCGTTAAGGGTGGCGGAAAGCTCAAATAGGGGTAGCCCGAAAAGGTCTTCCGACCCTCCCAAAACCCTCTCCGTAACTTGTATTCTCGCAAACCCTCAGTCTAGGATGAGCCTAAATATCGCCGCTTGGGCTATCCCCAAGGGGTGATACTCGACCGTACCTAGTTGAAAGGAGCACTCGGATGACACTGCACTCACCCTTGAGTGGTCCCGTTAACTCTGGCTTCGGTGGCGGAGGAAAGAAATACAAATCAAAGATTGTCTTTGGCGTTGCGGTCATGGGATTCATCCCATTCATCATGTCCACCTTTGCAGCAAGCGTAACTGTCGGTAACGGCGCGCTTGAATTTGGTCAAGGTTCACAGCAAGCAGTTGCATGTGACGAAAAGATTTACATTGCAATGGGTGAAGAGTGGAAGGGTGCACCAGTTGAGAACGATCCATCTGCTGGATTCTTCCGCGTGCGTGCTGTAACAGTTTCAAACCTCGATCTCCAAAATTGCGCAGGTAAGAAGTTGCGCGTTCGTTTGATCGACGGATCATCACAAGAAATCGGCATTGGTCCGATTCCAGAAGCAAAAGTTCTCCAAGTTTCTCTTCCTGTAATTACTCCAGTAAATAACATCAGTGATTCAACTGCTTTGTTACTTACATACTTAACAGGAACAGGCAGCACGATCTCAGGCACATTGCTTGCTAGCGCTGCTGTATCAGTAAGCGGTACATCTATCTACGATGGAAGCGTTCTCTCTGCAAACAATGCAGATGTCACCTTCTTCATCGATCCAAGCGCTGCCACCGTCAATATCAACGGTCAGCTTGTACACCGCACCACAGTCGAAACAATCGACAATCCATCTGCACAAGCTGCAGCACCTGCACCAAGTGCATCGCCTACCGCGACGCCAAGTGCAAGCCCAACAGCAACGGCTACGCCGTAGAGAATTCCTATCGAGCAATCGATAGGCATACCTGAACTTCGGACCACTGACGAAGTAAAGGTGTAGTACCAAGTGGATCGTTAACTAGAATGGGGAATATAGGAATGGAAATCCTAAAGTTCGAGAACGCTCCGGCGCCTCGTAAATCAGCACCAAAGAAGAGCAACCTCAAGTCGCTCGCAGGCCTTGCAACAGTTGCAGCGGTCGCAGTACTTGGCTCAACACTCGCAGCAAACATCTCACTCGGTTCAGGTTCATCACTTGAATTCGGTCAGGGTGTTCAGGTAACAGCTGCTTGCGATAACGCAATCACATTGTCACCAAAGGTGAACTTTGTGAACAGCACCAACAACCCACAGTTCTACATGTCAACAGTCTCTTTCTCTGACGTTGATGGTCGCGCTGCAGGTCAGGGTTCTACCGTTAACGGTGGAACAGGTTGCGCAAACCGCACACTTCAGTTGAACGCATACGGTGATTCATCAGCAACTCCTATCGCATTTGCATCAGCATCTGGCGCAGGAATCTCTGTTGCAACCATCGGTATCAACGGTTCAACACCAACAACTTCAGTCGGATTCGTGATTGCTAACGGTGCAAACCTTGCATCAGCAACATCATCATTCGATCTCGGTATCACAACACCAAATGCAACATCTGGTGCGATCTACAAGCTCACACTCCAGAGCGCTAACTAAGGAAATACTCCAACCCATTTAACGATTCCTAGTACGGGGTAGGGGCCACGAAAGTGAGCTCCTACCCGGTACCAAGGGAAGCGTTAAAAGTTTTGGATAGAACGAAATCTAGAAAGAGAAAGAAGTAAATGAACCTACTGAAGCGTTATGAAAGCGATGACTTTGATGAGTCATACGCTTTTGACGACGCTGAATATGGGGACATTGAAGAAAGCGGTTCATCAAAGCCCTTCCTCGTGAAGGCAGTTGCGATGATTTTGGCGGTCACCGGTATTGCATACGGTGCCAACATCGCACTTTCATCAAATGGATCAAAGACTGAATTCGGTCAGGGTTACATCACAACGACAGCTTGTGATACCAACGGTGGCATTACGATCATCCCTTACGCAGGGTTCGTAAACGACACCGGAACTGGCGAGTTCACCCTCGACTCCATTATTTTGGAGAATATTGACGCAGCCTGCGTCGGTGATGACTTCACAATCCAGGTGTACGGCGAGACCGGCGGAGCTTTGACAGTCTCAGAGACTGCAACATCTGCTAACGGTGGCTCCTACCAGACCTTCGATTTGGCTCGCTTCTACTTTAAGGATTCAGCCACAGTTGAGACAATCGATAAGTCATATATCGATTTCGACATCTTGCATGATGTGACAACCAACGAATTTGGAAATAACCAGGCATCTATTCAGATCACATTCGACCCTGATCGCACCATTTCATTCGCGGATGCTCAACTAATTCGCAGAATTACGATTCAGACCGTCAAGCACTAACCATGACCCAAGAGGCAGCTCGTCGCCCTCTCTTTGAAGCAACTTCAACAGAAGAGATGTGGGTTGAAGGAACTTCACAATTTGCCGATTCAAAGGTCCTCGTTACCATTTCAAATGCCCTCGGTGAGCGCACAGTCTTGATTACACCCACTGATATTGCTCCAACTAAATCGAAACTTTTTGTTCAAGCACCACCTGAGCGCATTGCAACTGCGGCTCAACAGCGTAACAACAGAATCAGCAACCTCTTTAAATACCTTGGTTATGCGCTCAGCGCAGTTCTCATCTCTTTCTCAGTTCTTTCAGCATCTGGATTTATGAAAGCTCGTATCGTTCTTACCGGATCTATGGAGCCTGTGATTAAGCCAGGCGATATTGTGCTTCTGGCACCAACGCCACGCACCCAACCGCAATTGGGGGATATCGCTGCATATACCGCTCGTCGATTTAGCGGTGAGTCTGTTGGAATCTTTACCCACCGCATCATCGGTGGCGATCCAGTCAATGGTTGGATCATGAAGGGTGATGCAAACCCAGCTCCCGATGTGCAGAAACCTAAATCAGAAGATATTAGCGGCATCGTATTCTTTGTCATTCCCTGGATTGGCAAGTTAATGGCACCGAAGATGTTGATGATTCTTATTCCGGTGGGTGTAGGAATCTGGCTCATCATCGATACGCTGAAGGGGGATTAGCGATGCGATCACTCAAGCTCACTGCGCTACTGCTCATCTCCTTTATTCTTGCGCCAACAGCGGCAATTGCTGCAGATATTCCGCTCCTTACCTGGGAACGCGGACGTCAACAGCAGGTCATCATCGCTGAAGGTGATTTGGATAGAAACTGGGTGACGCAGCTCGTTGGAAATGGCCAAGAGGTAACTTTTGCAGATAGCGCCAAAGATGCTCAAGGATATGTAGCGCACACCATCACAATCCCGGATGACTTTCCTACTGGTAGCTATGAGATTGTTACTTACGAAAATGGCGGAGAAGGTCGTGTCATTGCCGGTGTTCTGGTGGTTGAAGCAACAACCCGCACCGCTGCCAGCAACTTGATGGATCTTGCCGCAATCATCACTATCTTTGTATTTCTCACAGCAATAGCTTCAACGATTCGTGCTAGAAAATATCGCGAGATTCAATTTAAATCGGCACAAGTTCTTCCGCGCATCACAGACCCGATTATCGATGGTGATGAAAACTTCTGGGATCGCCTAGAGGCAGCCCCTTACAGGTTGCGCGTCAATTGGCTCAACTCCTTTAAGCCTTCTCTGCTTCGCTTCCTTCTTATTCGCGAGGGTGAACTCGCACATAGACTCAATAAACATTTCTATGGCGTATCTCCATTGTTGGGACTTATTGCAGGCGTCATCGCATCAATTCAGGTCAACAAGAATGAGGGCATCGCTGCAACAGCAACCACACTTTTCTTAGCCTTTGCATTTGTCGGAATCTTCGATGCCTTCTCAGGATTTGCTGCAACTCTTGGATTCTGGGCGATTCAAATCTCCACCGGAAATGTCACATCACTTCGAGATATTTTGATTGCAATCTCTATCGGCATCTCTTGGGTTGGTCCATCAATCTTTGCGGCAATTCTCCGTGAATCAATTGGCCGAGACTTCTCACTCAAGAGCGATAGCAAGCGCGACCCGGTCTATCTCTTGGGATCTTTGGGTGCAGCCTTCATTGGTGGTTTGGTCTTCTTCTTTGGCCAGTTATTGCTTCAGAGTATTGTCTATATTGAACGCCCTCTCCTTGAGGTGACTTATGTCGATGGAGTAATTGTTGCTGGCGCCATCTTTGCTCGCAGCATCATTGAGAGCATTGTGGTCGAACGTCAACAATTGGTAGAAGTGCGTGATGAATCTTTCTCGATGGCCCGAGTGACCTCTCCAATGACATCTCTTCTTGTCATGGTCGTGAGCTTTTCATTCATCTATAACTGGACTCAAGTATTTACCAATGCGCTCATCGTCTCGTTGATCTTTGCTATTCCATACCTCTTCTCTTTTGTCCGCTTCAACGCCTATGAGAAGCTCAACGTCTCCAAGATTCAACGTAATATCCTCCTTGAAGCGGTAGTACTCGCCGTGATCTGCTTCATCCTCTTTAAGCAGATTTCTCTCACTCCAGTCTCGCTTGAGAAGCGAGTAGAGACCCTCTTGTTGTTGGCGGGAATAGCACCTGCAATCCATGCCTTCTTGAGCGCAATTTACGCATCGAGCGAGGATAAGTTTTCTTTTGAGCAGAAAACGGAGATAATTTAGCCATGAAGAAGTTCGCCATCGTCTTGCTGGTCCTCTCGCTTGCCCGAGTGGGCGTTGCGTATGCAGAGACTGATACAGCGACCGGCGAGGCCGTAGCTGGAACACCAACACGCTTGTTGAGCGCTAATCAAGAGCTCGTATACGTCAAAGGTGAAGACGGTCAAGATGCCCAAGACGGTGCCGACGGACAAAATGGTCGCGATGGAACTAACGGAGTCAACGGTGTAAATGGCCTCAACGGTCAAGATGGCGCAGCTGGTCAGAGCGTGCAGGTCACATCATTTACCGGCTCAGAGGGTCCGTGCACAACAGGCGGAATGAAGGCTGAATCAGCTCAAGGAACTTCATATATTTGTAATGGAACTTCCGGCAAGAGCGTGATCGCAATTCCGTTCACTGGAGAAAAAGGCTCATGCAAGAATGGCGGAGTCGAATTCTTTGACAATGTCTCTGCGCAGCCTGTGCGCATCTGTAATGGTTCAGATGGCGCTAATGGCGCCAATGGTGCAACTGGCCAGACAGGAGCAGCGGGAACAGGCGGCTCTGGAGGTTCTGGAGGATTCACATATGCGCAAGGTTCTGTCCTTGTAGGAGCCTGTGACAAGTTTGTTGTCATTAAGCCGCTTCGTAGCTTCACGCGAGCAGGATTTGTTTTCTCAGGTTTTGATATCGGAGATAACACAATCACAGTTACAGATACCTCGACGACCCCATCATCAACTTTAGATGGCGGACTTGCCGGAGCATGTCTTGGATTTAAGGTGACAATCGAATTCTTTACCGACTCGGCTTATCCAAATGCCCCATACACATCTAGCGATCACATCGTCTGTGAATCAAAGCGGACGATGACAAATTACTCTGCAAACTCTTCAGATACTCGTAGATTATCTGGCGGAACATATGGATCTGCAACATCGGGTGACTTTGAATGTACAGCTGACTCATCAAACGCCGATCCGTCGTTGCGCCCTAAGTTTGCTCTCGCCTATGTCAATACAGCTGATTACAGTAATTTGATTGGTTTCCAAATTGGCTAATCAAGAGGGTCAGCAATCTGCACCTAAGGTCTCAAAACTTCCCCTCCCAATCTCTGACTCTCCATTGGTAATCGATTTACCGGATGGACAGAAGATTGTTGTAGGAAAGATGACTCAAGGTAGCGTGATTGAAGTTGCTACATGGCGCGGTGTTGGTCGTCCAGATAGTCGCACCAGCCGTCTCATGCTCGGCATGGGTAATGGCAACGTTAATGACGATTCCGATCAAGAGGGTTCACAACAAGGATCTGCACAACGCCCTGCAACGCAGCCTAAGCCAAAGGGCTTCGCCGGAGTTCTCTTTACAGTCCAACACATCTTTAAGAACTTCAACAAGATTAATTGGTCTGCAACTTTCAAAGCTTTAGTTGAATCAGTGACCTCAAAGAAGAAGAAGTCAGCAAGGGCCCCGAAGGCAGCGGCAGCACCAGCATCCGATCAGGTGCGCGAGCCAGAGATTCGCCCAGCAATCACTGTCGCTCCAGTATCGGAAGATGCAGACATTGAAGAGTGGCTCAATAAGATTACCGAGAAGGCCTCACGCACGAGTGCAAGCGCAGCTAAGCCTGCAGCAAAGAAGACCCCTGCAAAGCGCACAACTGTGACAAAAAAAGCGACGGCCAAGACCACAGCGAAGCGAAAGTAGTAGGTTAGACTTCTACAATGAAGATGCGCCTGATTGCAATCACTGCAGCCCTAGTAGTGCTCTTCGCTCTCGGATTCCGAGTAATCCATCCGGAGAACGGTCTCTCCAGTGCGATGGGATCTGCCAAGTCCAGCGTTGTCCTCTATAAGAAGAGCGGCGAGTACGCAGTGGGTCAGAAAGTTGTCGTTGAAGTCTCTGGCCAAGGCAAGCAATCAGGCATTGTGAAGGCAGCAACTAAAGAAACTGTGGATGTCGATACCCGCGCAGCCTTTGTTCGCGTCAACCAGGAAGATGTTCTTGGAAAGCTCTACCTTGTGATTCCATTCTTCGGCACTCTCTTCGGCCTTATCGGCCTCTAGGAGCTTTCTTCTAGCTCGCCCTACTGTGGCGAGAGCGTGAGCCTGAGAACAATCTGATTTGGCTTCAATAATTTATTGGCACCAAGATCAACCTTTGCATTTTCAAAGTAAGCAATCTTGGCTTGGGTAATCTCGGCACTAAAGAGAAGTGCGCGATACTTTCCATCATCTTCACTCTCAGTGTTGGGGTTGAAGCCACCAACAATCTTGGCAAAGAGTACCTTTGAATTGCGGGGGAGTTTCTCACCCGCAATAAATCCATCGATATCTTTTTGGATCTGCGCAGCATCGAAACGTTCATAGGCAATATTGAGGCCTTTGACATAATTTCCGCCAGCAATATTTCCAATATTTCCAGTTCCGGTAAGTCCTCCACCGAGTGATGGCACAAAGGAGATAGTTGCAAGGAAGATCACCATCAACGCTAAGAATGAGTCAGCGAAGAGCCAACCACCTTGGCTGGTGGCATCTTCCTCTTCACGACGGTGGCGAACTTTACGCACGGCGAGACTTCCGCTTCGGAGCATCGAGTGAGCTATCGAAGGAGAGTGAACTTAGAAAAGAGGTTTCAGAAGATTGCTTCGGTAATTTACGGGAAGCTTTCTCAATAATGTGTGAGGCATCTTCAAGGTTATTTGTTGCTGCAACGAGGCGAGAGATTGCTCCTGCCAAGCTTGCATTCATATTCACGGTAGTAATCTTGCGCTTATCGTGAAGTGCAGCGTGGATCTCAATAGCAAGTGCTAGACGCTCTCTATCAATCTCTTCCTCTGCCGCTGTGCGAAGCACCTCAGCCTTATAGCTGCCGCGCGATACATAGAGGGTCAAGGCGATAACGATCATGACGATAATAAAGTCCAGGCGAGCAACATTGCCGATCTTCCACTCTTCAGCGAGGATGCCATAGCCGTTCTGCCAGAAATCAAGGAAGTTGACTACATCTGCGCCATTTTCAGAGATGTATTCAGAGAAGCCACTCGTCGCCTCGCTCACTGCGGCCCAGGTGAGGGCAACAGGAGCAAAGACGAGAACATTTCGAATCACAGTAAGGGTGCGAACGAGGCGGTCTGTTGCTGAACCGGCAATTGCCTCTGGGTGAGGAAGATATTCAGTCGGGTCGAGCTCGGCCCAGATGTGGAGATCCTTCTTGCTCTCTATCGCTCCGAGGAGGCCGTTGAGATAGGGATCGTTCTGCAGGTTATGGCGTGAAATCCATGCTGAAATTTTCCCCGCCAATAGATCTACCGCTTGCGGTTTACGTGGCTTACGTGGCGCCATGAAGCTCTCCTCCAGAAGGTCTTATCGCCTCGGAGGGTAACCCCAGGCTAATACCGCGAGTCTATTACAGGTGGCGCAAAGGTAAAAGATAGGGTGCAGCCCATGAAGAACAAGCGCACAATCGTCGCCTCAATCGTGGCTCTCTCAATGGTAGCCATCGCAGCCTTAGGAGTGCTCCAAATGAATTCATCTGATTCCTCTCTCTCATCAACGCCAGAACCAACAACCGAGACAGTGCCGAGCGGAGATGGTGGATCACTTCCAACTGTTTCTGCAAATGCTGGAGAGGTTCCTCAGGTTGGTGCGCCATCAGGTACTCCACCAGCTGAGCTCACAACAAAAGACATCATCGTTGGAACAGGTGCAGAAGTTCTTCCTACATCAACGTTGACAGTGCATTACTACTTGATGGCATGGTCAACAGGTAAGGTCATTGAATCTTCTTGGGTGGGACAGCCAGCAACATTCCCATTGGCACAAGTTGTTGAGGGAGGGCAGAAGGGCCTACCTGGCGCAAAGGTCGGCGGACGCCGCCTCTTGGTATTGCCACCAGAGATGGGTTATGGCGCGATGGGCTCAGGTCCAATTGGTCCCAACGAGACTTTGATCTTCGTTGTCGACATCATCGGTGTTGCTTAAGCTTTAACCTCTTTAAGGGTTCAGATGCTTACGCTTTGAACATCTTTAACGGTTCAGAAGCTTACGCTTTAAACCAGACTGTCGTTGCCGCTGGAATCTTTTCATCAATCAGTGGCTGCGTTGTTAAGAGCACCTGGCCTTTTTCAACTACGCCTTCAGGAAGTGGATATTTTCCACCTCTAAAGTTCATGATGCAGTTCCAACCGTTGGGACGGCTGAAGTGAAGCACTTCATTGCTCGTTGTCTCATGCCAGGTGATCTCTTCACCACATTGAAGTTCGCGACGGAGCTTGAGCGCCTTACGGAAAACTTCCAGCGGTGATTCAGGATTGCCGTTCTCTGCCTCAACTGAGTAATTGGCGAACCACTCTGGTTGTGGAAGGTGTGGTGTGCCCGAACCGAATCCAAAGTTCTCACCGCCGCGCTGCCATGGAAGAGGAACGCGACATCCATCGCGACCCTTTAAAAGCTTGTGATTGCGCAGGTACTGCGGATCTTGAATCTGGCTCTCCGGAATATCTACAACCTCATGGAGTCCAAGTTCATCACCTTGATAGATATAGGTGCAGCCAGGGAGTGCGAGGATAAAAGCATTAGCGGCAACTGAGCATTGGATGCCGATTTCCACATCAAGGTGATGTGAAGTGCCATCTGTTAATAGCCATTCTTGGCGATCCACAACCGGATGCAGACCCTGCTTTGTCGCATAACGCATCTGGTCATGATTGCCGAGAGTCCATGTTGTTGAAGAATTATTCTTCTTCGCAAGTTCAAGGCTATCTGTGACGCAATGCTTAAAGCTAGCCGCATCAAAGTTGGCATCGATAAAGCGGAAGTCAAAGCACTGACCAAGTGTCTCTTCGCTGGCATAGAGCGGTAAGCGACTTGGATGCACATTTGCCTCAGCAACCGCAACACGTGGTGGGTCATAAGAGTTAAAGAGTGTGCGCCATGTCTTGTAGACCTCAATGACTTCATTGCGGTCCATCAAAATTCCAGTGCCATCGATATTGCGTGGCTCTTCATACTCCATAGTGCTGCGCATACGCAGCGGCTCTGAGAGATCTTTCTTCAATGCGTGCGCTACATCGATACGGAAGCCATCGACGCCGCGATCTGCCCAGAACTTCAACGTTGCGAGGAAGTCAGCCTCGATCTCTGGGTTGTCCCAGTTCCAGTCAGGTTGTTCTGGCGCAAACCAGTGCATGTACCACTGATTACCTGTTCCACCCCAGATAGATTCATGGGACCAGGCTGAAGGAGCAAAGTGTGATGGCCAATCTGTCGGTGGAAGCTCACCGTTTGCGCCACGACCATTACGGAAGATGTAGCGATCGCGCTCAGGAGATCCTGGCTTTGATGCAATTGCATCCTTGAACCAGTGGTGAAGATTAGAAGAGTGGTTAGGGACGATGTCGACAAAGACTCGAATACCTTCTCTGTGGAGAGCACTGAGCATCTCATCAAAGTCATCGAGAGTTCCAAGCTTGGGATCAACATTGCGATAGTCATCAACGTCATAACCACCATCTGCAAGAGCCGATGGATAGAAAGGCGATAACCAGACCGCATCAATACTCAAAGATTTGAGATAGTCGACACGGGAGGTGACACCCTTGAGGTCACCGATTCCATTGCCGTCGGTATCTGCAAAGCTACGTGGATAGATCTGGTAGATGGCAGCCTGGCGCCACCAATTCTTATCTGTGCTCAATGACATGTCGGGAATCCTACTGCAGCCTCTCTTGGGGCATCCGATATCAAGGCTCAATCTGCCCTCTTGTAATCGGATTGCAATAATTTTGCAGAATTGTGCAGCCCGACAAAGTAACCTGTAGCCATGCAGATCCGACCAGCCACCGCCACCGATACCGATGAGATTCTCGCTTTAATCTATGAACTCGCACTCTATGAGAAAGCTCCGGAGGAAGCCAAGGCCACAAGGGAACAGATTATCGAAGGCTTCTTCGGTGATAGCCCAAAGGTCTTCTGTGAAATCGTTGAAGTAGATGGCGCACTTGCCGGGCTTGCTATCTGGTTCCTTAATTACTCAACATGGCAAGGTAAGCACGGAATTTATTTAGAGGATCTCTTCATTCGCCCGCAATATCGAGGTAAGGGTTATGGAAAAGCTTTACTCAAGCACCTTGCTGCAATCTGCGAAGAGCGCGGCTATGGTCGTTTTCAGTGGTGGGTCTTAGATTGGAACACCCCAGCGATTGAGTTCTACCGATCACTCGGAGCAAAGGCGATGGATAGTTGGACTGTCTATCGTGTCAGCGGTGAAGAGTTGAGAGAGCTCGCTAGCGAGTAGTACTGCGCTTTAAGATAAAGACTTCTTGGGTCGGAGTGCTCAGCGTTGTAAACGAGCTGGAAGAAGGCGTGAATTGCGCTGATAAGAGATGGCGATTTGTCACTGCCGGAATCCACGGACATGTTGCAGTGAAGTTTGGATGACTGCCAATAGTAGAGATTGCAATGCAATTCGGAATTCTCTTTCCATCCATAAAGAAGCGAACTTTTCCAGCATTATTGGTCGTCACTGAAATTGATTTACTCACGCCTTTATTAATGCTGCCAGTGATTGCCGTAAA
>JACCDI011283953.1_pt1 | contig 23261 bp, 18 predicted proteins | sample 7442791 | NCBI WGS metagenome assembly JACCDI01 (sample SAMN15323434, study PRJNA562643) | freshwater metagenome | isolation source: river surface water | place: USA:Blue River Watershed | collected 2017-08-15
CTTCTAACCGAACGCAATGTCCGTTGGGCCGCAGAGCTAAAAGATCGCCTTTCTCGTCCAGGTGTAGTCTTTGTTGCCGTCGGCGCAGGCCATCTTACAGGCGAGAATAGTGTGCAAAACCTTCTGACGAAGCACGGCATCAAGGTCGAAAGGGTTCGCTATTAACGAGCAGTAAGGCCCACCACATTGTCGGCCAATACCGATAGACCTTCGGTGGGTCCGTGACGATGTGGTGTCAGGCCCTGAATGTTCTGCGGATCGCCTCCGCAAAGGCCGCTTCAGCTTCCTCATCCAGAAGGCCCATATCCCGGAACTCGCCTTCGGCGCAGGCGTCGGCGAGTCGCTCCAAGGTAAGGAGTTCAGAGGCGAGATCGGCAAATCTGTCCCCGAACAGGTGCGGCGACCGCGCTTGCAGACGATGGATTTGGAACTTCCGGCTCTCCGCCCGAGCTGCTCGGAGGGCTGGGTCCGTCAGGGACAGGATCCTCAGGGCGCGGCGGAAGTTCAGCGAGACACGGTGGCTGGCGATAAGGACCGCTGCCGCGACTGCGGCGTCCTGTACCCCCTCCAGAAGGTCGAGCTCCGCCTCGGTCCAGCGCTGGTAGACCGCTAGGAAGACGGCAGGCTTGTCGGGGAAATGACGATAGAAGGTCTGTGGCGCGAATCCGGCCCGAGCCGCGATCCGGTTGGTGTTGGTGGCGAAATAGCCCGGATCCTCGAACTCCAGCCGAGCCGCCTCAAGGAGGGCGGCCCGGGTCGCTTCCGTACGGTGTCGGCGGGGTTCGGGCGAGGCCATGCGCGTTCCTAGCTCATGCGGTTGACGACTTCAAACCTGAAGTGATACTTATATCACATTATGGAGGATGCCATGCCCCATTCAGTCGAGGTACGGGCTCTGCGGGTCTACGGCCTCCCCCTTGTTATCAGGCGCAGCGGTACGGGGCCAGTGGTGGTCTGCCTCCATGCCACCGGGCACGGCGCGCGCGACTTTGACCGGCTTGCCTGGAGACTGGGCGGAGATTTCACCTTCATTGCCATCGACTGGCCGGGGCAGGGCGACAGCCCGAGGGAAGCGGAGCCCGCGAGCGCCCGGCGTTATGCCGACCTCGTCGGCGGGGTCCTCGAGGGGTTGGACCTTAAGGACGCCCTTCTCCTGGGCAACTCAATAGGTGGCGCGGCCGCCATCCTTTGCGCTGCGAACTACGCCGATCGAGTTCGCGGTCTCGTGCTCTGTAATTCTGGCGGCCTGATCCCCGCGAACCCCCTCATCAGTATCTTCTGTCGTCACATGGCCCGGCGATTCGAGAAGGGTGCGGAGGGAGACCCAGCCTTTCCGCAATGGTTTGCCAGGTACTACCGCCGGGTACTGCCCTGCCCGGACGCGGACTGGCGCCGCGAGGAAATCGTTGCGGGCGGGGTGCACGCTGCCCCAGTCCTTGCCGACGCCTGGCGTAGCTTCGCCGAACCTACCGCGGACATCCGGCCCGTTCTCCGAAGACTGCCGATGCCGATTCTCTTCGCTTGGGGCCTTAGGGACCGGATCCTGCCCTGGTTCTTGGTAAGGGGTCTCGCCCGCCGGATCCCGGGTGCCCGGATCGCCTGTTTCGATGCCGGGCACTCGGCCTTCCTTGAGATGCCAGACGCCTTCGACGCCGCCTTCCTGGACTTCATCGGTAGCCTCCCCCGCCCGGGGGGTTGAGCCCCTGCTTCAGTCGCACCGCTGTGCCGGCGGCCGAGATCATCAGCTTGCTGCGTCTGCACTCAATAACAATAATATAGATGAAAAATAGTTTGCTCGCAGACCCTCGCCCACCGCCAGAACCCCTATCACTTCTGTATTTTATTCTTGAGTGTGCTCACCTGCTTGGCCGAGTGTTTTCCAGAGATTTTTAACGGCTTAAGGACATGATCTAGCTTAGGCCTGTGGCAATGCAGCCATGCAGACCTCCACCGACTCGTGGCTCTACCGGTCCGGCAGACAGCAGCAATGTTTAAACGCTATGTCTCGCCAACAGCCCCGTTATCTAAGCGTGTCGGATAGAATTTTTGTCCCAAGGGCAGGATGGTTGCACCAATGGCGCACACATCTACTTTGGGCCTTAAATTCGTTCCAGCGACACCAGCCAGGCGGTTGCAGGTTGGCTGAGTGGGAGGCTGATACCGGATAGCGTGAGGGATCGCCCCGACATTACTGTCCCTTTTCCCCAGAAGTCGGGCTGTGCCAGCGCTTTGGCGGCCCTTTCCGGCCAGGGTCGCAGCAGCCGCATCCTATAATTTGCATCATGGCTGAGCCCGGGAAACAGGACATGAGGCAAGTCATAGGGATCGCTCTGAATTGTCTGCGCGATCAGCGCGAGGCCTTTGCTTGGGGTCATAGCTAGCCATCCGAACAGGCCATCTCGTCCATCAGCCAGTTGCGACAAGGTGCCAAAATGCAAGACATCGCGCCACTCCTTGTAGAGCAAAATGTGCGCGGAAAGATTCGATCGTTCATCCGTGGTCATGGCGGCGGGGTCTGCTTCGACGCCCATGTGCCCGAACATCGATACCTTGGCTCGGAAGTCCATCGATAGTCGACGACCGGTGATCGGGTTCGGGCTTGGGCCAACGTGGTTTCCGGTCATCGCGAGGGGCAGAAAATCGAACCAGCCTGCGTTGATCCGCAGGCGCTCTATCGCATCATTGTTGTCGCTCGCCCAAAAGCGGTTGCAGCGTTTGAGTATCTCAAAATCGACCCGCCCGCCGCCACTGGCGCAAGTCTCAATTTCAACTTGGGGATAGGCTGCGCGAATTCTGTCGAGGAGGCCGTAAAGCGCTTGGGCCTGGTCGTGGCCCTTGCCGGCAAGAGGGAAAAGCTCGCGATTGTGATCCCATTTGAGATACGCGATGTGGTGGTTGCCCAGAAGGGCATCGATTTGCCCGAACAAGTAATCGACCACGGGTCGCTGCGTTAGATCGAGCACCAGCTGGTTCCGCTGGGTTGGCCGCGGCTGACCGGGCAGATGCAGGCACCAATCCGGATGCTCGCGATAGAGCAAGCTGTCCGGGCTTACCATCTCGGGTTCAACCCATAGCCCGAAATCCATGCTGAGGCTCTGGACGTGGCGGATCAGTGGAACCAAGCCGTCAGGAAACAGAATAGGATCTGGGGTCCAATCGCCCAGGCTAGTCGCATCGTTCCGGCGCCCCAGGAACCACCCGTCATCGAGAACAAAGCGTTCTACACCAATTGCTGCGGCGTTATCGGCTAACGCCGTCAGCTTGGGCATTGACTGATCGAAACCCAAGGCCTCCCAACTATTGATATGTACCTTGCGCGGAGCTTCTGGGGCAGGTTTCGGGGAAGTTCGCGCCAAGGCCTCGCGGTGAAAAGCCAGACGGATTGGCTCAATCCCGCTCTCGCTCAAGGCGAATAGTGCGCAGGGCGTGGTGAAGTTTGTGCCAGGCGCGAGTGTAATCTCTCCTGGATCTAGCCGAGCGGCGAGCAGCAGCATTGCATCGCCATCAGCGTTCCGGATTAAACGAAGGCGATGATCCCCGCTCCAGGCTAGGTGTGCGCCAATAGCCTGGCCTTGCTGCTGACCGGCATCCGCCGACTCTATGCGAATCCAGTTAGAACCACCAAAACCCGGTCGTCCGCCAAAGGACGCCCCGCCCGCCTCACCTTGTTCAATCGGGTTTCGCCGCTGCTGCATCTCGGATGCCCAGCGTCCCGAGTATCGCACCGCGTGGCTCGCCCAGGAGGGAAGGGGTAGTGCCAGCGAGGCCAGCTCGAGCACGTGAATGGCCTCGGACGTTTTATTGACTATGGTCGTCTGCGATTGGACCAATCCAGACCCTTGGATCTGCCAGGCTATTTCAATGCCAAGGCCGTTGACTGCGTCGCAATGGATAAAGCGGAGCCCTTGTGAGGTTTGTTCGACCGCTTCGAGCGTCAGCCGAAGGGTGAGCGGTCCGCTCTGGCCTTGGAGAACAACGCTAGACGCAAAGTCGTCGCCCCAGCCGGCATGAGGTATGATCGAATGTGGCACCGGCTGATCGGCCTGCGAGGCATGCCTCCCGCGGCGCATAGCATAGCTCAGGGAGGTCAGGTCTTCGCATGCCGGTAATGGACCGCCGGCATGCACCAGTTCCGTGGCGCCGCGGCGCAGGTCGAAGACCAGGCAGATCCCATGTTGCTCATACCGAACGAATGAAGGAAGACTTTCCATGCGAAAGGATACTTGCCCTTATTGTAACATTGGTCAATAACGAATCGGCTCGTGCGCTTGTGGAAGCTTGGCCGGCGCGGCATGAAGATTCAAACAGCAGGGAGCGGGCCAGATGGACATAACAAAAACAGGGCTAGGTCAGATTGTGGTTTTCGTTGCGATCACGATCATGATCGCTTTTGCGACCTGGTTCAAGGTCAGTAAATCAGGTGCAGAGCATGACGGATCGGGAAAGGACGTATTCCTAGCTGGCGGAGGCCTGACCTGGCTCTATGTCGCGGGCTCGATCACCCTGACCAATCTGTCAACCGAACAGCTAGTCGGAATGAACGGCAACCAGATGCTGTTGCTGGCCTGGTGGGAGATTAGTGGTTTCGTTGGCTTGCTGATTCTCGCCTTCGTTTTCGTGCCGATCTATTATCGCAACAATTGCACTACCGTCACCGAACTATTGGAACGACGGTATAACGGCGGGAGCATTCGCACGGTTATTTCGGCGATCTTCTTGCTCGGCAACATCCTGATCTATCTGCCGGCCGCGCTTTATTCGGGCAGCCTGTTCCTCAAATCTATGTTCGTGCTCGACTGGCCGCTGATCTGGTTTGCCGCCCCGATGGCAATCGTCGCCGCAATCTACACCATTACCGGCGGTCTCAAGGCGGTGGCGGTGATGGATACGTTTTCCGGAATTGGGGTTCTAGCGGTTGCCTTCCTGGTTGTGATCCTCTCGCTCTACGCGGTCGATTTCGACCTGTTCAGTGGGGTTCCGGCGGATCGGATTTCCATGATCGGCAGCACCCAGTCACCCATTCCGTTCCACACGTTGTTCACAGGCATGCTGTTCATTCAGGTCTTCTACTGGTCTACTAACCAGAACATCACTCAAAAGGCGATGACCGCGCCTAACGTGCGTGAGGCTCAGAAGGGCGTGCTCGCGGCGGCGGTTGTGCGGATCTTGATCATACCGGCGATCGTTGTCATCCCGGGGGTGGTTGGCTACAAGCTGTTTGGGCCGATGGGCGATGCCAGCTACGGCCGGGTCGTCGCGCATGTGCTGCCCAGCTGGATGTCGGGCGCCTTTGCCGCGTTGATGGCGGCAGCTGTGATTGCCCATACAAGTGCGATCCTCAACAGCTCGGTGGCCCTCTATTCGATCGACTTTCACGACAAGTTCGTCCGGCCCGTGCGCGATCACTGGAGGCTGGCCGCGTGGGCTTCTGCTGGGTTGACGCTGACCTCGATCCTGCTGGTTCCGGCCTTCGAGAACGCCAAGAGCATCATCAACCTGCTGCAGGAGCTCAACGGGCTATCGTCTATGCCTGTGCTGTCCGCCTTCATCGCCGGGCTGCTATTCGCCAATGTGGATGCCCGTGCGGCCATCATCGGGCTGCTGTATGGCGTGTGCATCTATGCCTTGCACACGTTCGTGCTCTATAAGCCTGACATGCTTTATCCTGGGATGACCTTCTACCAGCATATAGGGCTGGGATGGCTGCACTATATCGATGTGATGCTGCTAGTACTGGCCAGTTCCGTACTTGTCGCGCTGGCCTCGAACCGCGTGATTTTTGGCAATCGGGCCCGCTATGTCGGCCCAGGAGCTGCCAGACATGCCTGAAAAGCAGGAGGTGCACCGCAGGTTCAATGCGCTCACCGGGCGTTGGGTGCTGGTCTCTCCGCACCGCACCCAGCGGCCCTGGCTGGGGCAGCTTGAGCCTACCGCAGAACAGGCCGGGCTGCTATATGATCCCGACTGCTACCTTTGCCCCGGCAATCGGCGTGCAAATGGCGAGGTCAATCCGGCCTATGCAGGTGCATGGGCCTTCGACAACGACTTTCCTGCGTTGCTGCCAATAGCTGACGGGGAGCCTGCCAGTGATGAACTGCTGCGCGCAGAACGTGTTGTGGGCGAGTGCCGGGTGATTTGCTTTTCGCCCAACCATGCGCTTACCCTGCCGCAGCTTTCGCCTATTCAAATGCGCGCTGTGATCGATTGCTGGTCCGAGCAATGTCAGCAACTGGGCAAGCAATACGCGTGGGTGCAGGTATTCGAGAACAAGGGTGCAGTGATGGGTTGTTCGAACCCGCACCCGCACGGGCAGGTGTGGGCGACTGCACACGTCCCTGACGAGCCCGCCACCGAAGACGAGCGGCAGCGGTCCTATTTCGCGGAGACCGGGCGCACTTTGCTAAGCGATGTGGCTAAACGCGAGGCGGGCGGGCCGCGTGTGGTGATCGAAAGGCGAGACTGGCTGGTGCTAGTGCCTTGGTGGGCGGTCTGGCCGTTCGAAACTCTGGTGCTACCGCGCTTCGCGGTGCAGCGGATGGAGCAGTTGACCTCGGCCCAGCGCGACAGCTTGGGTACTGTCTTGGGCGAACTGACTGCGCGCTATGACAATCTGTTCGGCTGCTCTTTCCCCTATTCGATGGGCTGGCATGGAGCCCCCTACCTGTCCGGCGAGCAGTGCCATTGGACGCTCCACGCGCATTTCTATCCACCGCTGCTGCGCTCGGCATCTGTGCGCAAGTTTATGGTCGGTTACGAGATGCTGGCTGAAGCCCAGCGGGACCTGACCCCCGAGCAGGCCGCCGAGCGGCTGCGGGATGTCAGTCCGTTTCATTACAGCTTGGAACAGAGCGCATGACCATGCCCAACCCGATTACGGAACGCGCGGTCCAGGCTTTCCGCCAGAGCTTTGGTCGCGAGCCGGCGCTCGTGTCATTCGCTCCGGGGCGGGTGAACCTGATCGGCGAACATACCGACTATAATGATGGCTTTGCCTTGCCTTGCGCGCTCGAATTCGGGACTGCTGTGGCGATGGGCCAGCGTAACGACGCGCGCATCGCTGCCCGGGCACTCGACTTTGGGGAGGAAATCGGACTGTTCGAGCTTGGCGATACCATCCCCGTGCTGAAAACCGGACATTGGCAGAACCATTTGCGAGGTATAGCTGCCGGCTTGCCTCGGTTCGGATTGCCTGTTCGCGGCGCAGATCTGGTTATCACCGGTGATATTCCGCAGGGGACGGGGTTGTCTTCTTCCGCTTCGCTCGGCGTGGCGCTGGCGCTCGGGCTTGCCTCGCTCGCGGGTGAATCTGCACCCGATCCGCGCACACTGGCGCGTGTCGCGCAGTGGTCCGAGCATCACTATGTTGGCTGTGCCTGCGGCTTGATGGACCAGATCGCCTCAGCGTTCGGTGAGCCCGCCCGTGCCTTGCTACTTGATTGCCGCAGCTTGGAGGTTCGTTCGGTAGGGTTCCCCGGGGAAGCGGCGATCATGATCGTCCATTCCGGGGTGACGCGCGGTCTGATCGATAGCGCCTACAATGAACGCCGCGCCCAGTGCGCAGACGCAGCGGCGCACTACGACGTCGCTGCGCTGCGCGATTTGGATCCCGCAGGACTGGAGGCTGGTCGCGCAGATCTGGACGACGCAACCTACCGCAGGGCCCGCCATGTAGTGACGGAGAATGCCAGGACCCAGCTGGCCGCCCTAGCCATGGATCGCGGTGATCTGGCCGCCCTCGGCGCGGCCATGCGCGCTTCGCATGCCTCGCTGCGCGATGATTTCGAGGTAAGCATTCCGGCGGTCGACGCTCTGGTCGATTTTCTGAACGAGGTGATCGGTGATTGCGGCGGGGCCCGGATGACCGGTGGTGGTTTTGGCGGCTGCGTCGTGGCGGTTGTACCGCAGGGCATGGTCGGCGCCATCAACTTAGCGCTAGATACTTTCTGGAGCAGCAAGGGCATGGCACGCCAGCTTTCCTTGGTCGCGCGCCCAGCTCCGGGTGCGAGACTCTTCGCGGTTCGGTGAACCAACTAGCGTACTGCAAAGCTATAGACGGTGCGGCTTCTCCAGACTTGGCCCGGACGCAGAATTGTGTCGGGGAAACTGGTCTGGTTCGGCGCATCTGGGTAGCATTGAGTTTCCAGAGCGACTGCGCAGTGCCGCGCCCACTTTTCACCAAGTCGGCATGAGGGCTCTTTTTCAAACTGGTTGGCGGTGTAGACCTGGATGCCGGGCTGGTCGGTTTCTACCCTAAGCTCACGCCCCGACCCGGGATCGTATAGTATGGCCGCCTGACGCGACCCGGTACCGCCGATCGCCCAGCAGTGATCGTACCCATCGGCCGTCGACGGATTCTGCGCAAGGACCTGCAGCCTCTCGCCAAGGTTTTGGGGTATGCGGAAATCGAACGCTGTGCCATCTACCGCTCGAATTTCGCCGGTCGGTATCCCGGCGCGCCCCACCGGTAGATAGTGCCCTGCTGAGATTTGTAGATCGTGCCTGTAAAGGTCACTCGGTGATGCGGTGCCGGCAAGGTTCCAATAGCCATGCAGCGTCAGGTTTAGCGGTGTCGGCTTGTCGGTTTTGGCTGTAAATTCGGTAACCAATCGATTGTCGTCAGTCAGAACGTATGTGATCGTCGCTACAAGGGTTCCGGGAAAACCTTGATCGCCGTCAGCAGATTCAAGCGCAAGCTGCACGCCCGGTCCAAGATCCGTCTCAACCTCGGCCCCCTCCCAGATCTTTCTGTCAAAGCCAAGCGGTCCGCCGTGGAGTGTGTTGGGCGCCTCATTCGCCAGGAGTTCGAAAGTTTTTCCGTCGATCGAAAACTTTCCGCCCTTGATCCGATTGGCATAGCGACCAACCACGGCTCCGAGAAAATGCCGCCCCTTGAGATAGTTCTCCGCATTCGAGCACCCGAGCGCGATATTGGCCCAGTTTCCGTCGCGGTCGCTGGTCCGGACGGCAAGTAATGTCGCGCCATGAGACATGACTGATACCAATGTGCCTGAAGCGTTGCGCAATTCCCAGCGCATCACCTGCTCAAGGCCTTCAAGTTTAAATGGTCTTCTAGAAACCATGTTGTTTTCGCTAATCCCGGGATCTGGCGATTGCACATAGCATTCGAATCGCTGGTGCGCCACTTAGCAAAAGGTTGGACTTTTGCATCATGGGTCTGTGGCCGGCTTGCCTTTGACGCCCGATTTCCAGCGACTGACGCTATTGAAAAATAGTGTAATAAATACGAAAATAATAGCATTTTGGGCGCTAAAATAACAAATAATTAGCGTTCTTAATTATACTATTGACGATCTGTACAATTATATTAAACCATCCGTCAACAAACAAGGGAGGTTTGCATGTCGAGGGCACTGAGGAACAAGTTTGGGGCATCGGTCTTGGGTATAACGTGGGTTGCCCTGGCAACGCCTGCTTTCGCTGACACCGTGGAAGAGGATCGGGCTGGGAATCGTGACGACATTGTCGTGACAGCACAAAAAAAACCAGAAAATGTCCAAGATGTGCCAATTGCCATCACCGCACTCAATTCAGCGGCGCTTGAAGCCGCGCGGGTGGAAGACAGCAAGGACCTTCAGTTCAACGCGCCCAACGTGACGCTTTCGGCCAACCGCAACATCACAATTCGCGGCGTGGGCTCTGCCTCCTATGGCGGCACCGGCGACACCAACATCGGCGTGCTGGTGAATGGCGTATTCCTCCAGTCGGGCAGCAGCTTCGGCGAATTCTTCGACATGGAACGAATCGAGGTGCTGCGCGGCCCGCAAGGCACGCTGTTCGGCCGCAACACCACCGGCGGCGCCATCAATTTCGTTACCCGCCGCCCGACCGACCAGTTTGAAGGCTATGTCGAAATCCAGGGAGAAAGCCCACGCGGCGTTCGCGCCAATGCGGCGATCAACATTCCGCTTGCGAATGGCCTCTATCAGCGCTTCGCCGCCAACTATATCAACCGTGACGGCTATACGAGGAACCTGCTCAATGGCACGATGATCGATGGCCGCAACCAGTTCACTTTGCGCTCAAGCACGCGCTTGGAGCCGTCGGATGCGACGACGATGGACCTGACCCTGACCTATTTCCGGGAAGATTCCAATCGTCAGGAAGCTGTGAAATCACTGTGCACGCCGGATTCTGCCTTTGGCTGCTCGCCCAATTCGGTTTCAGCCGCGTTCCCGACCAATAACTTTCTGATCGACAATTTCTTGCTGGGCGGCCGAGTGCGGGCCGGCACTTATGCCGCCAATCCGACCAGTCTGCGCGAAGTAAGGATTGACGTGGATCCATTCCAGAAGGCCGAGGATTTCCTTGCCACGCTGGAGATTAACCAGAAATTGGGCGATCTTACCCTCACCTCGGTCACCGGCCTACGCGACGGCAATAACACGAGTGAGCGCGATTTCGATCAGGGCTATCGTCCCAATGCCTTCAATCCCGGCACCTTCGGTACGCACGTGATCCCCGATGCCGGCAATGGCAATGGCGTGATGACTTACCTGCTGTCCGGAAAGGCGGTCACCACCACAGACTACCGAACCTCCCAAACCGGCGGCGGCTCGCGCAAGCAGTTCAGCCAAGAGTTGCGCTTAGCTTCGCGGTTTGAAGGGGCGCTCAATTTTATCCTTGGTGGCTTCTATCTGAATTCGCGGGCTTCGGGCTATGTTGATACTTGGACGCCCGCCAACCGAACGTCTGGAGCGGTCTCGAAGTTCGACACCCGCCTTGGCCAGGTGAAGTCGTACGCCGTGTTCGGTGAAGCCTATGTCGATCTGACCGAGAACCTGCAGCTTACCGGCGGCTTGCGTTACACGCATGACAAAAAGCATATCGAGACTGCTTCTGGCACCTTCGTGCTGAACCCCTATTTCATCGGCGATGCTGAGTTCGATAGGCTCACTGGACGCGCGATACTGAATTGGAACCCGACCCTTTCCTTCACGCAGGATACCAATGTCTACCTCTCGTACTCGCGCGGTTTCAAATCCGGCGGTTTTAACCCTGGTAACAATACCCTCCCGGTGTTCGATTCCGAGGTGATCGATGCCTATGAACTGGGCATTAAGAACACCTTCATGGACGGCATGGGGCGGCTGAATTTGGCTCTGTTCAATTATGAGTATTCCAACCTAATTGTGGGCAACCTGGTTGGTACGGCCGTGGCCAATACAAATATCCCGAAGTCCAGGGTTCGCGGGCTTGAAGCCGAGCTGGTCCTTACCCCCGTCGATCCGCTCCGGCTTGAAGCCAGCTTGGGCCTGCTCGATGCCGAGGTTCGCAGCAATTATCTGTCGCAGGATCCGTCACGCGGCAGCGCAAAGTTCCAGTTGCAGGGCAATCAGCTTCCCAATGCGCCTCGCCGCACACTCAAGCTGGCGGCCGAATACACCATCGAAGCTGGCAACGCCTGGACTGTCCGGCCAAGGATCGACTTCTACTCTCAGTCGGGCTTCCATTCGCGCGAGTTCAATGTTGCCGCAGATTACGTCGGAAGCTGGGGTCAGCTCGATGCCTCGGTCCAGATTGCCAACGGCGGCAAGGATTGGAGCGTGACCGCATTCGTCAAGAACCTGACCAACGAAGACAGCATCACATGGCTGGAGGTGAACTCCAACCTGGTTGGCAGCTTCCGCAGCGCCTTCCTGCTTGACCCGCGGACCTTTGGCCTGAGCCTGCGGGTCGGGTTCAAGTGAGCACACCAAGGCGACCAACTGGCGCACTCCCCGGCCTGGGCAGGCGAAGCCCTCCCCCTTCGCCTGCCGCTTTCGAGCGACACAGAGGACCTTGCCGACCATGCAACGACTGAGGCGAACCCTTGTGACCTGCCTGGCGGCCATGGCGGTCACACTGGTTCCGCGTACGGCGCTCACACAGCAGCCCCTCGCGAAGCCCTCCGCCGAAATGCCGGAACTGTCGGGCCCAGGCAGCTTTGCTATCGGCACCCAAGTCCATGAGCTGGCAGTAAGCGGACGCGCCATCGGCGTGCGGCTTTGGTTCCCAGCCCTCTCGGATTCATCCGAGCGGGCGGTTTACAAGCACCGGCGGGCGCTGCCCGGCCAGCAAGCGCTGGAGATTGCCGAAGTGGGCGCCGCAGCAACTCACGCTGCGCCGATTATCGGCCAGCGCTTTCCGTTGATCCTGATTTCACACGGGTACGGCGGCTGGGCCGAGCACATGAGCCGTCTGGGCGAAACGCTGGCCTCACGTGGTTACACTGTCGCTTCGATCGATCACCGCGACCAGTCATTTACCGATGCGGCAACGTTCGCGGCATCGTTTGGCGGGGTTCTGCTCAACCGGTCACGCGAGCAGCAATTTGTGCTCAAGGCCGCACTGGACGGCAAGCTTGCGCCGGTCGTGACTGCACAGATCGATCCAAGTGCGATCGGCCTGCTGGGCTTTTCGATGGGCGGATACGGAACTCTGACCACCGCCGGGGTGCCGCTCGATCCCGCCGCCCCCGCCTTTGCCCAGTTCCCGCCAGCGGCACGGGCCATGCTGCCGGCTCCGGATCCGCTACTGGCACAGCACGTCAAGGCGGTTGTCACGCTCGCGCCCTGGGGCGGCCAGCCGGGCGCCATGGCGTGGCAAGATGCCGCTCTGGCCAACCTGCGCAAGCCGCTGCTGCTGATTGCCGGGGACCAAGACGACGTAGTCGGGTTTGAACGCGGGGTGAAGCGTCTGTTTGCTGCGGCGCGCGGTGCGGACCGCTACCTGCTGGTCTACCGCGAGGCAGCCCATAACATTGCCGGGAATCCGGTCGCTGTGCCGCCCGGCGCAGACTTTCCCACCATCGAATTCCTGACCGATCCCGTCTGGCGCAAGGACCGGATCGACGCGATCAACGCCCACTTCATCAGCGCCTTCTTCGATCTCCATCTAAAAGGCGATGGCAGCAAGCGGCGTTACCTCAACGTGCCCACGCCATTCGCCAACCAGGGCCAGTGGCCCAGTGCCTTCGGCCAGCAATCGGGCGGGGCGACGGCAGGGGATGACCAGCCGGGCTATTGGCGCGGCTTTCAGCGTCGCTGGGCGCGGGGGCTTGAACTTCACCACAAGGCAGCAGACCAATGAACCAAGCGCAAAGACTTTTCGACCTTGAAGGCCACGTTGCCCTGGTTACCGGGGGCAATGGCGGCTTGGGGCTGGCCATGGCGAAAGGCCTAATCAAGGCCGGTGCACAGATCGCGATCTGGGGCCGCAATGAAGCCAAGAATGCCGCGGCAGTTGCTGAACTGACCGCACTGGGCGGGCAAGCCCGCAGCTTTGTGGCCGATGTAACCGATCCCGCATCGAGGGCCGCCGCCTTTGAACAGACCATCGCGGCATTCGGCAAGATCGACAGCTGCTTTGCCAATGCCGGCGGATCCGGCGCGCGCGGCGCGTTTGTCGATCTGGACCGTTCGGCCTGGCTCGCCACGAACGATCTCAACATCCTCAGCGTGATCGGCACATTCCAGCTTGCGACCCGGCACTGGCAGGAGCGTCAGGCTGGTGGCAAGCTGATCGTGACCTCTTCAGTGGCGGCCATCCTCGGGCTTCCCAATTCGGCCGGTTACTGCCTGACCAAGTCGGCTGTAACGGGCCTGGTGCGCTCGTTGGCGATCGAACTGGGACGGTCCGGGATCCAGGCCAACGCGATCCTGCCCGGCTTCATCGAGACGGAGATGTCGCTAAACACGCCCAAGGCCTTTCAGGACGGCTGCCGCCGGCGAGCCGCATCGGGCAAGATCGGCCAGCTGGAGGACATGGAGGGCATCGCGGTCTATCTTGCCTCGCAGCAAAGCAACTTCATGACCGGCCAGGCGCTGGTGCTTGATGGGGGGCATTCGATCTTCCCGCTGTGATCCGGCCAAAGCCGGCCGAGCGCGAAACAAGGGAACTGGCAGGAGCACTCGCGTCGCGCGAGCCGCCCAGCCAAGTTGAGGAGAGCAGGTAATGGCATCAGCTGCGAGTACAGACGAACAGACGCTGAGCTTCTGGCGGATTCTTGCTTTCGGATCGGTTCAGTTACCACTGGGTATGATCGGCCTGCCGATCGCGATCTATCTTGCACCACTCTATTCCGGTCAGCTGCAGCTCAGCCTTCAGTTGATCGGTCTTTCGCTGATACTGGCGCGCCTGTCGGACTTCGTGACCGATCCCATCGTTGGCGTGCTGTCTGACCGGTGGCGTCCGCGGATCGGGCGTCGGCGTGTCTGGCTGATCTTTGGCGCACTGACCATGATGGCCGGCGTGCGCATGCTGTTCGTGCCGGGACCCGGTGTCGGCATAGTCTATTTCGCACTTGCCGTGGCCTTGGTCTATCTGGGCTATACCCTGATCCTGTTACCCTACCATGCTTGGTCGGCCGAACTTTCACCGGACTATCACATCCGCACCCGGATCAGTTCAGTCTCGCAGGCTTTCAGCATCATGGGCCTGATCGGCTCGACCCTGATCCCAGCCTATGTCCTGACCATTGAGGGTGCAACCAGCGCTGACGTGATGGCTGCGCTCAGCTATTTCATAATCGCACTGCTGCCGATCTGCGCCGCGCTTGCCTTTTTCGTGGTACCCGAACCCGCCGCACCCATCACCAAGGCGCCTTTCAAATTCATCGGCGTCTTGAGGATGCTGGTCGCCAACCGGGCGTTCCTGAATGTCACGCTGCTGGTCCTGATTGCCACGATTGGAGAGGTCTTCCGGCAGACGATCACCGTGTTCTTTGCCCGCGATATTGTGGGAGTTACCAATATTGGGCTCATCTACTTCTGCTACTTCGTGGCGGCCCTGGCGGTAATGCCCGGCTGGGTCTGGCTGGCGAAGCGGATCGAAAAGCATCGCGCCCTGACCCTGGCCCTGGTCATCGTTGCCACGACCAACGCACTGATGTTCTTCGTGCCGAAAGGCGGGATCGTCATTTTTACCACGCTCTTTGTGATCAAGGGCATGTGCTATGGGGCAGTCCTGATGCTGCCCCATGCCATGGTCGCGGATACCGCCGACATCGATACTGCCGAAACGCTGGACCGCCAGCAGGGGCTGTTCTTTGCCGCAATTGCCATGGTGCAGAAGATGGGCTATGCCCTAGGTTCCGGCCTGCCGCTGCTGATCCTGGGCGCAGCCGGCTATGTGTCCGCTGGTGAGGATCGCGCCGAGCCATTGCTGGCACTTTCGGTCAGTTACAGCGTGATCCCCTGCGTGCTGGTTTTGATCGCGTCCATGATGGCCTGGCGGTATAATCTGACCGCCGATCGCCACAGCGCCATTCGTGCGCAGATCGACGAACGGCTTGCGCTTGCCGCCGGCAAAGGACCCCGGGGATGATTACTGGCCTCCATCACACCGGCCTCTCGGTTCGCGATCTGGACGCGGCGATCGCGTTCTATTCGGTTGAGCAGGCCTTCCGGCTGGCCTCACGCTTCGAGGTCGCCGATACGGCCGAAAATCGAGCCTTGCTCCAGGTAGAGAATGCTGCGGCCCGCGCGGCCTTTCTGATTGGCACGCTGGGTGGGCTTGAGCTGTTCGAATTTGCCGCAGGCCGAGAAGCCGACACCCCCGACCGCGCAGTCTATGCGGCCGGGATCAGGCATGTCTGTTTGCAAACCGCCATCTCGGACAACTTTTATGACAACATGGTCGCCGCCGGTGCTGGCACTCATGCTCGGCCGGCTGGGCTCGGAACCGGCAACAGCTATGTCTATATCCGCGATCCGGAAGATAACCTGATCGAGCTGGAAGGGACGCCCTGGGCTCCACAATCAGCGCAGCGACCGTGGTTTGCCCATGCTGCCCTAGTGACCACCGACATTGTCCGGTTGGCCGGGTTCTACGCTCTGCTAACCGGCAGCGCGGTGCTCCGCCAGGGCAACTTTGGCCCGGACAACAAGTTCGATGTGGTCGCCGGGATTGCCGATCTGCGGTTCAAGGGTGCCTGGTTGCGGCTGGCCAATGCCGAGCTAGAATTCTGGGAGTACGATCACCCGCGCACTAAGCCTGTGGAGCGGCGCAACGCAGTTGCGCCCGGCTGGAACCACCTGTGTTTCGAGAGCGACGATATCGATGCTGACCATGCCCGGCTGCTTGGACTGGGTGTCGAGCTGCATACACCGCCGCATCCGTTCGGATCGGCCCGGGTGTTCTTTGGCCGCGATCCGGATGGCAACATCTTCGAAGTTCTGCAGCCTAGGCCCGAGGCGCGCCTGACGGTTGCGACCTTGCTGGCCGAACCCGAGGGCCATGCCGTCGATGCGGCCCGGATCGCTTTTCGCGCCGCTGCTGCGGGCTAACCGAACGTGGTGATGCCCCCCGATCATCGCTTGGCACCCCCGCCTAAAATCAAGGTGATCAGTGCCAATGGCATAGACCAACAAGTCATCGATCATGGGTCTGGTATACCGCTGCTGCTGCTGCATGGATTTCCCGATCACGCGATGGTTTGGCGTCCCTTGCTAGAACGGCTGGGCAGCAGTTGCCGCATGATTGCCCCAGACCAACGCGGCTATCGCCATTCCACCCGGCCGCGCGGGGTCGAGGCCTACACCATGGATCAGCTGGTTGCCGACCTGACCAGCTTGCTTGAGGCGCTCGAATTGCCGCGCGTTCATGTCTGCGGCCATGACTGGGGCGGCGTCCTGGCCTTCGCACTTGCCGCCCGGCGACCAGACCTGATCGCCGGCGTTGTGGCGCTCAATACCGCTTCAGCGGGCGTGCTGCAGGACATGATCTGGAATCACCCTCGTCAGCGTGCGGCCTCGCAGTATATCACCCGGCTGCGCTCTCCCGAGGCCGACGCCATTTTCTGCGAGGCCAATGTCGAGATCCTGATCGAGCGCTTCCTGGGTGACCCGCGGCAGCGCGGCTTGTTGAGCGAGGCTGATATCGCGATCTACCGCGAGGCTTGGACTCAACCTGGTGTATGGCAGGCGATGCTGGCCTGGTATCGAGCAGCACCGTTCGATGTCCCGGCCCCGGATGTCGCCCCCGATCGGGCTGGAACGACGATCCGGGATGATTCGATAGACTGCCCGGTGCTGGTTATCTGGGGTGATCGCGACACTGTCTTCGTTCCCGCGATGGCCGATGCCATCGCGGCAGTCTGCCCGGATTGCACCGTCGTCCACCTGCCCGATGCCGGCCATGTCCCGCAGCGCGACGCGCCCGATACCTGTGCAAGGCTGATTGCCAACTTCGTCACTCAGCATCCGATCCCTGCCCTTCAAAGGAACTAGCGCTCATGCCTGATCAATCGCTTGCCAATCGCGTAGCTATCGTCACCGGGGCAGCCCGCGGGATCGGCCTGGCCGCTGTCGAGCGCCTTTGCGCCGGCGGCGCCAGCGTGGTCGCGTTCGATCGGCCAGAGGCTGATTTCAGCGCCGCCCTGGCCGCTGGCCGGGTCACCAGTCTGGCGGGCGATGTCGTTAACGCTGCCGATTGGCAGCGCGCGATCGACCTTGCTCTGACGCTGGGGAAGCGCGTCGACATCCTGTTCAATAACGCCGGGATCTCGGGCGCGATCGCCAATGTGCTCGACTATCCGGAAGATGAATTTGACCGGATCATGGCGGTCAATGTGAAAGGGGTGTTCCTGGGTCTCAAGCATGTTGGCCAGCATATGCTGACCAACCGCAGCGGCGTGATCGTCAACACTTCTTCGGTGTCGAGCTTTGGCGGCAGCGGCAACATCTTTGGCTATACGGCCAGCAAGTTTGCCGTGAACGGGATGACGAAGTCGGCCGCCATCGCGCTGGCGCCGCATGGAGTTCGTGTGCTGGCGATCTGCCCCAGCCCGACTGCGACGGAAATGATGTTCCAGCTTGAGCGCCGCCTTTCGCCCGACAATCCGGAGGCCGCCCGGCCACAACTGGCGCAGGGTATCCCGATGGCGCGCTATGGCACGCCAGAGGAAGTGGCCGAGGTGCTGGCGTTCCTGATTAGCGATGGGGCTGCCTTTATGACCGGCGCGCTGGTGCCGGTCGATGGCGGAACCCTAGCCAAGTAATTCGGAAAGGAGGCCGACATGGTTTCACCGATCGAACGTAGCTTCGGGGAGAAATTCCTGCAGAGCATCGACAATTTCTACGCGCACGGGATCGACTGGCTGTTCAACGAATGGTGGGAAACGGCCCCGGCCGACGCGATTGCTAAGTACGAGGCGGCAATCCTCGACCACCCTGAACAAGGACCGCTGGCCCGCGAAGGATGGCTGGCGCCGGATTTCAGGCTGGCTTCGCTAGATCACTACTGTCCGGGCACGCTCGGTCATGCCTATCGCACCTTCATGGTCGACAACAACCTGGTCGAGCACCTCGCGGCTGGTTACCGGACGCGGCACGATGAACTGCTGCGCAGTGGCAAGATCGACCGCATGCCGGCCGCGCTGGCCTACAAGGTGCTGCGCGGGTTTCAGACGCATGACTTTCATCATGTGCTGACCGGTTATCCGGCCACGCCGCTGGGCGAGCTGGCTATCCAGGCCTTCCAGCTTGCCCAGATGGACTATCCCTATGCTGCCATGTGGATTGCTGTTGTCACCGGTCACATGACACTGGTCGACCCGCACCTGATCAAGCCGGCGATGGATGCGATCACCGATGGTTGGAGCCTGGGTCGTCGTTCCCGCAGCGTGCAGTTCGTTAAGTTCGAACACCGATTGGGTGAGCCGCTCGATGCGCTGCGCGCCGAATTCTGCTTGCTCCGCGAACCATCTTCGATTGCCGTGACTCCCGAAGCAAAGACGCCAGAGTTGCTGCTCGGAGTGGTGTGAAGTGCTTCAGCGCGTCAGAGTAGGGCCGCGGAGGATAGGCTGGAGCCGCGCGGTGTGTTCTCGCTTGAGCTCGTTCAACGTGCCCATGATCATCGTCACTGTCAGGTCTTCTAGCTGGTCGCGGCTGAGCTTGCGCTGCAGCAGATAGGCTCCGGCAGCAGCAGGAAGTCCGAAACTAATATCGGTTGCCGCCGTGGCAATCTCAGGAGGTAGTCCATAGTGCTTGGTCACGATTTCTGTCAGGTATTCAACCGCCTGGTCGCGGCTGAATTCCGTCGGATCATGGATCGCCGAAACCGAAGGCTCAGCCTGAAGCCGTTCGATCAGCATTCCGCGCTCATCGATGTATTTGAGATAGACATGTGTCACCGCTCGCACCAACCCCTCGAAGGTTTCGGCCTTATTGGCCGCCTCTGCCTGAAGTCGCCGCAAGCGGCGCCACTCACGCTGCAGCAATTGCCGCATCAAGTCGGTCATGTTGGGGAAATAATTGTAAACCAGCGACTTGCTAACCCCAGCCTCCCGTCCGATGCGGTCCATCGACAAGGCCGAAACGCCTTCGCGCGCGATGATTTCGGCGGTGTGATCAAGGATCAGCGATTGCCGTTCCGACGGCGCGAGCCTGACGCGTTTGCGGGATTTGGCTTTGGGGTTCTGATCTGAAGTTGCCATGGTTTGGACACCTAGACAGCGCAACCGGCACGATGCAAGTCATACCGTGATTTCAATTGCAAGAATCGTCTATAAACCACTGCATCAGGCATTAGGAAGAGCATGCGCGTAGTCATGAAAGCAAAGCAAAACCCCGCCCAGGTGGGCACCATGCAGCTGGGCACCTGTTATTACCCCGAGCACTGGCCTGAGGTGATGTGGGCCGAGGATGCTCGCCGGATGTTGGAGGCGGGCCTCTCCCGTGTGCGGATCGGCGAGTTCGCTTGGAGCCGGATAGAGCCTGATCCTGGCCGGTTCAATTGGGACTGGCTGGACCGAGCGATCAATGTCCTACACGGCACGGGGTTGAGTATCATCTTGGGTACACCTACCGCGACGCCGCCAAAGTGGCTGGTCGATGCCATGCCCGATATGCTGGCGATTAATCAGCAGGGGCAGCCCCGCAAGTTTGGCTCGCGGCGGCACTATTGCTTCAGCCATGCCGGCTATCGCGCCGAAGCGGCACGCATAACCCGCACCATGGCGGAGCGGTATGGCGATCACCCCGGGGTGGTCGCCTGGCAGATCGACAATGAATATGGCTGCCACGACACGGTGCAGAGCTATTCGGCTGCGGCGCGCGATGCGTTCAGAGTTTGGCTGGAGGTGCGCTACGGCACGGTTGATCGGCTGAATACAGCCTGGGGCAATGTCTTCTGGTCAATGGAATATCGCTCTTTTGAAGAAGTCGATTTGCCCAACCTGACTGTTACCGAAGCCAACCCGGCTCACTGGCTGGCGTTTAGGCGGTTCTCTTCGGACCAGGTCGTGGCTTTCAATCGTACCCAAGTCCAAATCCTGCGTGAGCATTCGCCAGGCCGTGACGTGGTCCACAATTTCATGGGCTTTTTTACCGAGTTCGATCACCACGAGGTTGCCGCTGATCTCGATGCGGTGGGCTGGGACAGTTATCCTCTCGGCTTTCTCGAGAGCTTCCGCTTTACCGAGTCGGACCAGCTGGCCTATGCTCGGCAGGGCCACCCGGACATCGCAGCGTTCCACCACGATCTTTACCGTGGCTGCGCGCGCGCAGGGCGGTGGTGGGTCCTCGAGCAACAGCCCGGACCCGTTAACTGGGCACTGCATAATCCGGCGCCATTGCCGGGAATGGTCAGGCTCTGGACTTTGGAAGCCATGGCGCATGGTGCAGAACTGGTTAGCTACTTCCGCTGGCGCCAGGTCCCTTTCGGGCAGGAACAGCTCCATGCCGGGTTACTGAGGCCCGATAATGAACCCGCACCCGGACTGGTCGAAGCAGCTCATGCGAAAAGCGATATAGAACATCTCGGACCACTTGGCCCGCCCCCTAAAAGCGTTGCCCTGATATTCTCTTATGAGGCCGAATGGGTCACCGGGATCCAGCCACAGGGGAAGGGCCTTTCGGCACTGTGGGCCGCATTCGATTGCTATTCGGCACTGCGCCAATTGAGCCTTGACATTGACATCCTTCCGCCCGGCGCTTCACTTGATGGCTATGCTTTGTGCGTTATTCCCTGTTTGCCGATCGCATCGGCTGTGCTTGCCGATAGCCTTGCCAGCTTTAGCGGCCAGCTCGTGATAGGCCCCCGATCAGGCAGCAGGACTGACGAATTCGCTATCCCCGACGCTCTGCCACCCGGCGAACTGTTCCCAGCGCGCGTCGTGCGAGTGGAAAGTCTGCGACCGGGAGTGATACACCAAGCTGATGATTTTGCGGTTCGGCATTGGCTCGAACATCTTGAGACGGACGCCGAAGCCGAGCTGACGGCGTATGATGGAACGGTTGCGGTCTGGCGCGATCGCAACCGCCGCTACCTGGCGGCCTGGCCAACCGCCGAGCTCGCATCGCTGGTTGTGGCCCGAGCGGCGGCAGACGCCGGCCTTTCTACTCATAAACTGCCCGAAGGACTGCGCTTGCGCAGGACCGGCAATCACACCTTCGTGTTCAATTACTCTGCTGAACCAATACATTTGCAAGCCGATATTGAAGGTGCAGTTGTCCTTGGTAGTCGACTTTTGGGGCCAGGGCAGGTCACGGTTCTGCGCCAGCAATGAGAGGCCTGCTGAACAAGATTTTCTTCCATGCTATTCGCAAGCAGATCCTCTACCAACTCTAGTATGCCCCGGTTGGCCAACTCTGGCGCGCTTGTGCGAGTTATTGCTGTTCAGATTTTGATTATCGGGCCGGCCAGCGATGCACCTGCTGCTGGACAGTTACAATCCAATTAGGAGAGGTATGGGAATGCGCATTTTTCTCACCGGCGGAACTGGGTACATCGGGAGCCACACGGCCGTGGCGTTGGCCGCTGCCGGCCACCAGGTCGTATGCTTTGACAATCTCTCGAACAGTCGGGCCGAAGTCATGGACCGGATGGAGACTATCACTGGGCAGCCCATGCCATTGTTTGCTGGCGACATTCGCGACCGGAGGGCCCTCGAGCAAGCAATGCGGAGCCATGCAATTGAGGCTGTAATCCACTTTGCAGGTCTGAAGGCCGTCGGTGAATCGGTCACCAAACCGCTGGTATATTATGATAACAACGTTCGGGGCACAATCAGTCTGATTGATGCAATGATCGCCTGCAACGTTAGGACGCTGGTGTTTTCCTCCAGCGCTACCGTCTATGGTGAACCGCAATACCTACCCCTTGATGAGTCTCATTCGATTTCGGCGACCAATCCATATGGCCGGTCAAAGCTCATGATTGAGCACATGCTCACCGACATTGCCGCTGCTGATCCCACTTGGCGCATAGCGGTGCTGCGCTATTTCAATCCAGTGGGAGCTCATGAAAGCGGTCTGATTGGTGAAGACCCTAGCGGCCTTCCAAACAATTTGATGCCCTTTATCAGTCGGGTCGCTTCGGGACGTCTGGAGAGGTTGTCGGTTTTTGGCGACGACTACGACACGCCCGACGGTACGGGCGTGCGTGATTACATCCACGTCACCGATCTCGCCGCAGGCCATGTTGCCGCTCTGGGCGCCGTCGCCAGTCGCAACGACCCTATCTCGACCTGGAATCTGGGAACAGGCCAAGGCTATTCGGTTTTGGAAATGATTCATGCATTCAAGCGCATTAACGGCGTATCCGTGCCTTACCAAATTGTAGGCCGCAGGACCGGCGACGTCGCATCATGCTATGCTAGCCCAAACAAGGCCAAAACTGAATTGGGCTGGCAGGCGGCTCTCGGTCTGGACGAGATGTGCGCTTCAACGTGGCGATTTGAACAGATGCTGGCTACACGTAATGTCGCAAAGTCCGATTAAATGGTTCGATTTTGCGAAGCTTTAGTTCCGACATCACGGAATTGATCCGGACTGGGTCGTTCCAAAGCTGAGATTTCAACTTTTTAGATTGCACCGCAAACTAAAAGGCTGACCTAAGCTGGTTTCGAACTGGGAAATGCATGTATAGTCAATAACTTCTGGCTCGGAGCTGGTCCGCGAACACCTATGTGTGTAAGTTTTATCGAAGAAAACACGACCCAGTTTGTATGCTCATTCCGCCTTGCTCGCCCGAGGCGGAGCCGTTGGTTGGGGTGCGCGATCTTACCAAGCGCCGCGAGGAAGCCCTTTTGGTTATCTCAAAAATGATCGAGCAATGGGCGCGTGGTGATGCCGAGGGAACAGGGCGCCTTATGAATGAGGAAATGAAACAAACGCCGGAGACGGCTCGGATACTTCTAACCGAACGCAATGTCCGTTGGGCCGCAGAGCTAAAAGATCGCCTTTCTCGTCCAGGTGTAGTCTTTGTTGCCGTCGGCGCAGGCCATCTTACAGGCGAGAATAGTGTGCAAAACCTTCTGA
>JACCDI010939317.1_pt1 | contig 23257 bp, 17 predicted proteins | sample 7442791 | NCBI WGS metagenome assembly JACCDI01 (sample SAMN15323434, study PRJNA562643) | freshwater metagenome | isolation source: river surface water | place: USA:Blue River Watershed | collected 2017-08-15
CTCAAAACCATCATTAGAAATTTAACTGGAAATGCGGTGAAAGCGTTAGAGAACTTCGATCCCGGCAATAGAACAGATTCCCGCGCTACGCTCGGAATGACACCAACCATCATTTGGAAAGCATTTCGTGAAAACGGTGCTGCAGTTTTATCAATTACCGATAATGGAAAAGGTGCAAATCAAGATCAATTCAAAGCCTTGTACGATGAAAAAGAAGTGGTCGGAATCAAAACGGGTTTGGGTTTGCATTTGATTCGCGATTTAGCCAAAGCGATTAATTGTGAGATTTTGGTAGATTCTAAAGTAAATGAAGGAACAACGATAACCTTGAGGTTGTAATCTAGCTTTTAACCTTTGTCAATTTTTGAAACTTTGAGAAAGGTTTTGAAATATTAAAAAAGGCCCAATCATCAGATTTAGATCGAACCTTTTCAGCTTAAAACTACTTACTTAATTTTTCTTCCAATTGTTGCAATCGTTGTTCAAGTGATTGGATTTTGGTGTTTTGTTCTTTAATTGCTTCTATGAGTAATGGTGTTATGGCAGCATAATCAACAAAATATTCTCCGTATTCATTTTTTTGGATGGCTTCTGGTAAAACGGATTCTATTTCTTGTGCTAAAACTCCACTTGAAACTGCTGGTTTTTCCCCTTTTTCAATTTCGGCTGATTTCAATTTGAATTGATAAGTATATCCTGAAATCGTCGAAATCTTGTTCAAGGCATTGTCGATTTTTTTAATATTTTCTTTTTTGTTTCTATCTGAAACTTGAAAATATTGTCCGTTGGCTGCTATGTAAGCAACTTCTGCTGCATTGTCATAAGGATTTCCATTATTGTCTCCCCAAGCGTCTTCATCTAAAATGCGTAATTGCCGTGCGCCGTCACCAGGTGACCAAATGGAAACATTGTTACCATCTCCTCTAATTCCAGCTGTTTCACTAAAGCCCTCTGAAGTTGCCATTAAAAAATCGCCCCCTGCAGTTCCGAAATTAAGATTGGCATCAACAAAATGTTGGTATCTATTACTATTTTTTAGCATCATTTGAATTCCGTTTACTGTGGGATCATTGATAAAAAACCGTTGACTGTTGGCTCGTAAAATATCGGTATCAAATTCGCCATAAATCAAAGGAGTTGCTGAATTACTATTCTCAATATACAGTTTATTGGAACCTGTTTCATTGTATCCTGCTTCATAGCCAATGACTATATTTTTACTACCAATAATATTCTCATGTAATGTTCCAGTACCAATTGCAATGTTATCATTTCCAGTAGTATTAGAATACATACTCGAAGGTCCAATACCTATATTTCTCACCCCAGATGTATTGCTAACTAAGGAAGAAAACCCTATACCCACATTTCCTGAACCTGTTGTATTTGTAAATAACGCATTAAATCCTAAAGCAGTATTTGAGTAGCCCGTTGTATTGTAAAATAAACTTCTGGTTCCCACTGAGGTATTATTGTCGCCAGTTGTATTCAACTGCAAAGTAAAATCACCAATGGCCACGTTTTCATCACCTGTGGTATTATCTTTTAACGTTGAATTACCTAAAGCAATATTGTAATTTCCTGAAATGTTGTCGGTTAACGATTGCGCACCTATACCTATATTTCTAGCGCCCATTGTATTTGCATATAAGACGCTGTTTCCAATTGCGATATTATTCGAAGAAGTTAAATTGGAATATAGTGCCTGCACACCAATGGCTAAATTGTTTGCTCCTGTAGAATTATAATATAATGCGTTATTTCCCAAAGCAACATTAAAAGAAGGAGTAGATGAGGAATATAGGGCGCCATTACCTACTGCTAAATTATTGCTTCCAGAGGTGTTTGTGCGCAGCGCTTCGTTGCCTACACCTATGTTAAAATTTCCAATAGTATTATTTTGAAGAGCACCTATTCCTGATGCTGTATTACCATATCCTGTTGTGTTTGAATAAAGAGCAACTGTTCCTAATGCTGTATTACTATAACCTGTTGTATTTGAATGAAGAGCATTCATACCATTTGCTGTATTAGATGTCCCGGATGTATTATTCATAAGAGCACCATCACCATTGGCGGTATTAAAACTGCCAGTTGTATTGTCAAAAAGAGAATTTCTACCCGCCGCTGTATTAGAAATCCCTGTAGTATTACTTTGAAGAGCACCTGTACCTGTTGCTGTATTATTACCTCCAGTTGTATTACTCCTAAGTGCATTGTTCCCAATTGCTGTATTACTTGACCCCGAAGTGTTGTTTTGAAGTGCATTTGTTCCATTTGCCGTATTGAAAAGACCCGTTGTAACAGAGGAACCCGCTTGATAACCAAAAAAAGTGTTATACGATAAATGATCTATCAAACCAGATTTTTCATTATTAACTCTGATTTGTAATGGACTATTGTCTGTAGTTCCAATAAAATTAGTTAAAGAATTGGTTCCTGAATTTCCGGTTGTAGTCCAAGCAAAACTATTTAAAGCCGTATTCGGATTTTGCCAAGTCACATTTCCTACACCATCGGTTTGCATGATTTGATTGGTTGTGCCTCTTGTTAAAGGTAAAATATAAGAATTACCAACTGTTGTACCTATTGAAACACGACCTAAAAAATATCCTGCATATCCCGACGATTTTGTGGCTTGAGAATATACCCCATAATGAAGTCCGCCAGCCGATGGATCAATAATAGAATACATCCCATACTTTGTTCCAGCTCCAATACAAGCGTTGGTAATATTATTGCCCAAACCAATCATATTTGACGTTGACGTTGACGAAAAAGAGCTGTTCATCCCTATTAATGCAGCACCATCACCACTTCCTGTAAAATAATTTTCAACACCAACCAAATTGCCTGCGCCTGCCGTATTTAAAAAACCATTGTAAACGCCTCGCAAAGAAACAGTTGAAGGTTGATCAAAGGTATTATAAAGCCCGTAGCTGCTGCCTGTTCCATCATCAAAATAATTAGAAAATCCGTATTTGATTCCGGTACCCGAACCAAAAAAACCATTTCTAAATCCGTACAAAAAATCAGCTGTATTTCCTTGAAAGTTGTTGTAAACGCCTATCCCTTGCACGTCGTTGTTTGCCTCAATTCTGTTGCTCATAGCCGAGATTGCACCCGATGCTTGATTGGATATTATTTCGGCTTCTACAGCTGACGAAGAAGTAATATCAGGCGCATTCAAATGCCTTGCACGCAATGCGTAATTGACAGGATTTGATTGCTCTACATCGAGTTTGGCGCCTGCTGTAGACTTGCCTATGGCAACATTCCCAGTGTGAAACATATTATCGGTTATGTTGTTCGGCGGGTTGGTTGATCCTACTTCATACCAATCGTCATCAGTTTTGGAAATGGGTAACCAACTGGCTGTGGCATTGTTCCAATAATAAAATCCGGGTTGATTGGCTCCCGAAAGGGTTGTCAAATAAACCAACATTCCGGTTTGAGCCGCAGTTGGATTGGTAACAGGAAACGCATCGATTTTCGGAATCAGAATTCCGTCGGTGTTGGATGGTGTGGCCTGATTCGACGAACGAATATCCAATTGCGCTTGTGGCGAAGTAGTGTTTACGCCGACTTGCGCCTCCATTTTGCAACTGATAAAAACGAAAAAACAAATTAGTAAAAATCTCATGTTGTCTTTTTTTTTTCAAATGTATAGAGATCGCAAATTGCTCTAAAAAGTAATAGACCAACGCCAATTTAAATAGACAAACGACGAATATAAATTTAGATTCATATTATTATTATTTTAATAAATTTGTAAAAACAGTACGTATGCCTATCTATAAATGTATCGTTGTTGATGACCATGATGTGGACCGACTCACTGCCATGGCTTTTATAGAAAAGTTTGATTGTTTGGAACTAGTAAATTCCTATAGCAATGCAACCGATGCGTTGATGGATTTAGAGAATCTAGAAGTAGATGTTCTTTTTTTGGATATCGACTTGCCCGGTTTCAGCGGATTGGATTTGCGGAAAAAATTAGCGCATGTACCCGTTTGCATTTTTATCACATCCTATCCTGAGCATGCAGTAGAAAGTTTTCATGTGGAAACGTTAGATTTTATGGTCAAACCACTTATGATGGATCGTTTTACAGAAGCCGTAAAACGGATTGAAAACTATATGGAAATCCGACACAAGGCAGCTTTATTGGACCAAAATTTTACCAACGACTTGATTGTCATTCGAGAAGGCCATACTGAAACAAAAATCAAATTAAGCGATATTTTATATCTTGAAGCACTAAAGGATTATACGCTGGTGATAACGTCTCATAAAAAGCATTGTGTTTTGTCTTCAATAGGCAACTTACTAAAAGAAAAGCCCTTTCAAAAGTTCATTCGTGTACATAAAAGTTTTGCCATTCAACCCAACTCTATTAAGTTCAAAAGAACTCAAGAAATTGGTTTAAATAATGGAGTAATCATACCCGTTGGAAGAAGTTACAAAGACAACCTAACAGAATTATTATGAAATTAGGCTTGGCACTTATTACATTGTTGTTCCAATCATGGACACAAAATGCCCAAAACAGGGTGATTGACTCGATTTATGATGTGTCGTTACATAAAAAAAATACAACTGAACAGGTAGATTACTTAAATGAAAACGCTGTTCTTTTCAAATCAAAAGATTTTACTACGTCACAAGGTCTAGCACAAAAAGCCTTAGACATTGCTACAAAAAACAACTACATTGATGGTGTTGCTTTGGCTTACAGAAATATGGGCATTGTTGCAACCAATCAAGGGAATTTCAACCAAGCTGAAGAGTACTACAATAAAGCCCTTTTAAACTCCAAAACTCCAAAAATTAAAGGCCAAGTCTATGGCAGTATTGGCCGATTAAAAGCAGAAACTTCAGATTTTACTGCCTGTATTGACTATCAATTCAAAGCATTAGAACAATTCGAAAACTGTAAAGCGTTTGATTTACAATACGTCACTTTATACAATATTGCAAACACTTATCTTCAACTGGGAGAAATTGAAAAATACAAAGAATACAAAAACAAAGCTCTTGCAGCCAAAGAATTATCAGAAAACAAAACTCCATCAACACCTGAAATAAAAACCACTTTAGCTGCTCATCCAAATACTGAAGCTACCGAACATACAGCAAAAGCAAGTGCTTTTTATGAAAAACAAATAACCCAAACCGACACTCTTACCGATCCACTTACGAGTTGTACTAACTTTCTCGCTTTAGGCAAAACAAATATTCAAAAAGGACGATTTGCTGAAGCGAAACAGCAGCTAGAAAAAGCACTTCAATTGGCGAAAAAATTGAATAATCAAGTCCTCCAAGCCGATATTCAAAAACATTTTGGAGATTACTATTTGGCCTTGGGTAATAAAAACAATACACCTCAAGCCTTTACCAAAGCCGTATCGTATTACAAAACAGCATTACCTATTTTCACTGATAACAAACAATTTCTCAATGCGACCGAAAGCGCAACCCATCTTGCAGAATTGTACCATAAGCTAGGCGATGATAAACAAGCCTACCTCTATCAAAAAAAAGCACAAGAATACGACGACCAAATGTTTACTAATTCTACCAAAGCTTCGGCGCAAAATAGTGAGAATGAATACACCATAAAAATAAAGAACCAACGCCTTCAAATTCAACAATTAGAAATTAAATCGAAAGAAAAACAACGTTGGATTCTACTACTCATTGTAGGATGCCTTTGTTCGTTGGGAGGTATGCTTGTGTATCAAAACCGGTTGAGTAAAAAAAGAAATGCTCAACTCCAAGCACTCAACATAGAATTGGATCAGGCGAATAAAATAAAAACTCGATTTTTTAGCATCATCAATCACGATTTGCGCGGACCCGTTTCCAAAATTATCAGTTATTTACAGCTTCAAAAGATGCAACCCAGTTTTATGGATGAAAAAACGAATGAAAAGCTACAAGAACAAACGATTGATGGAGCAAAAAACTTGTTGTCCTCTATGGAAGATTTACTTTTATGGAGTAAAGGGCAAATGGAAAACTTCAAACCCGTTCCTCAACTAATCGATGTAGAAGAGCTTTTTGCCGATATACGAAAAGTTTTTTCAGGATATACGTCGGTTACTTTTGAATTTCACAATCCGGATCAACTTTTCTTAGAAACGGATATTGATTATCTGAAAACCATAACCCGAAACTTAACCAGCAATGCGATAAATGTTTTTACAACCACCCAAAATCCAACTATTGTTTGGAAGGCGTATCGTGAAAATGACCAACTCTATTTATCCATTACAGACAACGGTCCAGGCGCAACCTTAGACCAATTTAAAGCCTTGTACGACGACAAAGAAGTAATCGGAATTCAATCGGGCTTGGGTTTGCATTTGATTCGCGATTTGGCTAAAGCGATTGATTGCGAAATTACAGTCGATTCAAAAATTAATGAAGGAACAACCATCACTTTGAAATTATAAAAAAAGCCCGACCAATGTCGAGCTTTTTTCTATGCTAATAATACAATTGTAAATTACAACAAAGCGTCTATTGCATCAGTGTAGGTTTTTTTAGGAGCAACTCCTACCTGACGACCTACTACTTCTCCGTTTTGAAAAACCAAAACCGTAGGAATGTTTCTCACTCCAAATTTTGCTGCAAATTCTTGATTCGCGTCTACATCTACTTTTCCAACGATTGCTTTTCCTTCGTATTCAGAAGAAATCTCATCAATAACCGGTCCAACCATTCTACAAGGTCCACACCAAGCTGCCCAAAAATCTACTACTACTGGTTTGTCTGATTTCAAAACTACTTCGTCAAAAGTAGCATCTGTTATTGCTAAAGCCATATTCTTTTTAGTTTAAAGTTTAAGTGTTTAAAAGTTTAAAATAAACTCTCTAAACATTTTATGTTAATTCAGAGGCAAAGATAAAGAAACATTTCAGTTGGCAAATGTAACTTACATTACTTTTAGCTATTTTTTTATTGTTTTAATTGATTAGTTGAGAAAAGCCGTTAATTGCTCTTTGTTGTTAACATCGCTGATTTTTTCCAAAACAAAATGATGGCTCGCTTGGGTAGTATCCAATTGTTTCATTTTTTCTTTATTGTACACATAAACATTGCCGTCAGCATCAAAGGCCAAAAGTGTGGTTTCACTTTTCGGACTGTAAGCAAATCGATTTGGACTGAAACCCATGTAACCATCGTACTTTAATATTCCATTTATTTTTTTATCGATGATGTAAATGAATATTGGAATGATTGCATTCTTATCTTCATCGCTATAATCTACATTTACAATAAGTGGTTCAAACAATCGTTGAATTTGGTCGCAATTGTAAATTCCAAATGAAGAAATACTTAATCGTTGTCGAACTGCATTATCTGCATTGTTTATTGCAATTCTATTTTTTTGTGCGCGCTCCATTTCTTTGACTCTTTCAAGACATTGTTGAACTTCTTTGTCCTCATATTCAGCATACCGTTTGAGCATTGATTCTTTGTTTTGATCAAAATAATCTACCCAATCTTCCTTAGTCATTTTCATCTCTTCGGGTGTCATCAACGGTTTGTTAAAATCCCAAAAACGTTCAACTACATAATTGATTTGCATAATAGAATCTCTTGTAGAATACCTCACTTTTTTGATTCTGGATAATTCTCTTTTTTTCTTAACTAGAATCATGTCTTGCTTTTTTACTGACTCTTCTCTCTTCTTGTACTGAATCTGACGGTTGTTGATTTGACTGGAAATATTAGTAACAATTATCTTTTTTTGTTCATCTAAATTGGCTACTCTCAAACTATCCAATTGTTGTTCTCTCAATGAATCTTTGATAGTAATGGTATACAAATTATCATCCAGCTTTTTGATACCAATTAACGACACTGATTTTAAATTATATTTTTCTGACGACTTATTAGCTATCCAATGAATATCATTTAATTTACCTAAATACGAATTGGTTTTAGAAACAAATTTAATAGTAGCATCATCATTGATTGAAAGTTTACATTTTACATCATACGATTTCAGGTGAATTAAATGTGTTTTTTTTGATTTTTTTGCCTTAGAAATCTGATATTCGACCGTTTTCTTTCTTGTCAAATTATAGGGTTCCATATGCCGTTCGACTAAATTCATTTTAGTATATAATGAATCTGTACTAGTAGCAAATAGCTTTCCCATCTTTAAGTTCTGACTTATTTGATAACATGTTTTATCGAAGTTAGATCTACGATTATTAACCGAGATAGAATCAAAAGCAGTTTGTTGCGTTTGATAAAACTGAGCCAAATCAACAAAGAGCGTTTGCTCTACGTTGGCTGTAATGTTTTTGGTTTTCTCAATCCATTTATTGGTGGTTTCATCAAAAAAGTAAAAATTCAAATCGGGTAAATTTTCGGTTAAAGGGAAATCCAGATTGATGTTTTTATCTTTTCCTAAAAACACTTCTTCTCCGTTGTGAGTGGCTTTAATTTTGAACATTCCGCCCGAATTAAACACAAATTTTTCTCCGTCTTGATGGTAATCCATCGGAATATTTCCTAGTATAAAATCAACTGGATCTCGGTATTCGATATAACTTACCTGAACATTTCCTGTCACTGTATTTCCGTTTTTATCGACAAAAGCGTTCTCCGGAATTTCAATCACCGTTCCCGATGGATAGTCTAATTTTTGCGGGTTTTCAGCCAAAAAAGTAAAGGTATTTTCTTTGATGGTAAAACCTCCAACCGATAGTTTATCGTCAAATTTCTTTAGAATTTTTAAGGTTACGCGACGGTTTTGTGCTTTACCTAAATCGGTTTCATTTTCGGCAATAGGTTGATGTTCACCTTGAGCTACAAAACTTATTTTCCGACTGAAGAAACCATTATTTACAAAAAAATCAGCCACTGATTTGGCACGCTGAGCCGATAAATTATCGTTGTAAACAGAACTTCCTTCGCTGTCTGTATGTGCCGATAATTCGATGGAATACTGGTGTGAATCGGTTAAGCTTTGAACGGCTTCTTCCATTTTGATGGCTTCTGCTTTTGAAATAGTGCTGCTTGCGCTTTCAAAGTAAACCGTTATTTCTTTAACTAATTGGGGATTGTTTTGCGAAACACTAGAAGCTGTTCCTATCCAAAGAAACAAAAGGATCATTCTTAGAATTGATTTCATACGATTGGTTTTCCTACTTAGATAAGAGAAAACGCAAAAAGGTTGGGATGCGTATGATTTTTTGGATTTATTTAACTTTATTAACGATTCATAAAGACGGACTACAGTCCGTCTCTACAAGTTGAAGTTTTGTGAGTTGAAAATTAATTCAATTTAAAGTTAATCTGCATTTTCTCCAATTCTTCCAATAATTCTTTGGATATTTTGACCTTTATTTTACGGCTTTTCATTTCGAGTGAAGTAACTTTTCGAACTTCTTCCACTTCAGTTTTAGTGGTTTGCATCGGAATTTCGTCTTCCATTTCAGGTTCCATTTCCATCGCATCCAAGTCGTCCGAATTCGCCTCGTCGGTTTCCAAAATCAATAGTTCCGTTTTAACTGGAACGGTTTCAATGATGCGTTTTACAATTTCGGTTTCAACCACTTCAAAATCCACTTGTTTATCGCCTTCATTAGCTTTAAACACCGCATTCAATTGCTGAATTAACCCTTCTTTTAAATCATAAATATTCAATTGAAGTGCTAGTTTTTTAGCAAATGTTGGCAATACGTCGGCCAATAATTTGGCGTCTTGAAACGTAATTCGAGGATCCGATTTTTTCCCTGTTTCTCTATTTACCCAACCGTCTTTCACCGAAATTTTAAAGTAGATGAATTGATTGTTCACCAAAAAATGTCGGAATTTAAGGTATTCTTCATCAAAAATTCTAAAGTCGTAACTTTCCTCATAGCCTTCCAAAGTAAACATGGCCCAATCTTTTCCATTTTTCCCGGTTCGGTATTGAACATTGGTTACGATTCCTCCAAAAGAGAGTGTTTTCCCAATAAAATTCTCAAGATTTTTAAGATGCGTCAAACGAACATTACAGAAGTACTTCATTTCAAAACGGTAATCATCAAGCGGATGACCCGAAATGTAAATTCCCACTACTTCTTTTTCTTTGGCCAATTTTTCCATCGTACTCCACTCTTCACAAGGCGGCACAATGGGTTCTGAGATTTGAACATCGCTGGCTTCACCAAACAAACTCACTTGCGAAGAGTTTTCGTTTTCTTGAAACTTTGATCCAAAACGAATGGCTTTTTCCAAAAAGGTAATTCCTTCTCCTTCAATATGAAAATACTGCGCTCTATGAGTGTCGGTAAAACAATCAAAACCACCGGCTAAGGCCAAACTTTCAAAGGCTTTTTTGTTGGCTGCACGCAAATCAATTTTTTTTGCCAAATCAAATATCGATTTGTACGGAGCATCTTTACGGTTTTGAACGATTGTATCTACGGCATTGGCACCAACTCCTTTCACAGCGCCGATTCCGAAACGAACCGCATAATCATTGTTTACTGTAAATTTATAGTACGACTCGTTGACATCCGGACCCAATACTTTCAATCCCATGCGCTTACATTCTTCCATAAAAAACGAAACCTGTTTGATGTCGTTCATATTATTCGAAAGTACCGCAGCCATATATTCTGCAGGATAATGGGCTTTGAGATACGCCGTTTGATAAGCAATCCAAGCGTAGCAAGTGGAGTGTGATTTATTGAACGCATAACTCGCAAAAGCTTCCCAATCGGTCCAGATTTTGTCTAATTTTTGTTCGTCATGACCATTGGCTTTGGCTTGATCAATGAACTTTGATTTCATCTTATCCAAGACCTCTTTTTGCTTTTTACCCATCGCTTTACGAAGTACGTCGGCATCACCTTTGGAGAAATTGGCTAATTTTTGCGACAAAAGCATTACCTGTTCTTGATAAACGGTAATTCCGTAGGTTTCGCCCAAATATTCTTCGCAGGCATCCAAATCGTATGTAATGGGTTCTTCACCATTTTTTCTGCGAACGAAAGACGGAATGTATTCTAATGGTCCGGGACGATATAAAGCATTCATCGCGATCAAATCTCCGAAAACAGTGGGCTTCAAATCGCGCAAATACTTCTGCATTCCGGGCGATTCGTATTGGAATATTCCGACTGTTTCGCCTCTTTGGAACAATTCATAGGTTTTGACATCGTCAATTGGAAACGAATCAGGATCCAATTCTATTCCGGTTCTGTATTTTACTAACTTTACGGTGTCTTTGATTAAGGTTAGGGTTTTCAAACCCAAGAAGTCCATTTTGAGCAATCCGGCACTTTCGGCCACCGAGTTGTCAAATTGGGTAACGTATAATTCCGAATCTTTGGCGGTAGTTACTGGAACGAAATTGGTAATATCATCGGGCGTAATGATGACACCACAAGCGTGAATTCCGGTATTTCGAAGCGAACCTTCTAAAACCTTAGCTTGTTGAATGGTTTCGCCTGCCAAATCGCCTTCTTTAGCAATGGCAATTAACTCTTTAACTCGATCAAATTCGTCGGAACGCAAGGCTTTTTTAACATCTTCTTCCTTTTCAGAAATGAACCGAGCCAAGTTCCATTTGGATGGCATCATTCCAGGAATAAGCTTGGCTATCCGATCGGCTTCAAAAAGAGGCAAATCCAATACGCGTGCGGTATCACGAATGGCCGATTTAGTGGCCATTTTACCATAAGTAATGATTTGCGCTACTTGATTGGCACCGTATTTTTTGATTACGTAATCCATGACACGACCGCGCCCTTCATCATCAAAATCGATATCAATATCGGGCATTGACACACGGTCTGGATTTAGGAAACGCTCAAAAAGTAGATCGTATTTAATAGGATCAATATTGGTAATTCCTAAGCAGTACGCTACCGCTGAACCTGCAGCTGAACCACGACCTGGACCAACTGAAACGTCCATTTTTCTCGCTTCTGCAATGAAATCCTGTACAATCAAAAAGTAGCCAGGATAACCCGAATTGGAAATGGTAAGCAACTCAAAATCCAATCGTTCCTGAATTTCGGGAGTGATTTCACTGTATCGTTTTTTGGCTCCTTCGTAAGTCAGATGGCGCAAGTAGGCATTTTCGCCTCGAACGCCGCTGTCTAGTGCATCTTCAGGATGTTCAAATTCGGCTGGAATAGTATATTTCGGAAGCAAAACATCGCGGTAAAGCGAGTACACCTCAACTTTATCAATGATTTCTTGAATGTTGATGATGGCTTCGGGCAAATCGGTAAAAAGTTGTTTCATTTCTTCTTCCGACTTGAAGTAATACTCTTGATTGGGCAATCCGTAGCGGTAACCACGACCACGACCAATAGGCGTTGCTTGCTTTTCACCGTCTTTTACACAAAGTAAAATGTCGTGAGCGTTGGCGTCTTCTTTATTAACGTAATACGTATTATTGGTAGCCACCAATTTCACGTTGTACTTTTGCGAAAAATCAACCAAGGTTTTATTGACCCGATTTTCGTCTTCTTGATTGTGACGCATTACCTCGAGGTAAAAATCCTCACCAAATTGTTCTTTCCACCAAATGAGTGCTTCTTCGGCTTGGTTTTCGCCAATATTTAAAATCTTACTCGGAATTTCACCATATAGATTTCCCGATAAAACAATAATGTCGTCTTTGTATTTTTGAACTACCGATTTATCGATACGTGGCACATAATAAAATCCATCGATGTACGCAATAGAAGCCATTTTGGCCAGGTTATGATAACCTTTTTTATTTTTAGCCAGAAAAACCACTTGATAGCCGTTGTCTTTTTTGGTTTTGTCTTTATGGTTGTCACAGATATTGAATTCGCAACCTACAATCGGTTTGATTTCGGCATCTGTTGGTTCTTCACCATTTTGGATGGCTTCTTCAATTTTAGGTTTAACCGATTTATTGTGGTTAATAATAGCACTCACAAAATGAAAAGCGCCCATCATATTCCCGGTATCGGTCATGGCCACTGCACTCATTTTTTGTTTGGCTGCAGCCGAAACTAAAGCTGGAATGGCAATGGTAGATTGAAGTACCGAAAACTGAGTATGATTGTGTAAATGAGCAAACTTAGAGTGTTTGAAATCCCTTTTATCTTCGTCTGAAATTTCAGTAGGAGTAGTGGTTACTTCAACTTTTTGAAGTTTTCTTCTGATGGCATCTGAAGCTTCTTTCAGATTGATGTGCTTTAAACCAATGAGTTGAATGGAACGAGGATTTTTGAGTTGAAAATCTTCGAAATACTCGGGTTCTACATCGAGCTCTTCTTTAGTAAAAATTTCCGTTCGAATCAATTCCAAAAAACAACGAGTGGTTGCTTCCACGTCGGCAGTCGCATTGTGGGCTTCTGCAAAAGGTTCGTTGAATAAAAACTGATGCAATTCGGTTAAAGTAGGCAGTTTGAACTTTCCACCACGTCCACCGGGAAGTTTCAGTAATTCGGCCGTAACTTCGGTACACGTATCAAGTACTGGAAGTTTTGTAAGGTTGGTTTCGACTCCCATTCGGTAGAATTCACAACCCATTATGTTGACATCAAAACCTACATTTTGACCTACTATGAATTTGGTTTTCGACAAAGCGATGTTGAATTGATCCAACATTTCTTTGAGCGCGATTCCTTGCTCTTGAGCCAATTCGGTTGAAATTCCGTGAATTCGCTCGGCATCGTACGGAATATTAAAACCATCAGGACGAATGAGATAATCTTGATGTTCGATTAAATTTCCCATTTCGTCGTGGAGTTGCCAAGCAATTTGAATACATCTAGGCCAATTATCTGTATCGGTAATTGGTGCAGCCCAACTGCGTGGTAATCCTGTGGTTTCGGTGTCAAATATTAAATACATAGGCGAAAATTCCAATTAAAAAATTCCAAATTCCAACAGTAATAGTGTTTATTTTGTGATTTGGAATTTGTTTTTGGGATTTACCAAAATTACATTTTATGCTGCGGAATTTCAATTTTAGTTATCAACAAAAAACAAAAAAACCATCCGAAGAACGAATGGTTTTTGAAGTAAATTTTGTGGGTTACTGATTAGTATCTTCCTCCACTGTTTCTATCATTATAGCTTCCGCCACCACGAGAATTTCCGCCTCCGTTGTAACCACCACGGTTATTGTTGAAGCTTCTTCTTTCTCCTTCTGGTTTTGGTTCTGATTTGTTCACTACAATTGTACGACCTTCTACTGTAGCGCCGTTTAATTCGTCGATAGCTTTTTGAGCTTCTTCGTCACTTGGCATTTCTACAAAACCGAATCCTTTACTTCTTCCAGTAAATTTATCGGTTACAACTTTAACAGAGTCAACTGTTCCATAAGCCTCAAAAGACTCTCTTAAATCTGCTTCCTCGATACTCCAAGGAAGACTTCCAACAAAAATGTTCATATAAAAATTTTAAAATTCTCTGTAAAGGTAGGCTAAATAAAATGAACGCCACCATGTTTTGGTAATTAATTGATTGTTAATAAAAAACCGCTGCATTTGAAATACAGCGGTCTTAATTATTTTATGAATTGAATCTGTTATTCTTGTATCACAGGAATATTGTAAAATGCTCCGTTTTGGAAGTTTACCAATTCTTGCCCAAAAGGATTATCATAAATATTTTTAAGGTTTAATTTGAATGAACCTGAAATCAAACCGTTTTCGTACTTGTCGATTTTAATCTCACTCAAAATTCTGAATTTAGCATTATTATCACCACCATTGATAGTAATGATATCACCAGCTTGGTAATTAGAACCAGAATTTACAATTTTAACTGATTTAATCACACCATCAACAGCCGTAGTCTTTACAGACATTCCGTTTCCGTTTCCAGTATTAGTTGTACCAACTAAATTACTCGATGTATATCCAGTTCCGCCAATTAAAATGGCATTTGCAATTCCGGTAATGGGCTCAAAAGATTCTCTAGTTGAATAATCAACCACAATATCATCAAATGATGAAGTATATTCTGCCCAATTATTAACATTAGTAGAGGCCAAATAATAAGTACCTCTAATCGAATTTGACATATGTAAAGTAAGTTCTTGATCTTCTGCTAACGCCTCAATTCGAATGGCTCCACTAGCCGAACGGTAAGCGGTTACTTGCAAACCTCTAAACAACACATCATCTCTAAAAGCTTGAAAACCGGGGTCGTTTAATTTAACATCTTCCTCGCATGAAGCAAAAAGAAGCGTCAAAGCTAATATTGAAAATAGTTTTTTCATAGTAATCTTTATTAATAAGCACAAAAATAGTTTTTTTAATGAATTGTCATAGTAATTTAACTAAAAAAATAACTTTTAGAGTTCTCTTGTAGTTTGATTCAAAAACTTTTGTATATTTGCGCCCTTAAATAACAGAGGTCGAGTACCTCAAATTAATCAAAAAGATTATGTCAGTAAAAATTAGATTACAAAGACACGGAAAAAAAGGGAAACCTTTTTACTGGATTGTTGCTGCAGATGCACGCGCAAAAAGAGATGGTAAATTCTTAGAAAAATTAGGAACTTACAATCCAACTGCTAACCCAGCTATCATTGACTTAAACCTTGACAAAGCGGTTCAATGGTTACACAATGGAGCACAACCTACTGATACGGCTAGAGCTATTCTTTCGTACAAAGGCGCTTTATTGAAACACCACTTAGACGGCGGAGTTCGTAAAGGTGCATTAACTCAAGAACAAGCAGATGCTAAATTGGCAAAATGGTTAGAAGAAAAAGCAGGTAAAGTAGATGCTAAAAAAGACGGATTGTCTAAAAAACAAGCAGAAGCTAAAGCCAAAGCTTTAAAAGCTGAAAAAGAAGCTAACGAAAAACGTCTTGCTAAAGCTGCTGCTGTTGAAACAGTAGAAGAAGAAGTTGCTGAAGAAGTAGAAGCAGTTGCTGAAGAAACTGTAGCTCAAGTTGAGGAAACAGTTGCTGAAGTTACTGAAGCTCCTGAAACTGAAGCTCCAGCGGAAGAAGCGGTTGCTGAAGTTGCTACTGAAGTAGAAGCTGCTGCTGAAGAAGCTCCAGCTGCTGAAGAAGCTAGCGAAGAGACTGAAGCTTAATAACGTAGCGATAATGCGCAAAGACGATTGTTTTTATCTAGGCAAAATCGCTAAAAAATTTAGTTTCAAAGGAGAAGTCCTAATCTATTTAGATACCGACGAACCCGAATTATATGAAAACATGGAATCAGTATTTGTTGAATTCAACAAAAATCTGGTTCCATTTTTTATTGAACATTCCTCATTACACAAAAACGATTTCCTTAAGGTAAAGTTTGAAGACGTTGACACCGAAGCCGATGCCGACGAAATCATGGGAAGCGAAATCTACTTGCCGCTTTCGATGCTGCCTAAACTCGATGGCAATAAATTCTATTTTCATGAAGTGATTGGTTTTGAAATTGAAGACCAACGCCTAGGTGTTTTTGGTAAAATAGTTTCCATCAACGACTCGGCGGCGCAACCCCTTTTTGAAGTACTCAAAGACAATGTTACCGAGATTTTGGTTCCGATGATTGACGAATTTTTAGTCAAAGTAGATCGCGAAAACAAAAAAGTGGTGATGAATTTGCCAGAAGGATTGATTGAGATGTATTTATAAGACCGTTGGATTTTAAGACTGCAAGACTTTAGGACTTTAAGATTATATGATTTTTCAAAATGTCAAACTGAGCTTGTCGAAGTTTTGAAGCTATTTCCTGCTATTCGTTACAATCTTGAAATCTTACAGTCTTGAAATCTTATAATCCAACAGCGAAGCGAGTCATAAAGTCCTACAGTCTTACAATCTAAAATCAAATGTTCCAATTCAAACAATTCTCCATCCAACAAGATCGTTGTGCCATGAAAATTGGGACTGACGCCGTTTTACTTGGCGCTTGGTGCCCGATTGACAACAAACCTTTTTCGGTGTTGGACATAGGCGCTGGAACCGGAATTCTTTCGCTGATGTTAGCACAACGAACTTCAGCCGAACAAATTGATGCTTTGGAAATTGATGAAGATGCCTACGAAGAGTGCGTCGAAAATTTTGAAGCTTCACCTTGGAGCGACCGATTGTTTTGCTTTCACACGGGATTGGACGAATTTGTAGACGAACCTGAAGACGAATACGATATTATTATTTCTAATCCGCCGTTTTATTCTGAAAATTATAAAACCGATAACGAATCCCGTGATTTAGCTCGTTTTCAAGACGCTTTGCCTTTTGAAGAATTGGTTGAAGCTGCCGATTTGCTTTTATCGGAAAACGGCATTTTTGCCGTAATTATTCCGTTTAAAGAAGAAGAACGCTTTATGGATTTGTGCGCCGAAGTGGAACTTTTCCCTGTAAAAGTTACACGTGTTAAAGGTTCGCACACTACTCCTATTGTTCGCAGTTTGTTGGCCTTCAAACGCTATGAATTACCCGTTTTGGAAGCCGATGAGTTGGTTATTGAAATCAATCGCCATGAATATACGGATGATTACATCAATTTGACGAAAGAGTTTTATTTGAAGATGTAGCCTTAGCCGCGACTGCAATGGAAAGCATTTTGCGTAAAAATTGTAGTTTTTTCTTGGCGAAAAAAAGCGACCCAAGAAGCTCTTTTTTGGCCTTAGAAAAACACAATTTTGAGCAAAATCTTGGAATGAAAGGCGGGAAAAAGCTACAAAAAATTAAATACTAATTTGTTGAGATTGCTTCGTTTCCCGAAAAAAATCGGGACAAGCTCTCGCAATGACTTGTACAAAAAATAACAATCGTTAAACTAATTCTCAAATTAGTTTTCTTACCTTTGCAAACGTTTTCGTAAAACTCAATTTTAAAGTAAAATGAGATTGCTTCGCTTCACTGCGTTGCGCTCGCAATGACTAAACTATGAAATGAGCATTCATGCTAATTACATATGAACAATAAAAAATATTAACGACATATGAAACCAGATTTATTTCAAGCTCCCGATTATTATTTGTTAGATGATTTGCTAACTGAAGAACATAAATTAGTGCGTGATTCGGCTCGTGCGTGGGTAAAACGCGAAGTGTCGCCAATTATTGAAGACTATGCTCAACGTGCGGAGTTTCCGAAACAAATCATCAAAGGTTTGGGTGAAATTGGCGGATTTGGTCCGTACATTCCAGAGCAATACGGTGGCGCTGGATTAGACCAAATTTCGTATGGTTTGATCATGCAAGAAATTGAGCGTGGTGATTCGGGTGTTCGTTCAACCTCATCGGTGCAATCGTCGTTGGTGATGTACCCGATTTGGAAATTCGGAACCGAAGAGCAACGCATGAAATACTTACCCAAATTAGCTACGGGCGAATTCATGGGCTGTTTCGGTTTAACAGAGCCTGATTACGGTTCGAATCCGAGCGGAATGGTAACCAACTTCAAAGACATGGGCGACCATTATTTGTTGAACGGTGCCAAAATGTGGATTTCGAACGCACCCTTTGCTGATGTGGCTGTGGTTTGGGCGAAAAACGAAGAAGGAAGAATTCACGGATTAATCGTAGAACGCGGCATGGAAGGATTTACGACTCCGGAAACTCACAATAAATGGTCGTTGCGTGCTTCGGCTACGGGCGAATTGATTTTTGACAATGTAAAGGTGCCAAAAGAAAATTTATTACCAGGAAAATCTGGTTTAGGAGCGCCAATGATGTGTTTGGATTCGGCGCGTTACGGTATTGCTTGGGGTGCGATTGGCGCTGCGATGGATTGTTACGATACGGCGTTGCGTTATGCTAAAGAACGTATTCAGTTTGATAAACCGATTGCAGGTTTTCAATTGCAACAAAAGAAACTAGCCGAAATGATTACCGAAATCACTAAAGCACAATTATTGACTTGGAGATTGGGTGTGTTAAGAAACGAAGGAAAAGCAACCACAGCTCAGATTTCGATGGCGAAAAGAAATAACGTGAATATGGCAATTGAAATTGCTCGTGAAGCCAGACAAATGTTGGGCGGAATGGGAATTACTGGCGAATACTCCATCATGCGTCACAGCATGAACTTAGAAAGTGTAATTACGTACGAAGGAACGCACGATATTCACTTACTGATTACTGGTGCGGATATTACGGGAATTCCAGCGTTTAAATAAAATTGATGAAATTCCAAAAAACAAATCCCAAATTTTCAGCCTGAGTGCAGTCGAAGGGTCAATATAATAGATATAAAATGCTTCTCTTAAACGAGAAGCATTTTGTTTTGGAAGACCTGTCAGGTTTAGAAAACCCGACAGGTCTCAAAGAACAACAATTCTTTATCCCAAAAAAGTGAACCAAAACAATTAAACAATAAATAAAAATGATATAAAATGCTTCTCTTTCTGGGGAAGCATCATTAATTTTGTGTGAAATTTTTACATCCAAAAACAGGCTGTAAACGTACATTATGAAAAATCAAATGCTATGACTATCCAAATTATTAATCAATCCATCGAAAATCAAAAACAGCAATTGCTTCAACATTCGTTGTATGAAAAAGTGAAAACCATTGAAGATTTGCATTGCTTTTTGGAAAACCACGTTTATGCGGTGTGGGATTTTATGTCGTTGTTGAAAGCCTTACAAAACAAACTAACTTGTACATCAACTCCGTGGTTACCTACCGGAAATCCGCAAACACGCTATTTAATCAATGAAATTGTAGTGGCCGAAGAAACCGATTTGGCCTTAGACGGAACGCGTCAGAGTCATTTTGAAATGTATTTGGATGCGATGGAGCAATGTGGAGCAAAAACCGATGCTGTATTGGATTTTTTGGAGAATGTAAAAAGCACTCAGAACATCTTTGTTTCCATCAAACAAAGCGACTTGCATCCCAATGTAAAAGCATTTTTGGATTTTACTTTTCGAGTGATTGAAGAAGGAAAACCGCACCAAATTGCCGCTGCTTTTACCTTTGGAAGAGAAGATTTGATTCCGACTATGTTTACCGAAATTCTACGCAATTTTCAAGCGAATTTCCCCGAAACCAATTTGTCAAAATTAATTTATTATTTCGAACGCCATATTGAGTTGGATGCCGATGAACACGGACCAATGGCGATGCAAATGATTACCGAATTGTGTGGCGAATCAGAACAAAAATGGAAAGAAGTGAAAGAAGTTTCTGTTTTGGCATTAGAAAAACGCATTGGCCTTTGGAATGCCATCGAAGAACAATTGGTAGAAAGAGTAGCAATGGTTTAAGGAGTCTTCTTGCTCTTCTTTAACTTTTTGACCAATTCATCGATTGACAAATTGTATTTGGTTGTAAAGACAAATCGATCGAGTTTGGTAGGATTGAGTCGATCTTCATACATCACTGAAAGTCCGAGTGTATTGCCGTATTTGAGTTTGTAATCTGATCCGATTTGGTAACGCGTTCTGTGGTATTTGAACTCGTTGTCTTCGAATTTGATAAAAAATTCAGGCGAAAAATACACCGAAGCTTTGCTTTTTGGGATGTTGTAATCTACGGTGAATTTCTGACGAATGTATTGATTGGGTTCTTTGAATTCGTTCCAATAGGTGGTATTAAAATACGGTGTGCTGAATTGGTAACGCGTTCGCGAACTCAGAGTAAACTTCTTTATTTTATAATCAAAAATGACTGACGCAAACAATCTTTTAACGTCGTTTTCAAAAGAAGTGGTATAACGGTAACCTGCTTCTAAAGAAACTTTTTTGGAGAGTTTATATTCTGCAGATAATTGAAATAGACTGGCTTGAAAAGTAGAAATGTCTTTTTCCAGAGCGTATCGATAATCAAATTCAAGCTTCCATTTTTTATTGATTTTATATCCAATTGATGGATTCAAACGCAATTGAGTATCTGTGTCTTGAGCAGAGCAAAATGCAGTTAGAAATAGAACGATATAAACTATTTTTTTAATCATTGTCTGAGGCAGTTGGCAAGTTGCTTTCGCTTTCTTTTGAATAATAATAGGCTTTGAGCAAAACCGTATCTTTTAGGTAATTGATGGAAACGATTTCAACTTTATGAATGCCCAAACCGGTACGTTCGTTTAAATCGGCTATTAATTCGTCACGAGAATCGGGCTTAATTAGGCTTACATTGTCGTAAATGATTTCTTTGACGTTTTCGTTGTTGATAAAATTGAGTCGCTCCAGAAAATAAGTGAGCGTCAGAATTACCAAATTACAAATTATTATAATCACAAATCCATCGCTCGAATTGGCCAACGAATTGAGCATTCCCAAAGCCACACATACAAAGAAATAGCCCATATCTTTGATGGAAACTACTATGGTTCTGTATTTAATGATTGAAAAAATGGCAAACAAACCGAAGGCAAAACCCATTTTAATTTTGGCCGCACCCAATAAGTAGCAAATCATAAAATTGATGACATTAAACAAAACAAAGGTGAAAATAAAGTCCTTGTTCCTGTGTTTTGGATAATAGATAAGACCGACTAATATCAGAATAGCTACTACATCAATAATGGCTCTCATTGAAAAATCATTAATGTTAAAAATGGCAGCTGTACTTTCTTCGAATTCCATATTATAATTGGTTTATTTTTTTTAAAAGGGGTAAAAAATTATTCATTCTAATATTGTCTTTTAGCGAAATGACTCCAAAGATGTATTTACTAAAATTTTGTTCTCGGATGTTGTTTTTTTTGAGTATTTCGGTTACAATTGAGCGACCATTTGACTTGGATTGCTTGATTTCGAGTACATAAAAATGACTAAAATCTTTGTGCTGATTTCCATCTGAAAAATGAATATTAAAATCCAAAGTCATTCGTTCTGTTTGTTCATTATTGACAAAAGTAATACGTTGAAACTTATTGTTGAGCACCAACTGCAAGTCGGTTATCGGTTTTCGTGATAAACTTTGAACTATTTCTTTTTGATTGGCATCAATAGCTGAAATAATCTGATTTACTTTTTCTCTTGTTTTGGCTGTGCGATCGATGTGTTCTTTTCTCTTTATTTCGAAAAAACTTGTGTCGGTTTCCACATATTTTCTGCTTCTTACTTTCATCCGATTGGCATAACCGTTGTGATGATCGTAGTAAAATTGAAGATCTTTAGTGTCAAAATAATTGTTTTCGTAGGTGAAGATTTTGTCGTTCCCAATCTGCAATACTTTATAATGCTGTTGAATGGAATCCAAAACATATTCTAATTGACTTGAACTGAGCACGTATTTATTATCAATCCGATTGAGTAGTGCAACACTATCCAATTCAACCAGAGAAACAGTCTTCATTGCATTTAAAAAAACCATAGTGGAACGTATTTTTAGAATGAAACCACAAAGTCTTCTGTTACAACTTCTTGTCTTTTGTCTGTAATTTCAATAGTTTTTAAAACATAGACTTGATCCCATGTACACGAATCACAATCACCAAAAACCCACAAATCATAGGTTCCTTTGTGCAAATAACTGAATCGAAAAGAACCATCGTAAGCCGAATCCATACTGTCAAAGTAATTGGTTTCTCCGTGTTTACTGATGTATACTTTTACGCCGCCAAGATAGTCCTGAGCGACTAAACTTCCATTCGAATTGAAGTCTCTACCGTATACTTTCCCGCTTATTGAAGCCAAACCTCCATAACCTTCATCGTGGGAACAAGAGGTTAAAATACAACTTACAAAAACGAATACTAAAAGAAATTTTTTTGTCATCTTGCTGAAATTTTATTTAATAATAATCAATTTTTTTGAAAGTGTACCATAAAAAACAAAATAAGTTCCGGCGCTCAATGATGATACGTTTATTGTATTTTGCAGATTCGCTTCGTTTTCCAACACCAATTGCCCTAATTGATTGTACATTTTAATCTTTTCGTTAGTCTCTAACTGAGTAAGTACAATGTTTACACTTTCTGAACTCGGATTCGGATAAACCACCATTTCGTTAGAACTGTTTGCAAATTCAGAAACGTTCAAATTCGTTTCGTTATTGGCATTAAACGTATGCGATTGGATTATAAAATCACCCGTTCCGTTGGGTACGCGTGCATATCCCATATTGACCGTTTGTGCTCCAAAAGTAACCTCATCAACCAATGCTAATGATGCATCTGATAAAATAATCAATTCACCGCTAGCAGCAAGTTTGAAATTGGCGTGCAGCGGACCTTCAGTTGAATCTTCATCTGCCCAAATAATTAAATAGCCATTGGCATCAATTGTTGTTCCTGCTGGAAATTGCCATTTGGTTAGGTTCGTAGCGTCGTCAGTAATATAATAACCACTCAAATCTACTGGCGTAGCATTATTATTGTACAACTCAATCCAA
>JACCDI011152885.1_pt1 | contig 23248 bp, 20 predicted proteins | sample 7442791 | NCBI WGS metagenome assembly JACCDI01 (sample SAMN15323434, study PRJNA562643) | freshwater metagenome | isolation source: river surface water | place: USA:Blue River Watershed | collected 2017-08-15
GAGGTGGGTGTTGCTCAAACTGTGCAACTCGTTTTGGGTTGTAGCGTTCATGACGTTTCTCGGTATCTAACTTTTATTTCTTCACATGCAAGCCGCACTCTTTGGCCGCTTCATCTTCCCACCACCAACGCCCCGCACGGAACTCTTCGCCCATGCTGATGGCGCGTGTGCATGGGGCGCAGCCCACGCTGGGGAAAAACTGGTCGTGCAGTGGGTTGTAGTCCACGTGGTTGGTGGCGATGTAGTGCCACACATCACCCCAAGTCCATTTGGCCAAGGGGTTGAATTTGCTCAAATTCTTGGTAGCGACTTCGCTGTCGTCTTGCAGCGGCACTTCAGCACGTGCAGCAGATTGTTCTTGGCGCAAACCAGTGATCCAGGCGCGTTGGCCATTGAGAGCGCGTGCGAGTGGCTCCATTTTGCGAATGCCGCAGCAAGCTTTGCGCAACTCGATGCTTTTGTACATCGCGTCTTGGCCTTCGGTGCGCACAAACTGGATGACCGATTCATGCACAGGACGATACACGTGGATGGGCGCGCGTGAGGTGGCCTCGGTGCGCTCGAGCAAAGCCAAAGTTTCTGTGTGCAGTGCGCCGGTTTCGAGCACGAACACGGGAATGTCGAGCTTTAAGCTGTTGATGAGGTGGGTGATCACCACATCCTCAGCACCAAGGCTAGAAGCTTGGGTGACCGGTGTGAAGTCAGCCGCTGCGCGTTGCAGCAAGGCTTGCGTTTCAGCCAGCTTGGCCGCGAAGTCGTCGCTGGCGCGGGCGTTCAAAGTGGTGGCTTTGGATTGGCCGTTGGCAGATAAAAAAGAACTGGTGCTCATGGTGTTGACTGCTTAACTCACACGGGAAAATTTGGGCTCAGGTGTCAACGCATCGCCTTGGTAGAAGGCTTTGTAGTGCGTCAACAGCTTCTCGCCGTGTGCCGCGTCTTGGTCGTCGCGCAGCACAGCGCTAGAAAAACCACTGCGTTGCATTTGCAACAGTTGGTCAATCAACACATCGCCGTGGGCGCGGATGTCACCGGTGAAGCCACGGCGGCGCAGCACAAAGGCTTGGCTGAAAGCACGGCCATCTGTGAACTTGGGAAAGTTAAGGTCGATGCGCTCCAAACCTTCGAGGTCGAGGGTTTGCACGTCCACGTCGTTGGCCAAAGCGCGGGCATTGACACCATCAGGCGTGTGTTGGGTGATGATTTGCAGGCTCATGTTAGGTATGTCTCTGTTGAATGCAGTGCTGTTTTTGACGCTGTTATTCAGCGCGTGCAGTGGTGTTACGAGCCGAGTTGGCCGCCGCTTTGAACACATCAAAGCCCACGCGGTTCAGGGTGCGTGCAAAAGTTTCGTTCGTTTCGCGCTTGTCGCGGTACACGTCCAGCACGGCTTCCACCACATCCACCACTTCAGCAGCAGCAAACGATGGGCCAACCACTTTGCCCGCTTTGGCAGGGCCACTTAGGAATGAGCCGTCAGAGCCACCCAATGTGACTTGGTACCACTCTTGGCCATCTTTATCCACACCCAAGATGCCAATGTGGCCGCTGTGGTGGTGGCCGCATGAGTTGATACAGCCGCTGATGTGGAGGTCGATCTCACCCAAGTCAAACAACTCGTCGAGGTCTTCGTATCGCTCAGTGATGGCTGCGGCGATGGGCAACGAGCGAGCGTTGGCCAAGGCACAGTAGTCGCCGCCGGGGCAGGCAATCATGTCGGTGAGCAAGTGCACGTTGGCGCGGGCAAATCCTGCCGCTTTGGCAGCTTGGTACAAATCGGCCAATTGGTCGATGCGCACCCAAGGCAGGACCAAGTTTTGGTCGTGGTTCACGCGCACTTCGCCTGAGCTGAACTTGTCAGCCAAGTCCGCGGCAGTGGCGAGTTGGTCAGCTGTTGCATCGCCTGGGGCTTGGCCCAAACGTTTGAACGACAGAGTGACCACTCGCAAGCCTGGGTTTTGGTGGCTGGCCACGTTTTGTTGTAACCAACGGGTGAATTCTTTGTCGGCACGGGCTTGTGTCAGCAAAGCTTGTTCGGCTTTTTCTTGTGCTTCGTCTGGCACCACATCGAGTGGAGGCATCACAAAGCATGCGCTCACGCGGTCAAGCTCGACTTGCGGGATGGTGTGGTGTGCACCGCTTTCCAAGATGCGGTCAAACTCTTCGTTGACTTCGTCAAAGTAGCGCTGGCCTTCGGCCTTGACCAAGATTTTGATACGCGCTTTGTAGATGTTGTCGCGACGGCCCCAGTTGTTGTAGACGCGCACCACGGCTTCAAGGTAATTCATGATGTCCTGCCATGGCAGGAATTCACGGATCACGACGCCATTGATCGGCGTGCGGCCCATGCCGCCACCGACCAGCACCTTGAAGCCGACTTCGTCCGCTGCATTCTTGGTTACCTGCAGGCCCACGTCGTGCCAGCCAATGGCGGCGCGGTCTTCCACGGCGCTATGGAGGGCGATCTTGAACTTGCGCGGCAGGTGGGCGAACTCGGGGTGTAGCGTGCTCCACTGGCGGATCAGCTCGGCATAGGGGCGTGGATCGACCACTTCGTCGATGGCCACACCGGCGAGCTCGTCGGTGGTGGTGTTGCGGATGCAGTTGCCGCTGGTCTGGATGCCGTGCATGTTCACCGTGGCCAGCAGGTCCATCACGTCGGCGCTTTTGGACAGGGGAATCCAGTTGAACTGGACGTTCTGGCGGGTGGTGAAATGGCCATAGTTGGTGCGCAGCTGGGGCGCGAAGCCGGGCAGCTTGTCCTGTGTGGCCTGGGCTTCGGCGAGCAGGGCGGCGTCGGGCGTGTCGAACTCTCGGGCAATGCGCGCCAGCACCTTGAGCTGGGCGGCATTGATTTCGCCGTAAGGCACGGCCACGCGCAGCATGGGCGCGTAGCGTTGCACATACCAGCCGTTTTGCAGGCGCAACGGGCGGAACTGCTCGTCGCTCAGTTGGCCGGCCTGCCAGCGCTCGAGCTGGTCGCGGTGCTCGGCCGCGCGGGCGCGCACAAAGGCTTTGTCGAATTCGGTGTACTGGTACATAAAAGTCAGCGAAGAAAAATCAGATCAGGACCAGCTTGGTGCCGGCCCATGCCAGCAGCACGGACAGCAACGAGCGGATCACGCGGTCAGGCGTGTGGTGTGTCAGGCGCGAACCCAGCCAGATGCCGGGGAGCGATCCGGCCAGCAGCTTGGCCAGCAGGGGCCAGTCCACCGAACCGAGGGACGCATGCCCCAGGCCTGCCACCAAGGTCAGCGGCACGGCGTAGGCAATGTCGGCCGCCACGATGCGCGGCAGCGGCAGCAAGGGGTAAAGAATCAGCAGCACGCTCACGCCGATGGCGCCTGCGCCCACTGAAGTCAGGGTAACCAGGGTACCGATGAGCGCGCCAAACAGCAGCGGCAGGCTCCAGTGGCGGGGCGTGCAAGCATGTTTTTCGTCATCGCGCGACAGTTGCCTTGGCAGCTGCTTGCCGCGCACGGCCTTGTAGAACATGGCGGCCGCCGTCAGCAGCAGGGCCAGCCCCAAGGTGCTGGTCATGACCGACTGCACCTGCGGATCGGCCGGGCCGACCCAGCGCAGGATGCCGATGGTGATGAGCGATGCCGGAATGCTCCCCAGGCTGAGCAGTCCGACCACGCGCCAGGGCACGATGCGCTGGCGGGCAAACGAGAGGGTGCCACCCATCTTGGTGAAGGCTGCGAACAGCAGGTCGGTGCCAATCGCCATGTAGGGCTTCACGCCGAAAAAGAAGATCAGCAGGGGCGTCATCAGCGAGCCGCCACCCACACCCGTGAGGCCGACGATGGTGCCGACAAAGAAACCCGCAATGACATAGCCCAGATCGATCATGGGCATGACTGTAGGGTGTCTTTATTCCGGAACAAACGATTTTTTGGTTGTGTATATATGCTTTCTGTTTATAAGGACGCGTGCGGCCGGGTCCAGCAAAGGGTGTAAAGCCTGACGCAAGGGCGGGTGGCGCACCCAAGTTCGCAGGCTTATCCCTTACAGTCACGGCTTTTGACGCTAACCCCTAGGACCTTATGAAACGACTTATGACTGCTGGCCTGCTGGCCGCCGCTGCGCTGGCCCAAGCCCAGACCCCGATCAGGATCGGTGAAATCAACAGCTATTCCGCCATCCCGCAATTCACCCAGCCCTACAAGCAAGGCTGGCAGTTGGCGGTGGAACAGATCAACGCCCAGGGCGGCCTGCTCGGTCGCAAGGTCGAGGTGGTGGCACGTGATGACGCCGGCAAGCCCGAAGAGGCCCTGCGCCATGCGGTCGAACTCACGTCCAAGGAAAAGGTGGACGTGCTGGCCGGTGGTTTTCTGTCCAATGTGGGTCTGGCGCTGGCCGACCATGCCCAGAAGAACAAGCGCCTGTTCGTGGCGAGTGAGCCGCTGACCGACGCCATCGTCTGGGACAAGGGCAACCGCTACACCTTCCGACTGCGCCCGAGCACTTACATGCAGTCGGCCATGCTGGTCGAAGAGGCGGCCAAGCTGCCCGCCAAGCGCTGGGCCACCATTGCGCCCAACTACGAATACGGGCAGAGCGCCGTGGCCAGCTTCAAGGAGCTGCTCAAGGCCAAGCGCCCGGATGTGGAGTTTGTGAGCGAGCAGTGGCCCGCACAGGGCAAGATCGACGCGGGCAGCACCCTGACCGCCACCATGGCGAGCAAGCCCGACGCCATCTTCAACGTGACCTTCGGCGCCGACCTGGCCAAACTGGTGCGCGAAGGCAACCAGCGTGGCGTCTTTCCCAAGACCCCGGTGGTGTCGTTGCTCTCGGGTGAGCCCGAGTACCTGGAGGTGCTGAAAGACGAAACCCCCAAGGGCTGGATCGTGACCGGCTACCCCTGGGACCAGCTGGACAACAAGGACCACGCCGCCTTTGCCGCCAGCTATTACAAGCGCTTCAACGAGAACCCCAAGGTGGGCTCGGTGGTGGGCTACGCCACCATGCAAGCCATCTTTGCAGCGATCAACAAGGCCAAGAGCACCGACAACGAAAAACTGGTGCTCGCCATGCGCGGCCTGAAGTTCAGCACGCCGTTTGGCCCCGCCGAGTTTCGCGCCATTGACCAGCAGTCCACCATGGGTGCCTACGTGGGCAAGCTGGACCTGCGGGGCCACAAGGGCACGATGGTGGACTGGCGCTATGCCGACGGCAAGAATTACCAGCCCTCTGATGCGTATGTGAAGGCACGTCGCCCGGCCGACGCCATGAAGTGATTGGGGAAGTCTCTGACGCTTTCGGGCGCCCGCAAGGCGTTCAGTGCCTTTATGCTCGGGCTACCACGATCGCAGTCAAGTAGACCCAGCCGATGACCGAACCTTTGTCCCGCCACGACCCCGATTTGCTGATGCTGGCCGAGGCCGATGCCGGCCTGGTACTGGTGGACCCGGCCTCTGGCCAGATCGAGCGGCTCAATCCGGCCTGGCCCGGATGGTTGGGCTACCCCGATGCCTTGTTGGCGTCGTCCGTCTTCTGGGACGAACGCTGGTGGCAGCAACCCCAGGTGGTGAGAACACTGGTGTCGCTGGCCAACCTGCCCTTGCCCATGCCTGCCCTGGCGGTGAGCGCGCTGACCCGACAGCATGAACCCCTTCGCCTGATGCTCAGCGCGCGCCCTGTGGCCCTGGGCGAGCGCCGTCTGGTGCTGTGTACCCTGTTGTCTGAAAGCCTGACCAGCCCACAGCCGGCCTCCGGCTCGGGCGGGGAAGCGGCGCTGATGGGCGTGGTCCAGACCCTGATCACGGTGCTGGAGGTTCATGACCCCGATTCGATCGGTCACCAGCGGCGTGTGGCCGATCTGGTGGGCACCCTGGCCCGGCGTCTGCATTGGCCGGCCGCCGAAGTGCGTGCGGTGGAACTGGCGGCCTTGATCCACGACATCGGTATGGTGACGGTGCCTGCCCGTGTGCTGGGCAAGCGTGAATTCCTCACGGTCGATGAGCTTCGGCAGATCCAGAAGCACGTCACGGCGGGCGTTGACATGGTCCGGCACATTGACTTCCCGGGGCCGGTGACCGCCCTGATTGCGCAACACCATGAACGCCTCAATGGCAGTGGCTATCCGGCCGGACTCAAAGGGGCGGAGGTGCTGCCTGGTGCCCAGTTGATCGGTATGGCCGACATGCTCGACGCCATGACCCGCGACAGGCCTTATCAGCCGGCCCAGACCATGCAACAGGCTCTGGGCACCTTGCTGACTTCGGCCGGAGTGCTTTTCGATGCCACGCTGGTGGAAGCCTGCATCGAGCTGTTTGAAAGCGACGGCTACCGTTTCCCGGTGGTGTGAGCCCTTGTGAAGGCCGGCATCAGCTGACTCGGAGAGGCTGGGCATTCTGCCCAGGTGTCAGGCAAACGGCTAGCTGCAATACTTCGGGCAAGGGCATGGGCCGTGCAAACAGGAAGCCCTGGGCTTTGCTGCATCCCATCTCCAGCAGGCAGTCGCGCTGTGCGATGGTTTCCACCCCTTCGGCCGTCACGTCCATGTGCAAGGTACTGGCCAACGCAAGGATCGCCTGGACGATCTTGATGTAGCTGGGGTCGTGTAGTGACCAGACAAACGAGCTGTCAATCTTGAGCTTGTGGATGGGCAGGTGTCCCAAACGCGAGAGTGAGGAATAGCCTTTGCCGAAGTCGTCAATCGCGATGTCGATGCCCAGCCCGATGAGTGAGTCGAGCTGCACTTGTGCGTCTTCCATGCTGCTGATCAGCTCGGTTTCCGTCACCTCCATTACCAGGCCCTCGAAGCGGCTGCGTTTGGCCGTGACACAGTTCGACAGCAGCTTGAAGATCCGCTGGTCGCCCAGCTGTTTGGCCGAGACATTGAAAGCCACGCGTGCGTCAGCAAAACGTTCGCGCAGCGGCCCCAGGTCGTCCACGATCTGGCAGAGCATGGTTTCGGTCAGCTGGTCGATGCGTCCCATGTTTTCGGCGATCGATACGAATTCGGCCGGCGAAACCGGTCCGAGTTCGGGGTCGTTCCATCGTGCCAGCGCCTCGAAACCGCAAACACGGCCGCTGCGCAGCTCCACTTCGGGCTGGTAATGCGGCACGATCAGTCTGGCCTGCAGGGCCTCTGGCAGGCGGGCTTCGATGCGGCGGCGCCGGTTGAGGGTGTGGATGATTTCGCTGTTGAGCCAGGTCACGCGGGCGCGGCCAGCATCTTTGGAAAACTGCAGGGCCGAGTCCGCCATCACCAGCAGGTCGTTGAGGTTGCGGGCATGGTCCGGGTACACCACCGCACCCACGGAAAAAGAGGCCTGTGCCATGACCCCGCCGGGCAGCTCGATGCGGTGGGTCACCGTCTGCATCGAGGCCTGCAGGCGTTGTGCCATGTCCTCTGCGGCGTCGTCCATGTAGAGCACGGCAATGAATTCGTCGCCTGAGCGCCGGCAAACGAAATGGGGTTTGGGAAGGAAACGCGCAAGGCTTTGCGCGATCTGCACGATCACCTGATCGCCCTGTTCGTGGCCGTAGCTGTCGTTGATCAGCTTGAGGTGGTCCAGATCGATGAAGAGCAGGGCGAAGCGTTGTTTACCGGTCTGTCCCAGATCCGGGTCCAGCAGCCGTTCCATCATCTCCGAAAAGGCCCGGTAGTTGGGCAGGCCTGTCAGCGGGTCCTGGTAGCTGAGCTGGCGCAGCTGGTCTTCGGCCTGCTTGACGGCGCTGATGTCCGAAAAAATGGCCACATTGCCCAGTACCTTGTGGTGTTCGTCGATCAAGGAGGACACGGCCAGCATGACCGGAATGGGGCGGTGGTCGCGGGTCAGAAAGAAGGTTTCGCCGCGCCATTCGCCCTGGGTGCGAACGGTTTCACCGATGTTCTCTCCCCCCTGTGCGTTGTCCTGCAAGCGGTAAAGCAGGCCGGCAGGCTGCCCTATCAGCTCTTGCCGCTGGTACCCGGTCATGCGCAGCAAGGCGGCGTTGACGTCCGCAATTCGGCCCTGGTCGTCGGTGATCAGGATGGCTTCGGCGGCGGTCTCGAACACCCGCGAGGACACCAGCAGCTTCTGGCTGGTCGCCCGCTGGCGCAGCACGATGGCCTGCACCGCGTCGAACACGGCCGTGATCTCGTCGCCCACCCGATCGTGCACCACCTGTGTGTGACCTTCAACAGCCAGCCTGGAAGTGACCTCCACGAGGGTGTCGAGTCGGTCGGTGAGGTCTTTGGCAAAGGTGTCTGCCCAGCGCCCGAGCCGCCGGTACAGCCAGCCTCCGCTGACCAGTGTCAAGGCCACGGCCAGCATCGCCACCAGCAGGCGCAGCCACACGCTCATCGTGACCTCGATGTGCAGGGGTATCTCGTGGCGGTCAAAACGAATGGGCAGGCTGGCGTGTGTGCGCAGCAAGGACCATGTGGCGATTTCCCTGGGAGACCGCAGGCTGTAGGCAATGCCGAGGCTGTCGGGCAAGGCCAGCGCAGTGAGTTCGCGTGTGAGGTTCACACTGCTCAGCAGGATGCCAACAGGGCTGTCGGTGAAAGGCGCGATCACGGGCAGCGAGAACAGCAGCAGTTGGTCCGAGCCCATGCTGCTCAATTCCACCTGGGGCAGGGCTTCATCGATGGTGCGCTGCACAGCCTCTGCAGACAGGCGGGGGCGCTGGTCCGAATTCGGACTTAGGATGAAGTTCCTGCCTCGGTAGTCGAGTACATCGATCTGGTAGGCGGGATTGCGGTTGATATTCGCCAGCAGGGGCTCAAGGTAGGTCTCCCGGCCCGCTGAGTCCGTCAGGCCGGTCCAGACCACCGGGGAATTGCCCACCGAATCGGACTCGCGCACGATGGCCGAGAGCTCGGCCGACAGTTTGGTGGCGATCAGTGTCTGGTATTGCCGCAGCTGGCTGTGGTGAAAGAAAAAGACGCTGGCCAGGGCCAACAGAAAAATCAGCACGGTGAACCCCAGCACGTAGGTGCCCAGGATCCTGAGGAGGCGGTTGCTGATCTGTTGTCGCAGGGACACCGAAGCCATGTGCGGACCGGGTTCAGGGGATGGGGGTCAGGCTGCCGTCGCTGCCGACGCGCACGAACAGGACCTGGGAGGCGTCAAACGCATCATGGCGCGTCGCGGTGAAAGGTACTTTGTAATCGCGAACCGCGCCGGAAAAAGCGGGCAGTTTTTCCAGCGCGTCCCGCACTCGGCTGCCTTCGGTGCTGCGGGCGCGTTCCACCGCCAGGGCCACCAGATGCACTGCGTCGTAGGCATGGGCCGCGCCCACCGGACTGGGAATGGCGTCTGCTGTCTTGTACGGGCTGTTGGCATGGATCCATTGCGCCAGTGTCCGGGCTCTCGGACGCTGGTTGTGGATGAACGTGAACGTCTGGATCACGTCGAAACTCACCTGGCCCAACGCGTCGCCCACCATCTGGTGCAATACGCCACCCACGGTACCCCAGTGGGCGACCACGGGCAGCCGCTGCTGTGCAGGCATGGCGGCCATTTCCTTGAGCAGAATGGAGGCTTCCTTCTCGTTGCCCACAAACATCAGACCCTGTCCCTGGTTGTCGAGGCAGCTGCGGTAGGCCTCGGCAAAGCTGGTGTCTCCCCAGTTGTACCAGCGCACCACGCCGAAGTTGATCTTGTGACGCGCTGCCTTGGACTTGATCACCGCGTCTGCCGAACGGCCCCAGGCCGTGTTGGGCAGGAAGGCGCAGGCCTGCGAGACTTTGTAGCTGGTGGCCAGGCGGCGCATCATGGCTTCGACGCCCCAGTCGTCCTTGAGAGACACGCGAAACGAATAGGAGGGGCGGTGGTTGTGGTCGGTGATGAGGTCGGCAGATCCCCACACGCTGATCAGGGGCACTTTGAGCCGATGGGCATCGGGCAGCACCTCCACGCTGATCGGGCTGTACTTGCCACCGAAAACAGCCACCATGTCTTTCATGCTGGCCAGTTCAATGAAGTTGTCTTTGCCGCGTGCCGAGACCCCTTTGTTGTCGGTGGTCACCAGTTGCAGCGGACGACCGCCCAGCACGCCGCCGGCGCGGTTGATCTCGTCGATGGCGGCTTTGGCACCCAGCTCGATGGCGATGGGGGCGGTGTTGGTTTTCTGGCCATAAGCGCCATCAAAGCCGATCAGCACGGGCGGTTTGCGGGCGTTGGCGGGTGTCTGCGCCACAGCCGTGACGGCCGCCATGGCCAGACCGAAAGCCACGGTCAGCGGGTGAATCGACATCTTCATGGATGGCAAATGATAGAGAGTTGTTGGCAGGACAAAACCGAAGCGTTCGAGCGCCCGGGTTTGCCCCGATCTTGACAAGAAACTGGCGTTGAATTTACAAAAGATACACTAACAATAAAAACTACGAAAATTAATATGCTCGTCAAATTGCAGGGAAAGTGGCTGCGTCGAGGCATCGGCGTGACGATTTTGCTGACGGCGGTGACGGTGGTGGGGCCAGCCGTCTTCAACCTTCAAAGTGCCAACGCCATCGTGAATACGCCGGTTTTTTCGGTGCATTCGCCGATTTCAGGCACCGTTGTGGAGTTCAATGCCGCTGCCGGACAGGCTGTCTCGATCGACCAGCCTCTGGGGCGAGTGCTCAATCTGCGGGCCCGTGAAAGCCTGGAAAACGAGCTCCAGACTTTGCAGGAGCGGCTCGACGGACTCAAGCGCCAGCAGGCCGACTGGCTGCAGCTGCAGCAGGAGTTCGCAAGGCGGGCAAAACGCCATTCAGAGCATGGGCTGGCCCGTCTGGAGGAGCAGTTGGCCGAGGTGGCTTCGCTGGCCCAGGCACAGCGTGCCCAGGTGCGCCAGGACAGTGACACCCTGGCCCGCCAGGAGCGGCTGGCACAGGAAGGCTTCATCTCCCCGCTGCAGATTGACGTGGCCCGCAATGCCCTGCAGGCCAGCCAGGCGCGTCTGGATGCCATCCTGGCGCGGGAAAAAATCCTGCGTGTCGAGCGCCAGGCGCTCGGTGACCAGATTTACCTGGGCGATGGCCGCAACGATGTGCCTTACACACGACAAAAACAGGAAGACCTGCGCATACAGCTGACCGAGTTGCAGACGCGCCTGCGCGAAACGCAAAGCCGGGTAGACCAGATTCGGGTCCAGCTGGCGCAAGGCGCAAGCAGCCAGCAGGCCTGGCAGGAGGCGCCCATCCAGTCGCCGGTGGCCGGCCTGCTGTGGCGCAAGTTCTCAGCCAACGGCAGCGAGGTGATTGCCGGTGCCGAGCTGGCGCAGGTGATCCACTGCGGTGACGCATTTGTGGATGCGGCCGTCCCTGAAAGCCAGCTCAGCCACATGACGCCGGGCACCCCGGTCAAATACCGCCTGCTGGGCACCGATGCCTGGCGCGAAGGAAAGGTGCGCGCCACCAGCGGCAGCGGCAGCAATGGCGCTGACCCGACCCTGGCCGCGCAGTTGCCCCGAGAGCGCAAGGAGGGCCGCGTGCTGGTCGACATCGCGCAGGATGGCTGGTCGGACCCCGAGGCCCACCTGTGCTACGCCGGGCGCATGGTCGATCTCAAGATGCCGCGCCGCTGGAGCCCCAGGGCGCTGCTCAGCCGCATGACGGCCTTGGCCGGAACGTGACCCCCACGGATTTCTTGCCACTGCTGCTGGTGTCGGGTCTGTTCGCGCTGTTGTGGGACAGCCGGCGTGACCACCAGCAGGTTCGGGCGGTGGTCGCGCTGGTGCCCGCATTGCTGGTTTTGCCCTACCTGGCCTGGCGGGTGACCGACACACTGGTGGTGCCCGATGCACAGGGCACTTTGGCCCAGGTCTGGGTCTGGCTGGTGGCCGGGGTGGAGTTGCTGGCCTTCGTGGAGATGGGCACGTTTTTGCTCATCATGAGCCGCATCAACCAGCGCAGTGCCCAGGTCGATGCGCTTGGCTCTTCCAACGCAATGGGCACGCCCCATGTCGATGTGTTCATCCCGACGTACAACGAGCCGCTGGAGGTGCTGGAGAAAACCATCCTGGGTGCATCGGCGATTGACTACCCGGCCAAGACGGTGTGGGTGCTTGACGATGGCCGGCGAGACTGGCTGCGCACATATTGCGCGCAAAAGGGCGTGCGCTACCTGACGCGGCCGGACAACCGGCACGCCAAGGCCGGCAACCTCAACCACGCCCTGGGGCATGCCAGCGGGGCGTTTGTCTGCGTGTTCGATGCCGACTTCGTGCCTTCACGCGCTTTCATCCGCCGCACGCTCGGGCTGTTTACAGACCCCACGGTTGGCATCGTCCAGACACCGCAGCACTTCTACAACAAGGACCCGATCCAGACCAATCTGGGGCTGATGCAGGAGTACCCGGACGAGCAAAGGCTGTTTTTTGACCAGATGGCGGCGTCCCGCGACGCCTGGGATGCTTCTTTTTGCTGTGGCTCGTGCAGCATCATGCGACGAGAGGCGATCGATGCAGCGGGCGGCATTCCCACGGAAAGCATCACCGAAGACCTGCTCACCACACTGGTGATGCTCAGGAAGGGCTACCGCACGGTCTACCTCAATGAACGCCTGAGCATGGGGCTGGCGGCCGAATCCATCGAGGGTTTTTTCGTCCAGCGCGAGCGCTGGTGCCGCGGCGCCATCCAGTCGCTGTTCCTGCCCTGGGGCCCCCTGGGGCCGGGTCTGACGCCGATGCAGCGGATCCTGTTTTTCCCGACCAGCTGGCTGACACAGTATTTTGTGCGCCTGTTTTTGCTGCTCATTCCGCTGGCCTACCTGCTGCTGGGCCTGATGCCCCTGCAGTTCACCCACACCAGCGATCTGGTGTTCTACCAGCTGCCCCTGATGTTGGGCCTGTTCCTGTCTACCCGCTGGCTCGTGGGCTCACACCATGCCCCGCTGGTGTCGGTGCCGGCCAGCGTTTTTGCCAGCTTCAGACTGGCTCCAACGGTGCTGGCTTCGCTGATCAAGCCCTTCGGCAAACCATTTCGCGTGACGCCCAAAGGGTCGCTCTCGGTACAAGGCCGCAAGGTGGATCTGGTCACCCTGAGCGTGATCCTGCTGACGCTGGTGCTGACCTTGCTGGGGCTGATCATCAACGTCATCCCCGAGCTGGCCGTCGTGCCTTTCAACGAGTTTTTCCCGATCGCTGTGTTCTGGTCCGGACTCAATGTGTTTGTGCTGGCGCTTGCGGCTCTGCTGTGCATCGAGGGACGGAGGCTGCGCAGCGAAGAACGTTTTGTCCTCAATGAGCCGGCCGTCTTGAAGCTGGCGGGCCAAACGCACGGCTGTGTGCTGGTCGATGCCAGCGTGGACGGTTTTCACCTGCACCTGACCAGCCCCTTGCCAACAGCGCTGTCAGCGGGTGATGTTGTCAGCCTGCAAGTCCAGGACGTGGGGGAGGTGGCGCTGCACATCGTGCGCAGCGCCGGCCAGCGCCTGAGCGGGCGCTTTGTGCTGGAGCCCGAACAGCGAGACGACCTCATCCGCAAACTGTTTTCGGGCGACTACAGCAACCAGGTGATGCAGGTCCAGACGCTGCCCATGCTGCTGCGTCGCCTGTGGACCACGGCCATGCACTGAAAGGGCTCACCCGAGCCGGGGCGGTTTTTCAGTTCCCTGGCCGTGCTTCAAACCGGTTGGCGGCCAGATGTGCCGCCAGCGAAGGCGCCAGCGGCAGCGGCTCGCCTTCGAGTTGTGCGGCGATCAGCTCGCCACTGAGCACGCTCAGGCTGATGCCGCGCGCACCCATGCCAGCGCACACCTGCAGCCCCGTCAGGGTGTCTGGCTGGACGGGTCCGACGGCTGGCAAGCGGTCGGGCAGGGTGCAGCGCAAGCCGGCCCAGGCCAGCACGCTGTCCAGCGCAAAAGCCGGCCGCATGGGCTCACTCAATTTGGGCAACAAGGTGGCCAGCCGGGCGTGGTTGGCGGCGTGGTCTTCGTCGCGCAGCACAGCCTGCGGGCAGGCACGTTCAAAGGTGGAGCCCAGGTACCAGCCGGGCCCGCCACCGTGCTCGGGGGGCAGCGGCACGCTGCAGATGAAGCTGCCATGGCCGTTGACCGGCATGTCGGGCAGCTGCGCCGCAAGTGCTTGTGGCAAGGTGTCCAGCCGCCCCATGCTGATTTGTCCCCGCAACGGGTTCAGGGGCAGGGCCATATCGGGCATCAGGGCGCGGGTGTGAAAGCCTCCGGCCACTATCAGTTGACCTGCCTCGGCCAGCACCTGTCCGTCTGAACCGACCGCCTGCCAACCCTGCGGGCTGTGACGAACGGTGTCCACATGGGTTGCCCAGCGCACCTCGATGCCCGGCGTGCTCAGTTGCGCGGCCACCAGCTGGCGCGGACGCAGCCATGCGGCCATGGCATGCCACAGCGCTTGCGCCTGCCGCGGCAGGCCGGCCCTTTCCAGCTGATCTGGCGTGGCGTGGGTGCTCCATTCGTGGCCCTGCGCAGGCCAGGCGTCACCGGTGGGCAGAGCACGTTTGCCTTCCACGCGGTGTTCCAGCACGCCACTGAAAGCCCAGTCGGTGCCCGGCTGCAGCAGTTCGGCACAGCGCTGCAGGGTGGCGCGCACGCCCGCGCGGGTGATGCGCGAGAGCACGCTGTCGTCGGGCGAGACATGCGGGGCTGTGAGGCCGGCGGGCAGGCCTGAGGCACCGGCACCCACGCCGCTTCCTGCATCCAGCACCGTGACCTGCCAGCCACGGCGCGCCAGGCTGCAGGCCACGGCCGAGCCTGACAGGCCGGCGCCCAGCACCAGGGCGGTGCGCTTGTTGTAGGAGCGCGTTCCCGCGCGCGCATGGTTCTCTTGGGAAAGCGGTTCGGCCGCAGGGGCGGCCTCCCACAGGGGAGTTCGCAGTTTCGTGCGCGGTGTCCAGGCCGGGTTGAAGACGGCTGTGAGCCGGTGCGATTTGGGCGGCAGGCCATCGGCGCGCGTCACGGCAAAGCCACACTGCGTCAGGTCTTCGCGCACACCGCGTTGCACGCACCAAGACGCCACACGCGTGCCGGTGCGGCACAGCCGCGCCACTGCCTTGAGGGTGTGCAGCGACCACATGTCCGGGTTGACTTCGGGACTGAAGCCGTCGAGGAACACGCTGTCGGCCGCCACGTCGATCTCGCGCAGCATCTTGTCCACCGGACCAACGCACAGCGTCAGCTGGACGCGGCCGCCTTCAAGCGCCAGCCGGTGCACGCCCGGCAGCAGGCCACGCCAGACAAGGGCCAGCGCATCGGCCAGCGGTTGCAGCTCGGGCCAGGCGGCCACGCTGCGCGTGATGTCCTGTGCCGAGACCGGCCAGGCTTCGATCGAGGTGAAAAACAGCCGCTCCGGCCGCTGGGGGTCTTGTTGCCAGGCGTGCCAGGTGGCCAGAAAGCTCAGGCCCAGGCCAAAACCGGTTTCCAGCACATGCCATTGGCGCCGGCCCTGCCAGTCCAGCGAGGCGCCATCGGGCGACCACAGGCCGCAGCCCTGCAAAAAGACATGCCGAGCCTGCAGCAAGCCGCGGTCCATGCCGTGAAAGCCACGGCTGCGGTAGACGTCGTCAAACAGGGTGCTGCGGGGTGTGCCGTCTGGCAGCCACTCGACAAGGTGGGTCATCAATGTCCGTTCTTGCTGAGCTCGTCGAAGGACCCTTTTGTCCGCGTCGACAGACTCAGCACGAGCGGCAGTCCATCAGGCCTGCGACGGTGGCACGTAGCCCTGGGCGGCGTCGGCGCCTTCGCCAAAGAAGTGTTTTTCCATCTGGCGGGCCAGGTACTGGCGGGCGCGCTGGTCGGCCAGATTCAGGCGGTTTTCATTGACCAGCATGGTCTGGTGCTTGAGCCAGTCGGCCCAGGCCTGCTTGCTGACGTTTTCCCAGATGCGCTTGCCCAGCTCGCCGGGGTAGGGGGGAAAGTCCAGACCTTCGGCCTCTTGGCCGAGCTTGATGCATTGAACGGTGCGTGCCATGGGTGTGCTGCCTTGATCTATCTTAAGAAGCTCTGGTTATACAGATATAAAATTTCAGTATTTCCAGTTCTGAGCGTTTCACAGGACAATCGGCGCCGGCCTGAAATCGGGACACCGTCTGTTCCTCAAGCCTCCACTGTAGCAACTTCCGTAGACCTGACTGGCCCCGGGGCCGTTCCCGGGACACCTCTTTCCGACCCATGAGTGCATTTCTTGAAGAACGCGTGCTGAGCGTTCACCACTGGACCGACCGCCTCTTCAGCTTCACCACCACGCGCGACCAGGCGCTGCGCTTCTCCAATGGCCACTTCACCATGATCGGCTTGCGCGGCGAGAACGGCAAGCCGCTGTTGCGCGCCTATTCGATCGCCAGCGCCAATTACGAGGAACACCTCGAATTCCTGAGCATCAAGGTGCCGGACGGCCCGCTGACGTCCAAGCTGCAGCACATCCAGGTGGGCGACACCATCGTGGTGGGCCGCAAGCCCACCGGCACGCTGCTGTGCGACTACCTGCTGCCGGGCAAGCGCCTGTACCTGTTGTCCACCGGCACCGGTCTGGCCCCGTTCATGAGCATCATCCGTGACCCTGAAACGTATGAGCGCTTCGAGCAGGTCATCCTGGTGCACGGCGTGCGCCAGGTCAATGAGCTGGCCTACCACGACTACATCACGCAGGAACTGCCCCAGCATGAATTCCTGGGCGAGATGGTCAGCCAGCAGCTCAAGTACTACCCTACGGTGACCCGCGAGCCCTACAAGCACCAGGGCCGCGTGACCGACCTGATGGAAAACGGCAAGCTGTTTGCCGACCTGGGCGTGCCCCCGCTGAACCCCGCCGAGGACCGCGTGATGATCTGCGGCAGCCCTGCCATGCTGCGCGACCTCAAGCGCATGTGCGAAGAGCGTGGCCTGGAAGAAGGCAACACCAGCACGCCTGGCGCTTTCGTGATCGAACGGGCGTTTGCCGATTCCTGATCGGGGATGGCGCAAGAATCAACCGGCTTCGGCCGGTTTTTTTTCGTCCACACCCTCAGGCAGATGGCTGAAATGCCGGAACTTTTCTTATAGATGATTCCCTCATTAGCAAACTAGAAATCAGTCGTTTGAGTTTGAAGAAGTCACTCCCAGAATCCGCTCCATCGTCAAAACGACGAAGCATTTCTGGAGAGATTCATGACACGCCTTCACACCTTCATCACCGCCACCACCTTGGCCCTCTCGGCGCTGGCTGCCCAAGCCCAGGTCAGCCTGCTCAACGTCTCGTATGACCCCACCCGCGAGTTGTACGTCGAATTCAACCAGGCCTTTGCCAAACACTGGAAGGCCAAAACCGGCCAGGATGTGACCGTCAAGCAGTCGCACGGCGGCTCGGGCAAACAGGCCCGATCCATCATCGATGGCCTGGACGCTGACGTGGCCACGCTGGCGCTGGCCGGTGACACCGACGCCTTGCACGACAACGGCCAGTTGATCCCCAAGGACTGGCAAAAGCGCCTGCCGCACAACAGCTCGCCCTACACCTCGACCATCATCCTGGTGGTGCGCGAGGGCAACCCCAAAGGCATCAAGGACTGGGACGATCTGGTCAAGCCCGGCATCAAGGTGATCACCCCCAACCCCAAGACTTCGGGCGGCGCCCGCTGGAACTACCTGGCCGCCTGGGAGTTTGCCAAGCGCAAATACGGTGGTGATGCCAAGGCCAAAGAGTTTGTGAAAAAGCTCTACGAAAACGTGCCTGTGCTCGACACCGGGGCCCGCGGCTCCACCATCACCTTTGCCCAGCGCGCGCAAGGCGATGTGCTGATCGCCTGGGAAAACGAGGCTTACCTGCTTGAAAAGGAATTTGGCGCCAAATTCGATGTGGTGGTCCCCAGCCTGTCGATCCTGGCGGAGCCGGCGGTGACCATCGTGGACAAGAACGTCGACAAGAAGGGCACCCGCGCCGTGGCCCAGGCCTATCTGGAATACCTCTACAGCGACGAAGGCCAGGACATTGCAGGCAAGAACTTTTACCGCCCCATCTCGCCCAAGGCCCAGGCCAAGTACGCCAGGCAGTTTCCCAAACTCAACCTGGTGACGATCGACCAGGCCTTTGGGGGATGGAGCAAGACCAGCAAGGAACACTTTGCCGATGGTGCGAGCTTTGATCAGATTTATGTGAAAAGGTAAGGAGCAAGGCTTGATGTGACGCAAGACCCCGACTGGCCCGTGCTGCAAGAATTTGCCCAGTTCAATCTTCAGGCAACAACACATGCGAACCCTCGAACGTGCCCGCTGGCTGCTGTCCCGCGATCCCCACGGTCCTTCGGTGCGGGTGCTGCAAAAACTGCTGCATGCGCTGGAGACTGATGGGGACTTCAACATCGCCGAGCTCTCGATCCTGCCGCACGACCGTTACCAGCTGGCGGTGGATGTGCTGCGCGACTGGCGCCAGGACCGCTACCACCTGCCGGGCATGGCTGTTGTAGGGCAGGGCGTCATCGACTGCCCCCAGTCTGCTGACATCGACGCGCAGCCAGAGCCGGCCTTGCCCTGATCGGCGCAAAAGCGACAAAGTCCACTCTTGCACGCCCAGCTTGCGGCGCAGCTATAGTGCGCACGGGCCGGCTGTTGCCGGTCTGAGCCGTTTCAAAACAAACCAAAGGTCTTTGTCATGTCTTTCTATGCCCTGAGCGATGCCGCGCTCGACCAGCTTTTCCGTCAGGCCCGCACTGTCCACGCTTTCAAGCCGCATGCCGTTTCGGACGACACAATCCGCCAGCTTTACGACCTGCTCAAGTGGGGCCCGACAGCCTTCAACGCTCAGCCAGCCCGCTATGTGTTCGTCAAGAGTACCGAGGCCAAGGCCAAACTGACGCCTGCACTGATGCCCGGCAACGTGCCGCAGGTGCAAAGCGCTGCCGTGACGGTCATCGTGGCGCAGGACTCCCGCTTTCACGAGCATCTGCCCGCGCAGTTCCCCGGCTATGACGCCAAGGCGGTGTTCGATGCCAATCCGGCCATGATCGAGCCGGCCGCTTTCCGCAACAGCAGCCTGCAGGGCGCCTACCTGATTTTGGCCGCCCGTGCGCTGGGACTGGACTGCGGCGCCATGTCGGGCTTCAACCCGCAGGCGGTGAACGAAGCCTTTTTCCCGGACGGTCGTTACACGGCCAACTTCCTGCTCAACATCGGTGTGGCCGATCCGGCAGGCATTTACCCCCGTGCGCCGCGTCTGGCGTTTGAGGAAGTGGCCCAGATCCTCTGATACCCCTTCAGGAAGCCCCCTTCGGCCACAGGGGCGGCCTCCCGCGAAGTGTTTGCGGTGGTTGCTGTGGGAGCGCACCCCCGTGCGCGAATGCCTTCAAAGCCCGCTTCGGCGGGTTTCTTTATTTGGTTTGGTTATTAGCAAACAAGAATAAAGTCGTTTGAGTTTTGAGGGCTGGCTTTCACAATCGTGGCCATGTCTTCTCAACCCAACCTCGTCATCGTGCCCGGCTGGCGCAATTCCGGGCCTGGCCATTGGCAAAGCCTGTGGGCCGAACGCCTGAGCGGCGCCGTGCGCGTGGAGATGGCCGAAGACGATTGGCAACGCCCCCGGCGTAGCGTCTGGGTGCAGACCATTGCCCGCACCATCCTGGCCCAGCCGGGACCGGTGGTGGTGGCTGCGCACAGCCTGGGCTGCATCGCCACAACGCACTTGCCATCCGAGGCCGCACGCCGCATCCGTGGTGCGCTGCTGGTGGCCCCAGCCGACCCGGAGCGCCGGGGCGTGCTCGCGGACTTTGCCCCTGTGCCTCACCAGCCGCTGCCTTACCGCAGTGTGGTGGTGGCCAGCGCCAACGACCCGTTTTGCCCCATCCGCACCGCCGGGGCCTATGCGCGGTCCTGGGGCAGCGAAGTCGTGCGCCTGCAAAAGGCAGGGCACATCAATGTCGAATCCGGCCACGGCGATTGGCCGCTGGGTCTGGCCCTTTTGCAATCCCTGCTGGCAGAACACTCCTGGACTGCACAGCCCCTACCTGAACTGGAGTCCGCATGAAAACCACTACACGCCTGGCCCTGGTGGCCGCGCTCTCGCTCTCCGGTCTGGCCGCGCAGGCCCAGACCCTGCTCAACGCCTCGTACGACGTGGCACGCGAGTTCTACAAGGACTACAACGCCGCCTTCGTGGCCCATTACAAAAAGACCACTGGCAAGGACGTGAAGATCGACCAGGCCCACGGGGGCTCGAGCGCGCAGGCCAGGGCGGTCAACGACGGCCTGGACGCCGACGTGGTCACCATGAACACCACCACCGATGTGGAGTTCCTGGCCGGCACCGGTGTGGTGGCCAAGGACTGGCAAAAGCGTTTCCCGAACAACGCCTCGCCCACCACCTCGACCATGCTGTTCCTCACGCGCAACGGCAACCCCAAAAACATCAAGGACTGGGACGACCTGACCCGCCCTGGCATCCAGGTGATCGTGGTCAACCCCAAGACCGGTGGCAACGGCCGCATGGCCTACCTGGCCGCCTGGGGCTACGCCAAGAAAAAGGGCGCCAGCGACGCGCAGGCCGCCGAGTTCGTGGGCAAGCTTTACAAGAACGTGCCTGTGCTGGCCAAGGGCGGACGCGATGCGACCACCATCTTCCTGCAACGCAACATCGGCGATGTGCTGGTGACGTTCGAGTCTGAAGTGGTGTCGGTGGACCGTGAATTCGGCACGGGCAAAGTCGATGCGGTGCACCCGTCCATCAGCATCGTGGCCGAGAACCCGGTGGCCGTGGTCGAGCGCACCGTGGCCAAGAAGGGCACAGGCGAACTGGCCAAGGCTTACCTGGACTACCTGTACTCGGAAGAAGCCCAGGAAATCGCTGCCAAGCACGCGCTGCGCCCGCGCAACGCCAACGTGCTCAAGAAATACAGCGCCACCTTCAAGCCGATCCAGTTCTTCACCGTGCAGGAGCTGTTCGGCTCGCTGGAGCAGGCCCAGAAGGTGCATTTCAACGACGGTGGCCAGTTCGACAAGCTCTACACCGTCAAGTGATTTTCGGCCGCAGAGGCGGCCTCCTGCAGAGTGCTCAGCCTTGTGGGAGCGCGCCCCCGCGCGCGAATGCAACATACGCCAGATCTTTCGGCCGCAGGGGCGGCCTCCTACAGAACACCAATGACTTTGCTTTTTCAACGCCGCAAAGCCCACCGGGTGCTGCCCGGCTTCAACCTCACGCTGGGTTACACCGTGCTCTACCTCAGCCTGATCGTGCTGATCCCGCTGTCGGCCTTGCTGTTCAAGACTTTCACCCTGAGCTGGGAGCAGTTCTGGGCGGCGGTGACTGGCCCGCGCGTGCTGGCCTCTTACCGCCTGACCTTTGGTGCTTCGTTCATCGCGGCGCTGGTCAATGTGGTGTTTGGCCTGCTGGTGGCCTGGGTGCTGGTGCGCTATGACTTCTTTGGCAAGAAAGTGGTGGACGCGCTGGTGGACCTGCCTTTTGCGCTGCCGACCGCCGTGGCCGGCATTTCACTGACCGCGCTGCTGGCCGGCAACGGCTGGATCGGGCAGTACCTGGAGCCATTGGGCATCCAGCTGGCCTTCAACCCCAATGGCGTGGTGATCGCACTCATCTTCATCGGCCTGCCGTTTGTGGTGCGCACGGTGCAGCCGGTGCTCGAAGACGCGGAAAAAGAGCTCGAAGAGGCCGCGACCTGCCTGGGTGCCACCCGCTGGCAGACCTTCACCCGGGTGATCTTTCCGTCCATCGCGCCCGCCCTGCTGACCGGCTTTGCCATGGCCTTTGCCCGGGCCATAGGCGAGTACGGCTCGGTCATCTTCATTGCTGGCAACATGCCCATGGTCTCTGAAATCACGCCGCTGATCATCATCGGCAAGCTCGAGCAGTACGACTATGCCGGTGCCACCGCGGTGGCGGTGGTGATGCTGGTGTTCTCCTTCATCCTGCTGCTGATCATCAACGCCTTGCAGGCCTGGCAGCGCAAACGTGGAGGAGCCCCGGTATGAGCGGCGCCGTTTCTTCTCTGGGCAAACCGGTGCGCCGCGTGCAGTCTGGCACCACCGAACCGGCCTGGGTGCGCTGGAGCCTGCTGGCGATTGCGCTGGGTTTCATGTTCCTGTTCCTGGTGCTGCCGCTGGCCGCTGTCTTCACGGAGGCGCTGCGCAAGGGGCTGGACGCTTACCTGGAAGCGTTCAAGGAGCCCGATGCCTGGGCGGCGATCCGTCTGACCCTGATCACCGCCGCGATTGCCGTGCCGCTGAACCTGGTGTTCGGCATCTCGGCCGCTTGGGCGATTGCCAAGTACGAGTTCCGCGGCAAGGCATTCCTGACCACGCTGGTGGACCTGCCGTTTTCCGTCTCGCCCGTGGTGGCGGGTCTGATTTACGTGCTGATGTTCGGCGCGCAGGGCTGGTTTGGCCCCTGGCTGGCGGCGCACGACATCAAGATCGTGTTTGCCGTGCCCGGTATCGTGCTGGCCACCGTGTTCGTCACCTTCCCGTTCATCGCCCGCGAACTGATCCCGCTGATGCAGGCGCAGGGCACCGAAGAAGAGCAGGCCGCCATTGTGCTGGGCGCGACCGGCTGGCAGACCTTCTGGCATGTGACGCTGCCCAACATCAAGTGGGGCCTGATCTACGGCGTGATCCTGTGCAACGCCCGGGCCATGGGCGAGTTCGGCGCGGTGTCGGTGGTCTCCGGCCACATCCGTGGCCAGACCAACACCATGCCGCTGCATGTGGAGATCCTCTACAACGAATACCAGTCGGTGGCAGCCTTTGCCGTGGCCTCGCTGCTGGCCTTGCTGGCGCTGGTCACACTGGTGATCAAGTCGGTCATCGAATGGCGCCACGAGCGCGAAATGCGCGCCGCTGCCGACACACCGCCGGAGCGGCCTTTGTAGGAGCGTGCCCCCGCGCGCGAATGTGCGAAGCCTTCGGCCGCAGGGGCGGCCTCCTACGAAATACAGACAGGACACCCATGAGCATCGAAATCCGCAACATCCACAAACAGTTTGGCGACTTCACCGCCCTGGACAACGTCAGCCTGGACATCGAGTCGGGCGAACTGGTCGCACTGCTGGGTCCTTCGGGCTGCGGCAAGACCACGCTGCTGCGCATCATCGCCGGGCTGGAAACGGCCGACGCGGGCACGATTGCTTTCAGCGGCGAGGACACCACCCATGTGCATGTGCGCGAGCGCCAGGTGGGCTTTGTGTTTCAGCATTACGCGCTGTTTCGCCACATGACGGTGTTCGAGAACGTGGCCTTTGGCCTGCGGGTGCGCCCGCGTGCCACACGTCCGAGCGAGTCGGAAATCAAACGTAAAGTGCATGAACTGCTGGGCCTGGTGCAGCTGGACTGGCTGGCCGACCGCTACCCCTCGCAGCTCTCAGGCGGTCAGCGACAGC
>JACCDI010691624.1_pt1 | contig 23245 bp, 23 predicted proteins | sample 7442791 | NCBI WGS metagenome assembly JACCDI01 (sample SAMN15323434, study PRJNA562643) | freshwater metagenome | isolation source: river surface water | place: USA:Blue River Watershed | collected 2017-08-15
AAAAGGCGGCTTTAAGTCGCCTTTTTATATAAATCATCAAAAAATCTAGCCAAGCACAGAAACACATCTTACAATCCGCGCATGAGCACACCACTAGCTGAATTAAAAGACGTTTCACCTGCTGTCAAAGCAGAGGTTTTGGCACAGGCTTTGCCGTACATTAAAAAATATCACGGCAAAACCATCGTGATCAAATACGGCGGAAACGCCATGACGGAAGATCGCCTCAAAGAGGGTTTTGCGCGTGATGTCATCTTATTAAAGTTGGTTGGCATGAATCCTGTCGTGGTTCATGGTGGCGGACCACAAATTGACGATGCCTTGAAAAAGGTTGGCAAGGCTGGAACTTTTATTCAAGGTATGCGCGTTACCGATGAAGAAACCATGGAAGTGGTTGAGTGGGTTCTTGGTGGCGAGGTGCAGCAAGACATCGTGATGCTTATCAATCACTTTGGCGGACAAGCAGTTGGTTTGACGGGTAAGGACGGCGGTCTCATTCATGCGCGCAAAATGATGATTCCTAATAAGGAAAAAGCAGGCGAGATGCTAGACATTGGTTTTGTAGGTGAAATTGATTCTATTAATCCAGCCGTTGTAAAAGCTTTACAAGACGATGCATTTATTCCTGTGATTTCACCGATTGGTTTTGGTGAAGATGGCCAAGCCTACAACATCAATGCTGATTTGGTGGCAGGCAAGATGGCTGAGATTTTAAAAGCAGAAAAATTGGTCATGATGACCAATATTCCTGGCGTCATGGATAAAAACGGTAATCTTCTGACAGACTTAACAGCCCGAGAGATTGATGCTTTATTTGCTGATGGCACAATTTCGGGGGGTATGTTGCCAAAAATTTCTTCAGCTTTAGATGCCGCCAAGAGTGGCGTTAACTCCGTTCACATCATTGATGGACGAATTGAGCACTCATTGCTTTTAGAAATTTTGACTGAGCAAGCTTTTGGCACCATGATTCGTTCACATTGAGGTTGGGCATGCGCCAACCGTTGTGGTTATTTGATTTAGATAACACGCTTCACGACGCCTCACATTCAATTTTTCCCTACATTAATCAAGCCATGACGAGCTATGTGGCTCGTCGCTTGAATCTCAATCATCACCAAGCCAGCCAAGTGAGAGACCAATACTGGCATCAATATGGCGCCACTCTTTTGGGCTTGGTAAAGCATCATGACGTGAATCCGCATGAGTTTCTTCATGAAACCCATCGTTTTGACGATCGCTCAGGGGTGCATTTGCAGGATTTGGCTGAGATGGTTCGCGGCGAAAGAGGTCTGCGCCAGATTTTAAATAGACTACCTGGCCAAAAAGTTTTGTTGACCAACGCCCCCAAATCCTATGCAACGCAAGTATTAAAGGAATTAGGAATTCATGGATGTTTCAAGGGGATTGAGGCAATTGAAGATATGGAGGTTCATCGTCAATGGCGGCCTAAGCCCGATCACCTAATGATTAAGCGATTGTTAAAAAAATATCGATGCGCCCCTAAGCGAGCGATTTTGGTTGACGATACTCTGGGACATTTACTAGAGTATTCAAAATTGGGTATAAAGACTGTATGGTTTAAAAGACATGTTAGGACTTACACCCATAATCGGGAGAGGGTCTCGCTAGAAGTACAATCAATACATCATTTATTTAAAAGCTGGCAAAAACTCAAATGAACTCACCATTTAATCAAGCGCCTATTTCTGATGAATCCGAAAGTACAACAGCTGCGCCAGCTCGTAAGCGCCCGCGTCCTGGTGAGAGAAAAATTCAGATATTGCAGGTGTTGGCCGAAATGCTTGAAAGCCCCAAAGGCGATCGTGTGACAACGGCTGCATTGGCAGCGAGATTAGAGGTCTCTGAGGCGGCGTTATATCGACATTTTGCTAGTAAAGCTCAGATGTTCGAGGGCTTAATTGCATTTATTGAACAAACTATTTTTGGCTTAATTAACCAAATTACTGATCGTGAAGAAGCCGGTGATCGCCAAGCTCAAGAAATTTTGATGGTTCTTTTGGGGTTTGGTGAGAAAAATCCAGGAATGATTCGGGTGTTGCTGGGTGATGCTTTGTGGTTAGAAGAAGAGCGATTGCAAGAGCGTATTTTGCAAATTTTTGAACGCATTGAGACTTCTTTGAAGCAGTCCTTGCGCATTGCTCAAACTCAAGGTCGTTTGACTCAGTCTGCTGATGGTAACGAGGTCAGCTCAAGAGCTGCCATGATGATGAGTTATGTGGTGGGTCGCTGGCATCGATATGCCAGAAGTGGATTTAAAAAATCCCCTACAGAATTTAGCGAATTGCCTATGAGAGTTCTTTTCTCAGCATGAGCTTAGGAGTTATAACGCCTCAAATATTGAACTTTGCTACACCACTTCAGTTGCAAAGTGGGGCGAGCATTGCTGACTACAACTTGGTTGTTGAAACTTACGGTCAGTTAAATGCACAAAAAACTAACGCCGTATTAATTTGTCATGCCTTGAATGCGTCTCATCATGTCGCTGGAGTCAGTTCTGACAATGCTGATTTAGGTTGGTGGGATAACATGGTCGGCCCTGGCAAGCCGGTTGATACCAATCAGTTTTTTGTAATTGGCGTCAATAACTTAGGCTCATGTTTTGGTTCAACAGGGCCAATGAGCATCAACCCCTCAACAGGTAAGCCCTATGGGGCAGCATTTCCGGTGGTCACTGTGGAAGATTGGGTGAATGCTCAAGCGCGTGTGGCTGATCACTTTGGCATCAAACAATTCGCAGCGGTGATGGGCGGAAGTTTGGGCGGTATGCAGGCAATGGCTTGGAGCATGATGTATCCCGAGCGCGTTGCTAATTGTGTGGTGATTGCATCAACTGCAAAATTATCTGCACAAAACATTGCCTTCAATGAGGTGGCTAGAAGTGCTATTTTGAGTGACCCTGATTTTCATGGGGGCGACTATTACGCACATGATGTGAAGCCGCGTCGTGGTTTGCGAGTGGCCAGAATGATTGGGCACATTACCTACTTGTCAGATGATGACATGGCCGAAAAATTTGGCCGTGAGCTGCGTCGCGCAGAGGGTGATTCAAGCGAGTACAACTTTAACTTTGATGTTGAGTTTGAGGTCGAAAGTTATCTTAGGTATCAAGGTGAAAAGTTTGCAGATTATTTTGATGCCAATACTTATTTACTCATCACGCGAGCATTGGACTACTTTGACCCTGCCAAAGCTCATGGCGATAATTTGAGTGCGGCCATGAAAGAAGTGGTTGCTAAGTTTTTGGTGGTTAGTTTCACAACTGATTGGCGTTTTGCGCCCGATCGCAGTCGAGAAATTGTGAAAGCTTTGTTAGATAACAAGTTAGACGTGAGTTATGGCGAAATTGATGCCCCTCATGGGCACGATGCCTTCTTATTGGAAGATTCTCGTTACCATGGTTTAGTCAGAGCTTATTTTGAACAAATTGCAAAAGGGGTGAAGTCATGATGCGCTCAGATTTTTCCGCCATTGCAGAATGGATTCAACCAGGGTCTCAAGTTTTAGACGTCGGTTGTGGTGATGGAACCTTATTAAATTATCTGAAGGATGCCAAGCAAGCCCATGTTTATGGAGTTGAATTGGCTGATGACAAAGTCTTGGCTTGTGCTGAAAAAGGCTTGAATGTGATCCAGCAAAATCTTGAGAGCGGTTTGGCTTTGTTTGAAGACCAGAGTTTTGACACAGTAATTTTGTCTCAAACATTGCAAACCATTCACCAAACTGCCCGGATCTTGGGTGAGATTGCTCGAGTGGGTAAAGAATGTGTCGTCTCATTCCCCAATTTTGGACATTGGTCACATCGAACTGCGGTCATGATGGGGCGCATGCCTGTTTCAAAATCATTGCCTTATCAATGGTATGACACACCCAATGTTCGGGTGTTAACCATTGCGGACTTTGAAGCCTTAGCACCTGCTGTGGGATTGCAACTGTTAGATCGAGTGGTCTTTCATGATGGTCAAATCGTTGAGTTCTTGCCTAACTTAAGGGGTAGTCTTGCTGTCTATCGAGCACGCCGGGCCAACTAGGACCAAGGCGTTACTAGTTTGTGTTTTTCTAGGCTTTTCAAGTGGCTTACCCCTTTTTATTTTGTACAACTTACTCTCAGCTTGGTTAAAGAGCGAAGGGGTCGACTTAAAAGCCATTGGTTTATTTGCTCTCGTTGGAATGCCCTATACCTGGAAGTTTTTATGGGCTCCAGCCATGGACCGATATAAGCTTCCTTTCTTAGGTCGCCGTCGAGGTTGGATGATGGTGACTCAGATTGCTGTGATGTTGGCAGTAATTTTGATGGGCCAATTCAATCCAAGTAAAGACATTTGGATTGTTGTTGTTTTGGCATCCATTGTTGCGTTCTTTTCAGCCAGTCAAGATATTGTTGTCGATGCGCATCGACGTGAATGGCTAACTGAAGAGCAAATGGGATCGGGCACTGCCTTATTTGTAAATGCCTATAAGTTATCTACATTGGTACCTGGCTCGCTATCTTTAATTTTGTCTGATTTGATTTCTTGGGATTGGGTTTTTTTGATTACTGGACTTTTTATGCTTCCAGGTATCTTGACCACTCTATTTGTTTCCGAGCCAAAAATGTACGGCCCTCCACCACAGACCATGCGCGAGGCAATCATTGAACCTTTCAACGAGTTTTTGCAACGTTCAGGTTGGAAGCAGGCTGCTTGGGTGCTTTTATTCATTTTTCTTTATAAGCTTGGGGATTCAATGGCCAGCGCATTGGCTACACCGTTTTATATTGAACTTGGATTTACCCGGACTGAAATAGGTTTGGTAGCAAAGAATGCCGGACTTTGGGCTAGCATTCTTGGGGGTATTTTGGGTGCGTATTGGATGCTCAAAACGGGAGTTAATAAAGGTTTATGGATTTTTGGAGTACTGCAAGCCATTTCAACATTGTGGTTTGCTTTCTTGGCTCAGTCGGGGGCTGATTTATTGCTGCTTTCTTGGGTAATTGGTTTTGAGGCAATCACTGCAGGTCTTGGAACCGCGGCATTTACAGCTTATCTTGCCTTAGAAACTAATCCACGATTTACTGCTACGCAGTTTGCGTTATTCACAAGCCTATCAGCCGTGCCAAGGACTTTCATTAATGCATTGACGGGCTATATCGTTGAGTTCACTGGCTGGACTAACTTTTTTATCATTTGTTTTTTCTTGGCGATGCCAGGACTCATGCTTTTACCTAAAATAGCTCCTTGGGGCAAAGAAAAGAAATCTCAATTCGACGCAAACTCATGATTTTGGCTAAACGAACGTTGATTCATCTATTCAAAACTTGGGGTACTTGTGTATCTCTTGTTTTGTTAACAGCTTGCGGTACTTCTAATAACTCAGCACGCCCATCCGATGGAATTCAGGTAAGCGATGGATCGAGTTTGAAAAGTATGGTTCCGGCTAGTCAGTTGGAAGCTTCAGCCACGAGGCAGTACAGTGCCATGAAGCAAAAAGCTGCTCAAAAAAATGCATTGGCACCCGACAATCATCCACAAGTGATTCGATTAAGAGCGATTGCTAAAAAAATATTGCCCCATGCTTATGCTTGGAACCCAGAGTCTCAAGCTTGGAAATGGGAAATTAATTTATTTATGTCTGATGAGGTGAATGCTTTTTGCATGCCAGGTGGAAAAATTGCTTTTTATTCAGGCATCTTAGAAAAATTAAGACTCAATGATGATGAGGTGGCTACTGTCATGGGGCATGAAATTGCTCATGCATTGAGAGAGCATGCGCGTGATCGAATTGCTAAAGCTCAGCTAAGCAATTTGGGAGCAAATGTTTTGTCTTCTGCTTTGGGTTTGGGGAACGTTGGTAGTCAAGCTTTGGGGCAAGGGCTACAAATCTTGGGTTTAAGTTTTTCTAGGGCTGATGAAAAGGATGCGGATTTGGTCGGTATGGATATTGCGGCCCGCGCTGGATATGACCCTCGCGCCGGCGTTTCCTTATGGCAGAAAATGGGCCAACAGTCTAAAGATAAGCAGCCTGAATGGTTATCAACACATCCATCGGGTGATAGCCGTATTTATGAAATACAAAGAAATATGACAGATGCCTTGCGTCTTTACGCCAGAGCAAAAAACACTACCATTGATCGACTGCCAGAATATAAGCCTTAAAGGCTTAACTAAAGCTTGTCATACTCTATGATGAGCGGCGCATGATCTGAAAACTTTTCTGCTTTATAAATCTCTGCTCGTTTGGCTTTTTGGGCCAATTGAGGTGTTGCAATTTGATAATCAATGCGCCAGCCAACGTTTTTGGCATACGCCTGACCTCTTTGACTCCACCAGGTGTAACACTCATCTTCTGTGTTGGGGTGTAAATATCGATACACATCCATAAATCCAACTTCACTCAATAGTTGAGTCATCCATTCGCGTTCTTCAGGTAGAAACCCAGAGTTTTTAACGTTGCCTTTCCAATTTTTTAAATCAATTTCTTTATGAGCAATATTCACATCACCACATAGAACGATTTCAAGACCCTCGGCTTTGAGTTTTTTTAAATGAGGCATGAACACGTCTAAGAATCTAAATTTGGCCTCTTGCCGTTCAGGGGCGCTGGAGCCCGACGGAAAATAAGCAGAAATAACTATGAGCTTTCCAAAGCGAGCTTCAACATAGCGACCTTCCGCATCAAATTCACCGTCGTCAAAACCAATTTTGATCGAGTCAGGCTTTTCTTTAGAGTAGAGCCCCACGCCGCTGTAACCTTTTTTTTGGGCGTATTGAAAAAAACCATGGTAACCGTTAGGCCTCATCAAAGACTCGTCTAAATCAGCTTCTTGCGCCTTAAGTTCTTGAATACAAAGGATGTCTGGGCTTTGTTGATGAATCCACTCAAAGAAACCTTTTTTAGCGGCTGAACGAATACCATTGAGGTTGGCGGTAATGATGCGTAACATCTCGGTTATGACTTCCAATCAAGAAAATTTTAAAAACGAATTTATTCATTTTGCCTTAGATGCCAAAGTTTTGGCTTTTGGCGAATTTAAAACTAAAGCAGGGCGACTATCTCCTTACTTTTTTAATGCTGGTGGGTTTAATGATGGTGCACTATTAAAGTCCCTTGGTGAGTTTTATGCTAAAGCATTAATCAATTCTGGGCTTGAGTTTGATATGTTGTTTGGCCCTGCCTACAAGGGAATTACTTTGGCGGCAACCACTGCAGTGGCTTTGGCTGCTATGGGGCGCTCGGTTCCCTTTTGCTTTAATCGCAAAGAAGCTAAAGATCATGGTGAAGGAGGCACATTGGTTGGTGCACCTTTAAAAGGGCGCGTGGTAATAATTGATGATGTCATTTCTGCTGGTACTTCGGTACGTGAATCAGTTGACATCATTCGTCAGTCGGGCGCAACACCTGCAGCAGTTCTGATTGCATTAGATCGCATGGAGCGTTCAGGGACTGCCACTGATATTGGTAGTAGCTCAGCCGTACAAAATGTTGAAAAAGAATTTGGAATGCCCGTGGTGTCCATTGCCAATTTGGCTAGCCTGATGAAGTTCTTGGAGTCTAGCCAAAATGCGGATTTGCAAAAATACTTACCGGCGGTAAAAGCTTACAGAGACCAATACGGTATTTGATTTAAGAAACGGGTTTCAAATTGAGGGAGTTGAGGTCAATCTCTCCCTCAAATACGGTTTGTGCGGGCCCTGTCATCATCACAGAACTCTCTGTGGAGGCTTGATTAGGCCAAGCAATGGTTAAATCTCCTCCGCGGGTATGAACAATGACTGGCGAGTCTAGTTGGTCACGAAGAATTCCGGACACAACAGCAGCGCAAGCGCCGGTGCCGCAAGCCAAAGTTTCCCCTGAGCCTCTTTCGAAAACACGCAATTTAATTTCATGTCGACTTTGTATTTCCATAAAGCCTGCATTGACTCGCTTGGGAAAGGAAGGATGACACTCAATTTGAGGCCCCAAAGAAGTAACGGGCGCTTGATTCACATTGGCAACAATTTGAACAGCATGAGGATTGCCCATAGAGATGGGGTTAATCCAGACTGATTCATTGTCCAGTTTGAGCTCATAAAGCGTTGTAGAGCCTTCGGTTTTAAAGCTTAAGTTTTTTGCAATAAACGGTACTTTTTCTGGATTCAGGATGGGCGCGCCCATATCAACAGTCACTTGACCATCTTGATTTTCAGTCAGGGTGAGGATGGTATGTGCCACCTGTACTTTGACTGTTTGATGGGTCGTTAGACCTTTTTCTCTGACAAATCGCACAAAGCAACGGGAACCGTTGCCGCACTGCTCTACTTCACTGCCATCTGAATTAATGATGCGATAGCGAAATTCAGCGCCAGACACTGTGGGTTTTTCCACCAAAAGAATTTGATCGGCCCCAATGCCAAATTGTCGATGAGCCATTGCTTGCCATTGGCTTTTGGTAATTTTTGATAAATCTTGCGAAATGCCATCTAGAACAATGAAGTCATTGCCAGCGCCATGCATTTTGGTAAAGCGTAAAGTTGTGCTTGTCATAGGGGTAAATATACAGGCTTGCAGGGAAAAATGAGAATGTTATAGAATTTAGGCTATTCGCCGAGTTAAGACAACTTGCGGGGCGAATTAAAACTATCCGCTAAAGCGTCGCCGCTCTTAGTAATACTCGGCACGTGTTGTCGGTCACTTAACTAAGGAGCATTCAATGGCTAACAATTATTTCTTCACCTCAGAATCAGTTTCTGAGGGCCACCCAGATAAAGTTTCTGATCAAATCTCTGATGCTATTCTTGACGCCATTTTGGCGCAGGACCCAACCGCTCGAGTCGCTGCTGAAACTCTCTGTAATACAGGGTTGGTTGTTTTGGCTGGTGAGATCACTACAACAGCAAACGTTGATTACATCAACGTTGCGCGTGACACAATTCGTCAAATTGGTTACGACAATACTGAGTACGGCATTGACTACAAAGGTTGTGCAGTTTTGGTAGCTTATGACAAGCAAAGTCCTGATATTGCGCAAGGTGTTGATAAAGCTCATGATGATGGCTTGGATCAAGGCGCTGGTGACCAAGGTTTGATGTTTGGTTATGCCGTTGATGAAACACCCGAACTAATGCCTTTACCAATTTATTTGTCACATCGTTTGGTTGAGCGCCAAGCAGACTTGCGTCGTGATGGTCGCTTGAACTGGTTGCGCCCAGATGCCAAGTCGCAAGTGACATTGCGATATGTAGATGGCAAGCCTGATTCTATTGATACAGTGGTTCTATCAACCCAGCATTCACCGGACATTTCTTTGGAGAAACTTCGTGAAGCGGTCATTGAAGAAATCATCAAACCAGTTCTTCCAAAAGAATTGATCAAAGGTGAAATTAAATATTTAGTGAATCCAACGGGTCGATTTGTAATCGGTGGCCCACAGGGAGATTGTGGTTTAACTGGTCGCAAAATTATTGTAGATACCTATGGTGGTGCTGCACCACACGGTGGTGGTGCATTCTCAGGTAAAGACCCATCAAAAGTCGATCGTTCAGCTGCTTATGCGGGGCGCTATGTGGCTAAAAATATCGTTGCAGCAGGTTTGGCCAGCAAGTGTTTGGTGCAAATTTCATATGCGATTGGTGTGGCTCAGCCAACCTCAGTGATGGTCAGCACCTATGGAACTGGCAAAATTTCTGACGAGAAGATTGCTGAGTTAGTGCGCGCTCACTTTGATTTAAGGCCAAAAGGAATTGTGAAGATGCTTAATCTTCTGAGACCAATTTACCGTAAAACAGCGGCATATGGACATTTTGGTCGCGAAGAGCCTGAGTTCACTTGGGAAGCGCGTGACAAGGCTGCAGCATTAAAAGCTGCCGCTGGTTTATAATTTTTCAAAACCCCTAAGGAGCGTTGCGAGGCGTTAATTCAATTTAACGCCCTAGGCTTAGGGGGAGGCAAAAGCCTTTAGCAACGACGCTCGCTAACCTGAGAAGTGATTGGTTGGCGGGCTTTTTTTATTTGCCCTCCAAGAACTTCTTTACTGGCTTGGAGTGGAAATGAACAAACCGATGGATTTAAAAAACTTCACAGATTGTGCAATCGCTGATATTTCATTAGCTGATTGGGGTCGCAAAGAAATCACGATTGCTGAAACTGAGATGCCAGGCTTGATGGCAATTCGTGAAGAGTTTGCTGCTAGTCAACCATTGCGCGGTGCTCGAATCACCGGCTCTTTGCACATGACTATTCAAACGGCTGTGCTGATTGAGACTTTAGAAGCATTGGGCGCAGAAGTGCGCTGGGCGTCATGCAATATTTTCTCAACGCAAGATCATGCGGCAGCAGCGATTGCAGCAAACGGCACGCCTGTATTTGCAATAAAAGGTGAAACGCTTGAGCAGTATTGGGATTTCACGCACAAAATTTTTGAGTGGCAAGATGGTGGCTACTCTAATATGATTTTGGACGATGGCGGCGATGCCACCATGTTGTTACATTTGGGTACTAAAGCTGAAAAAGATTTATCTGTTTTAAATCACCCAACCAGCGAAGAAGAAACAGTTCTGTTTGCTTCAATTAAAGCAAAATTAAAAGTTGACCCAACATGGTATTCCGTGCGTCTTGAGAAAGTAAAAGGCGTGACAGAAGAAACCACAACAGGTGTGCATCGCTTATATCAGATGCACGCCAAGGGCGAGCTTAAGTTCCCAGCAATTAATGTGAATGATTCAGTCACAAAGAGTAAGTTTGATAATTTGTACGGTTGCCGTGAATCATTGGTTGACGGTATTAAGCGTGCAACTGACGTCATGATTGCCGGTAAGGTTGCTGTAGTGGCAGGTTATGGCGACGTGGGTAAGGGTTCAGCACAAGCGCTTCGCGCATTGTCTGCGCAGGTATGGGTCACTGAGGTAGATCCAATTTGTGCCTTGCAGGCTGCAATGGAAGGCTATCGTGTTGTCACGATGGATTACGCAGCCGATAAAGCCGATATCTTTGTGACCGCAACAGGTAACTATCACGTGATTACTCATGATCATATGGTCAAGATGAAAGATCAGGCCATCGTTTGTAATATTGGCCACTTTGATAATGAGATTGATATTGCAGGTATTGAAAAATACAAATGGGAAGAAATCAAACCACAGGTTGATCATGTAATTTTCCCAGCTAGCAATGGTCAACCAGAAAAGCGCATCATCATTTTGGCCAAGGGTCGTTTAGTGAACTTGGGTTGTGGCACAGGACATCCTTCTTATGTGATGAGCTCTTCGTTTGCTAATCAAACAATTGCTCAAATTGAGTTGTGGACCACGGCTGGAACAGGTAAGTATCCTGTGGGCGTCTATACATTGCCTAAGCATTTGGATGAAAAAGTTGCTCGCTTGCAATTGAATAAGTTAAATGCTCAATTGACTGAGTTAACAGATCAGCAGGCCAACTACATCAATGTGAAAAAAGAAGGCCCTTACAAGCCTGATACATACCGTTATTAAGCATTTAAATAAGTAGAAAGAATCGAAATGGAATTAAGCGTTGAGTTTTTCCCGCCCAAAACAGAAGAAGGGGCTGCCAAGCTTCGGTCTGTTCGTGAGCAGTTGGCCTTGGCGCTTAAGCCCACTTTCTTTTCTGTCACTTTTGGTGCTGGCGGATCTACGCAAGATGGAACCTTAGCCACTGTTAAAGAGATTCATGAGGCAGGTCAGCAAGCTGCGCCTCATTTATCTTGTGTGGGTAGTTCAAAAGAGAAAGTTAGAGCCTTACTCAATCAATATAAGACTCTGGGCATTCGTCGAATAGTGGCTTTGCGTGGCGATTTGCCATCAGGCATGGGGCAGTATGGCGAGTTTCATCATGCGGATGAGTTAGTGAGATTTATTCGTTCAGAAACTGACAGTCATTTTCATATTGAGGTGGCGGCATATCCTGAAATGCATCCTCAAGCAAAGTCTATGTCAGACGATCTTCAGTGCTTTGCAAACAAAATGAAAGCGGGTGCCGATTCTGCAATCACTCAATACTTCTTTAATAGTGATGCTTACTTTAGATTTGTTGATGAGGCATACAAGTTAGGGGTTGATCAACCCATTGTGCCTGGCATCATGCCCATTACAAACTGTACACAGTTATTAAGATTTTCTGATGCATGCGGCGCTGAAGTGCCTCGTTGGATTCGTTTGAGATTGCAATCCTTTGGTGATGATGTGGCTTCAATTAAGTCTTTTGGTTTGGACGTTGTGTCTGATTTATGTGACCAATTAAGAGTTGCAGGAGCACCAGGTCTTCATTTTTATAGTTTGAATCAAGCTGAAACAACCGTAGCGATTGCTAAAAATTTAGATTTACTGAGTCAGTAGTTTGCTTAAACCAAAAGCACTGAATCCAGTGCTTGATCATGTTTTTGAGGGCGCCAGTCGCCCTCTTTGACTTCTAGGCCCCGATATCCAACGCCAATCGCTTTGAAGGAGTGGCCATGGTCTTTCCAATCTGAGAGGGTTCGATCGTAGTAACCCCCGCCATAGCCAATTCTCCAAAATTGATTATTTTGAAATGACCATCCTAAGCATGGAATCATGAGGACATCGGGTTGGATAAATTTTGCTTGAGCTTGGGGCTCGGGAATTCCTTGAGGCCCCTTAATTAAGGATGAATCTTCGTTCCAAGGCGCAAATGTCAAAGGAGCATTCACTTGAACAACTGGCAAAGCCAGCGTTCTAGAGGAATCCTTTAATAACCACTTAAGAGCCATGGATCTAAGATCAGGCTCGCCCTGAATGGGCCAATAGATAGCGACACAGTTGGCTTTTAAATGATTAAAAAAATCTGTGAGCATTGATTCAAGTTGAGCTTGCAGCCCCAGATCTTGAGCAAGATCGAGTCTCTTGGCTAATAATTGTTGTCTAAGTGAATCCAAAGTGAATTTAACTATTCAAAATTATAAAAAATCAGGCATGATTAAGGCTATGCTACAACGAAAAAATACCCAATTGATTAATAAATTTATTTTGCCGGTTTTAATCGGGACCTTTCTTGCATCATCTCCTCTTCTTGCCAAACCTGAAAAGCAAACAAGTTCCACCTCTAAAAAAGGACAGCCACAAAGTGGGTTGAGCGCTGAAGATAAGTTATTTATTGAATTAAGGGAGGCTTCAAAAAATAATGAAGCAGCCAAGGCCAGAAGCTTGGGGGCAAAGTTATCTCAGCATGACTTGTCCGATTACGTTTCTTACTTTCAGATTAAGCCGCAACTATTTGATAAAGGCGGCCAAGCCCGAGCAGAAACGAATGCCGATAACTCAGTCAATGAGTTTTTTAAAAAACATGCAGGCTCTGCAATAGCCGATCGATTGCGCAATGATTGGCTATTGGTTTTGGGAAAAAGGAAAGATTGGGTTCAGTTTGATCGTGAATACAGCCAATTTGTTCTTGATGACGATACTCAAGTCAAGTGTTATGCCCTCCAATCAAGACAGGCAAAAGGTGAAGATTCCAAGCAGTTGGGGCTTGAGCTTAAAAGTATTCTGCTTGATGCCCAATACTTTGGCGAGGCTTGCCCTGAGTTGGCTCAAATTTTGTACAAATCCAATGGCTTATCAAAGGCAGAGCTCGCAACTTTTTCAAGAATGGCACTTGAAAATAATTTTGAGACTTTATCTAAACGATTTGAAATAGATGATCCAATTGCTGACATCATTAAGTTAGCCAGAAAAAATCCTGATCAAGCATTCAAAGAGTTTGATAAAAAAGCTTGGCGAACCAGCCGCGAAAATACGGCTGCTGCTTGGGCCAGCATTGGTCAATTTTTAGCCAAGCGCGTTGACCGAAATGCCTATAAGGCCTTTAAGTCACAACATGAATTAGGCCTTCATCATTTATTAACTCCTGAATCCCAAGAGTGGAAAGTCAGAGTGGCCTTACGAGAAGGTGATTGGCTGATGGTGAAAGAAGCCATTGAGCACATGAATCCGACAATACGTAAGAAAGATCCCGCTTGGACTTACTGGTATGGTCGCGCTCAAAAAGAGTTGGGCGATGAATCTTTGGCAAAAGAAACCTGGCAGGCTTTGGTTGATCAATACCATTTTTATGGTCAGTTGGCCAGAGAAGATTTGGGGATGAAAATTTATGTGCCCAAGCGCGTTCCCCCGGACGAATCTTTGGTGAAGCAAATGTCGGCGAATAAAAGTTTTGCCAGAGCCGCAAGATTTTATGAGCTGGGTTTGAGATTTGAAGGCAATCGCGAGTGGAATTGGGAGTTGAGGGGTTTTAGTGACAAGCAACTAATTGCTGCTGCTGAGCATGCCAAAAGAATTGGTTTTTATGATCGTGCTGTGAATACGGCTGACCGAACAAAACTTGAACATGACTTTAGCTTGCGTTACCCAACGCCATTCAAAGACTCATTGAGTCCCATTGCCAATTCAATTGGATTGGATACCAACTGGGCTTATGGCTTAATTCGTCAAGAGTCTCGATTTATTATGAATGCGCGTTCTCATGTGGGGGCGTCCGGCTTAATGCAAGTTATGCCAGCAACGGCCAGGTACGTAGCCAAGAAAATTGGGATGAACAACTTTAAAACCAGCCAGTTAGACGATATGAAAGTGAATCTGACTTTAGGGAGTAATTACCTAAATATGGTTCTACAAGACTTGGATGGATCATGGGCTTTAGCATCTGCTGCCTACAACGCTGGACCTGGGCGACCAAAAATGTGGCGTGAAAAATTGCCCAGAGCAGTTGAAGGCGCGATCTTTGCAGAAACAATCCCCTTCAATGAAACGCGAGGATATGTCAAAAATGTCTTAGCAAACTCTAGTTATTACAGTGCCATGTCTAGCTCTAAAACACCCTCTTTAAAACAGCAATTAGGCATGATTACCCCCAAAGCATCTGTTTTGTCGGAGTTACCATAATGAGTGAATTAAAAATTTTGTTGATAGGCGGCAGTGGCTTTATCGGTCAGCAAATTGCAACCCGCTTGAGTGCTCTTGGACACAGCATTTTGTTACCAACACGCCGACCTAACGATGCTAAAGATCTTTGGGTCTTGCCGAAGTTGCAAATTGTTCAGGCCAATATTCACGACCCCAGTGTGTTAAATAATTTATGCCAACGCATCGGTTCAAATGGGGTTGTCATTAATTTGGTGGGAGTTTTGCATGACAAGATGGGTCAACCATATGGGCCAGGATTTAGAAAAAACCATGTCGAGTTGACACAAAAAATAATCGCCGCCATGACTCTCAGTGGTTTAAAGCGTTATATCCATATGAGCGCTTTGGGAGCTAGCAGCACCGGTAGTTCAATGTATCAACGCAGTAAAGGTGATGCAGAAAAAATTGTGAAGCAAAGTTCCTTAGATTGGACAATCTTTAGACCATCTGTTGTTTTCGGCGAAAAAGATAAATTCATTAATTTATTTGCGTCTTTGCAAAAATTCGCCCCTGTATTGCCGCTGGGTGGAGCTTCAGTTCGTTTTCAACCCGTCTATGTTTCCGATGTTGCACAAGCATTCGTGAAGTCAATATCTATGCCAGAAACAATCGGTCGCGTGTACGATTTGGCCGGTCCTCGAATCTATCAGTTGGCTGAGTTAGTAAAATTTGCGGGCTCTTTGGGTGGTAAACAAAGTTTGATTATTCCTTTGCCAAATTCTTTGGCATACCTTCAGGCGCTTGCTCTAGAAATGATGCCTGGCCCAACCTTGATGTCTCGTGATAATTTATCTTCTATGAAAGAAGACAATATTTTGCCGCCCGGGTCAGCAAATTGTTTGGAAACCGTGTTTTCAATTAGCCCGAAATCTTTGGAAGTTTTAGTTCGGTGAAGATCTATGTCGTCGGCGGCGCTATTCGTGACCAATTAATGGGCTTGCCCATTAAGGATCTTGATTATGTGGTTGTCGGGGCAAGCCCCCAAGAAATGATTCAAAAAGGATTTATTCCAGTTGGGCAAGACTTTCCGGTCTTCCTTCATCCTGTTACACGCGCCGAATATGCTTTGGCTAGAACTGAAAGAAAAGTATCGCCGGGCTATAAAGGCTTTGTTTTTCATGCGGCCCCGGAAGTCACCCTTGAACAAGATTTAGCTAGAAGGGATTTAACCATCAATGCCATGGCAAGGTTAGCTGACGACCATGGATTACCGGTAGGTGATGTGATTGATCCTTATGGCGGTCAAGAGGATATTCGCAATCACGTTTTTAGGCATGTTGGGCCATCGTACAAGGAAGATCCTGTGCGTCTTTTACGTTTGGCACGCTTTGCCGCACGTTTCCCAGATTTTCAAATTCATGCAACGACCTTAAATCTTTTGAAAGAGATGAAAGATAAAGGTGAACTAGAGGCTTTGGTTAAAGAAAGAGTTTGGCAAGAAATCTCTAGAGGATTGATGTCAGCACATCCTGCCAGAATGTTTGAAGTATTCATTGAGATGGAAGTCCTTGAGTTATTTTTTCCAAAGTTAGCCAATACAGATTCAAGAAAGTTTTCTCGCCTTAATCAAGCGGCACAATTTAATTTCAATTTGCCGCAGCGGTATGCCACTTTGACAGCGGGCTTAGATCTTCAGATGATTGCGCAATGGGCTGCGATGTGGAGTATTCCGGCCGAATGTAAAGAGTATGCTGTTTTGACTTTTGAGCTAAGGACAAGGCTAAATCAATCAGCAGATGCAGAAGACTTATTGAACCTTTTAGATCGTCTGGATGTGTGGAGAAAGCCTGAGCGATTTAGTGAGTTGATGGTGGTGGCTCGTTTATTTGATTTATCAGTGAATCGGTTAATTCGAGCTTATGAGTTGGCCAATCAAGTCAATATCAGTGAAATTGTTCGTCAAGTTGGTGAGCAAGGGTCATCCACTGGCACATTCATTAAAGAGGCCATTCATCAGGCCAGAATGTTGGCAATTAAAGAGCTCTAGGTCTAGAGCGAAAACCAGGTAATTCACCTTCCTGAAAAGGCATGTTTTTTCCTAGGCACATGACCTTAAATAATTCCCCCATTTCAGCTTCAGATAAAAGCTTTTGAATGGCATTAGAAACGGGAATAAATTGTTGACTATCAGTCGGGTTGATTTGATCTAGCAATAGTTGCGTGATACCGGCGTCTAATAAATAACTGGCTTGACTGGTGTAGCCCAAAAGATTCATGCCTTCTGAGCTAGCCGTTTGTGCAATAGAACTCCATTCCACATGAGCTGTTAGATCGCACAATCCAGGGTAAAAAAATGGATTTTGTACGGCATGATGAGCGTAATGCCCCATCACAGTTCCTTGATGGCGTTGAGGGTGGTAGTACTCTCGTTCAGGAAAGCCATAATCAATGGCGAGCAAAACTCCTTGATTTAGAACTGTGGCCAGTTGCTTGATCCATGCGTTAGCAATTGGGTGAAGTTCAGTGGTGTAACCATCTTCAAAGCTTGATTCTTGCAGCAAGGGTGAAAGGTGCTGTTGGGGTACGGGTTTGCCAAGAGAAAATTCAAAGGGAATATCAGTTAAATTTGAGCCACATCTTTTTTTTACATCTTGGTAATGCCATTGTTGCTTAACAAAAGTAATAAGTTCAATGGGCATGGCATCTAAAACCTCATTGGCTAAAAAGATGCCATTAAATTGTTTTGGCAAAGTTGTTAACCATTCCACATTCTTAAATTGAGGATTGAGTCGATCTTGTTGGCGATGAATCAAATCGGCGGATAAATCTAAAATTTTGTAAGAATTGATTTGAATAGAGTTTCTTGCAAGCTCATTGAGGATTGATTCAGCTAATGCCCCAGTGCCAGCACCAAATTCAAGAATATCTAATGGTATTTTCTGTTCTTGAAAATAGTTTAGGATGGGTTTTAATGATTGAACGATGGTGGCGCCAAAAAATGGACTGATTTCAGGGGCGGTAATAAAATCACCCTGAGAGCCAAACTTTGTTTTGCCAGCTGCGTAATACCCAAATCCTGGGGTGTACAAAGCCATTTCCATATATTTGGCAAAGGAAATTTGACCTTTATTTGATTCAATTTCTTTCTGAATCAGGGAGGTCAAAGTTTGGCTATGAGACGTTTCTTCAATACTAGGGGTAATATCCATACCTCGCGAGTCTACAACTCTTATATATGAAGTGGCAAAAATTATGAAAACCCAAAAAATTGCTTTGGTCACTGGTGCCGCTAAACGTGTTGGGCGTGCAATCGCTATTGGTCTTGCCAAGGATGGCTGGGATGTTGCGATTCATTATGGCAACTCAAAAGAGGCTGCTATGCAAACAGTCCAAGATATTATTCAAACTGGGCAAAGAGGGGTTGCTTTGCAAGCGGACTTGTCTGATGAATCTCAAGCCAGTCAGCTCATTCAACGTTGTACTGAAGCTTTAGGCTTGCCCACTTGTTTGGTCAATAACGCATCCTTGTTTCAATATGATGTGGCTTCAAGTTTTAGTTATGCATCATTTGACCGTCACATGTTGACCAATGTGGCAGCACCATTAATTCTCTCAAGGGATTTATATCGCCAGCATGCCAAATTGCGTTCAGCAGATGCTCAAGGACCTAGCGGTGTTGTCATTAATTTATTAGATCAAAAGTTAGAAAATTTGAACCCCGATTTTCTTTCTTACACCCTTTCTAAAGCAGCTTTGCACTCTGCAACCACGCTTTTGGCGCAATCATTTGCTCCTAATTTAAGGGTGGTTGGTTTGGCTCCAGGCATTACCATGGTTTCAGGCGATCAGACGGAAGATGGTTTTGTAAAAGCGCACGGTATGACGCCATTGGGCAAATCGTCAACGCCAGATGACATTGCTGATGCCGTAACTTATTTGGCTCGCGCCAACGCAGTGACAGGAACAACTCTTTATGTCGATGGAGGGCAGCACTTATTATCGACCAATCGTGATGTCATGTTTTTGACGGAGTAATTTATGCAAGCTTTGTTATCGCATCCGCGCCTGATGGATTGTCGCCGTCTTTTCTTAAGTAACTACGAGGTTTACATCAATATTGGCGTTCATGATTTTGAAAAGCGCGGGGAGCAACGCGTTTTAATTAACGTTGATTTATTTGTACCATTAGTTGAAAACACCCCGACCAATGATAGTCTTGATGAAGTTGTCGACTACGATTTTATGCGTCAAAGTATTGTTGAAAGGGTCTCAAAAGGACACATTCATTTGCAAGAAACGCTTTGTGATGATGTCGCTAAAATTATGCTGGCTCACCCAAATGTCAGAGCAGTGCGTGTTTCAACGGCCAAACCAGATGTCTATCCAGACTGTGAGGCTGTAGGAGTAGAAGTTTTTTTGATTAAAGAATGAAAGATCCAAGAAAAGTCGCCTACGAAGAGAATAAGCTAGACAAGAAGCTTTGTCGTCTGGCTGGGCAAGCCATTGTTGATTACAACATGATTGAAGATGGCGATAAGGTCATGGTGTGTATGTCTGGAGGAAAGGACAGTTACGCCATGTTAGATATTTTGATGAAGTTAAGAGAGCGCGCACCTATTTCTTTCAATTTAGTTGCTGTGAACCTTGATCAAAATCAGCCAGGCTTCCCAAGAGAAACATTACCTAATTATCTGAAGAATTTAGGCGTGCCTTTTCATATTGAAGAGCAAGATACTTATGGCATTGTGAAGCGGGTGATACCTGAAGGAAAAACCACATGTGGCCTTTGCTCTCGTTTGAGGCGTGGAATTTTGTATCGTGTGGCAGGTGAGTTGGGTGCCACAAAAATTGCTTTAGGCCACCATCGTGATGACATTTTAGAAACATTGTTAATGAATATGTTCCATGGTGGCAAGCTAAAAGGGATGCCACCAAAACTGAAGTCTGATGATGGCAAGCACATTGTGATTAGACCTCTGGCTTATGTTCCAGAAAGCTATCTAGAGCGCTATGCACGTCAAATGGATTTCCCAATTATTCCTTGTAATTTATGTGGTAGCCAAGAAAATCTTCAGCGCAATGCCATGAAGGCTTTGCTAAAAGAATGGGAGAAAAAATTTCCTGGGCGTGTCGAGAGTTTATTTAGTTCTTTACAGAACGTGGTTCCATCACATTTAATGGATGACAGTCAGTTTGACTTCAAGGGCTTGAGTCAAGTTGAAGGGCTTAGCGATTCTGAAGAGCTGAGCGCTTGGCAGCCAATACAGATGATTCCTTAATCAGTTCTTGGACATCTGCTACCCAGGTGCCTACTCTTTCCTTGGCATATTTTCTTTGATCGTCATTCATAATTTCTGTGATAAATGAGGCTAGTTTGATGCCTGTATCACTTCTATTTTTTGCAAATACTCTTTGCTCAGGCGTATTGCCAAACTCAAAATTTTTAATGTAGTTTTTGATCATTTCTTCTGTTTGAGTTTGTGACAGTTGTTTTTTCTGAACTTCCTTGGCCATCATGATTAACTCGTTTTGTCGACGAAGACGGTCTTGATAGACTGTATTCATATCAAGGGGGTTAGCGATCACATGAGCACGAATTTTTTGTTCTTGTTCTTTACTGAGTGTTCCAAATAACCATTCAGTTCGTTCAATTACTTTGTCGGCTCGAACTTTGACCTGTTTTTCTTTTTCTTTAGGTAACCACTCTTTGATAAATTTCTCATTACCCTTTTGCATTCTTTTTTGCATGGCCTCGATTTGATTTGGCTGAAGGCTAATTAATAACTTGGCCATGTCGGGAGTTGATTTATTTGCAATTGAATAGGCGTATTTTTTAAATTGATCTGAAAATTGATTGACTTCAACAACAGTCATAGGCCGGCTGATTTTTTCACGAATTTGTTCAAGTGATGCGGAAATATCTTGAAGTTGTTCAGTGCGGTGCCACCAAAATTGCCTCTCTAAAAACTCTCTGGCAAAGCTATCCTGCTCGGCTGTAAAGCCAATATGATCATCCATCCACCATCGAACGAGGGTATCTCCTTGGTTATAAACAAATCGAACTGCGCTACATGCTGTAAAAATCAAGACGCATAGGCAAATTAGTGCAGTTTTGATAGTTTGGGGTCGGATGAATAAGCTCATATAATTAATATTAATGAATATTGTCATATTAGCTGCTGGGCAGGGAAAGCGCATGCGCTCCATGCTACCCAAGGTTTTGCATCCGATTGCCGGCAAACCGATGCTCGCCCATGTTTTGGCCAGCGCCGAAGCTTTGCCTGGTAAGCATCAAATGGTCGTGGTGCTGGGCCATGGTGGTGACTTGGTCCAAGGATACCTTTCTGAATCTGAAGTTGTTGCTAAAACCGCTCTTCAGGCCGAGCAAAAAGGAACGGGTCATGCAGTATTGCAAGCATGTGATCATCTAACAGATGACCCAATTACTTTGATTCTGTATGGTGATGTGCCACTGATTCAAACAAAAACTTTAGAACAGCTAAGCCAGCTTGCTTCATCTGGGGGCATTGGTTTGCTAACACAGATCATGTCTTGTCCGATGGGTTACGGCAGAATCATTCGCAATCAAGACGGCGACGTCTCGGGTATTGTGGAAGAAAAAGATGCCACTACTTCGCAAAAATTAATCAATGAGATTAATACTGGTTTGATGGCTATTCCAACAAAAGCGTTAAAAACTTGGTTGGGTCAACTAAAACCTAATAATGCCCAGGGTGAATATTATTTGACCGATGTGATTGGTTTGGCTGTTTCTGAAGGGGTGCCTGTTCTTACAACTCAAGCAGAACATGATTGGGAAACAGTCGGCGTCAATAGTCGAGCTCAGTTAGCTGATTTAGAGCGTGCTTGGCAGGCTGCATTGGCAAAGCAATTACTTGAGAGTGGTGTCACATTGCTAGACCCTGCGAGGATTGATATTCGTGGCGAATTAATCTGTGATCAAGATGTCACGATTGATGTGGGTTGTGTTTTTGAGGGCCGAGTTCATTTGGCTGCTGGAGTTTCTGTAGGGCCTCACTGTGTGATTCGTAATTCGGTGATTGAGTCTGATACAAAAATTGAAGCGTTTAGCCATATTGATCAGGCTAAAGTGGGTGCGAAGTCTGTGATTGGACCCTATGCAAGGTTAAGGCCTGGGGCCGTTCTTGCTGATGAAGTTCATGTTGGTAATTTCGTTGAAATTAAAAATAGCGAAGTGGGTTCGCAGAGTAAAGCGAATCATTTGGCTTACATTGGCGATGCCACGATTGGTAAAAAGGTCAATGTTGGGGCGGGCACAATTACTTGTAACTACGACGGTGTTAATAAGCATAGAACCGTGATTGAAGATGATGCCTTCATTGGTTCAGACACTCAATTAGTAGCGCCTGTTCGCGTTGGGAAAGGTGCCACATTGGGGGCAGGAACTACTTTGACCAAAGATGCGCCCCCTGATCAATTAACAGTGACCCGTGTTAAGCAGGTATCGCTCAATTGGCAGCGTCCAGTTAAAAAATCAAAATAGAAAGTGCTGCAGACTTTCATTCATAGGAAAACATCATGTGTGGCATCGTTGGGGCGGTCTCCAAAAAAAATATAGTGCATGTTTTAGTAGAAGGTTTACGCCGTCTTGAGTACCGAGGATATGATTCATGCGGCTTTGCTTTAATTTCTGAGGGGCAGTTAGTCAGAGCCAGAACAACGGCGCGCGTTGCTGATCTCAATGAGCAGGCACAAACCATGTCAGGCACGACTGGTATTGCTCATACTCGTTGGGCAACACATGGTAAGCCAGATACGGTTAATGCTCACCCACATTTTTCAAATGATTTGATCGGTCTTGTTCACAACGGCATCATTGAAAATTACGAGGTTTTAAGACAAGAGTTGATGCAAGCTGGATATGTTTTTGTTTCACAAACAGATACAGAAGTTATTGCTCATTTAATTCATCAAACCTACAGCGCAATGCCTGTACGTGATTTGGCTAAAGCGGTTCAAATAGCGTTACCAAAATTACACGGTGCATTTGCTATTGGAGTTATTGCTAAAGATGCCCCAGGAGTTTTGGTGGGTGCTCGAGTTGGCTCTCCTTTGGTGGTTGCTTATGGCAAAGAGGAAAACTTCTTGGCTTCTGATGCATTGGCCGTGTCAGAACATGCCACGATGATGGTCTATTTAGAGGAAGGTGATGTAGCTGTTTTAACAACGGATCAAGTTGTCATTACCGATGCATCTGGAAATACTCAAGAACGAACTAAAAAGCCAGTGCCGGCACAAAATGTAGCTGTTGATTTAGGCCCCTATCAGCATTACATGCAAAAAGAAATTTTTGAGCAGCCGCAAGCGATTGCGGATACTCTAGGTCATGCTCAATTGGCTGAGCCATCTCTGTTTGG
>JACCDI010135638.1_pt1 | contig 23244 bp, 20 predicted proteins | sample 7442791 | NCBI WGS metagenome assembly JACCDI01 (sample SAMN15323434, study PRJNA562643) | freshwater metagenome | isolation source: river surface water | place: USA:Blue River Watershed | collected 2017-08-15
CCATGATTAATGCTCCGGTACCCACACGTGCTGAAGTGAGTGACGTGGCAAATGCGGTTCTAGATGGAACTGATGCGGTGATGCTCTCTGCTGAATCTGCTGCTGGTATGTACCCAGTTCAAACTATTAAAGCAATGGCAGAGATTTGTGTTGAGGCCGAAAAATCAGATCGGGTCAAGCTCGATACGGATTTCTTAGATCAAACCTTTACTCGTATTGACCAAACAATTGCCTTAGGCGCTTTATTTACAGCACATCATCTCAATGCCAATGCTATCGCTGCTTTGACTGACTCTGGTTCAACGCCCATTTGGATGAGTCGCCATAATATTCATCTGCCTATTTTCGCTTTAACCTCCAAGATCGCAACACAACGTGCTTTAAGTACTTATCGTAATGTGTTCCCAATTGGCCTGAATTACACCAAAGAGCGTGATACCGCACTTCAGGAAGTTGAAGATTGTTTGAAAAAAATAGGCGCCGTCAAAACAGGTGATGTTGTTGTCTTGACTTCTGGTGAGCCTATGGGTGAGCCCGGCGGAACTAATTCACTCAAAATTATTCAAGTGAAATAAATCACACCATTTTTTATAGTATTGAAAAACCACTTAAACCACTTTATTAAGAGATCAATATGGCTTTAGTATCTTTACGACAACTGTTAGACCATGCTGCTGAAAATGGCTATGGATTACCGGCCTTTAATGTGAACAACTTGGAACAAGTTACCGCAATTATGGAAGCCGCTAATGAAGCGGATTCTCCAGTCATCATGCAGGCGTCTGCAGGTGCACGTAAATACGCAGGTGAGGCTTTTCTGCGCCATTTAATTTCTGCTGCAGTTGAGGCTTATCCTCATATTCCTGTGGTCATGCATCAAGATCACGGTCAAAGCCCTGCAGTATGTATGGCTGCTATCAAGAGTGGCTTTACGAGTGTCATGATGGATGGCTCTTTAGAAGCGGATGGCAAATCAGTAGCTAGTTATGAATACAACGTTGATGTATCACGTGAGGTAGTAAAGTTTTCTCACTCTATTGGGGTGACAGTTGAGGCTGAATTAGGCGTTTTAGGCTCCTTGGAAACTATGCAAGGTGATAAAGAAGATGGCCATGGTGCTGATGGCAAGATGACCCGCGAGCAGTTACTCACCGATGTGGAACAAGCAGCCGATTTTGTGAAGGCAACACAATGTGATGCTTTGGCTATTGCGATTGGTACCAGCCATGGTGCTTATAAGTTTACGAAGAAGCCAACTGGCGATATTCTTGCAATTGATCGCATTAAAGAAATTCATGCGCGTATTCCAAATACCCATTTAGTGATGCATGGTTCCTCTAGTGTCCCTCAAGAATTACTCGCTGAGATTCGCCAGTTTGGTGGGGATATGAAGGAAACCTATGGTGTTCCTGTTGAAGAAATTCAGGAGGGGATCAAGAATGGCGTGCGCAAGATCAATATTGATACCGATATTCGTCTTGCAATGACTGGTGCAATTCGTCGCTATTTATTTGAGAACCCAAGCAAGTTTGATCCTCGAGATTACTTAAAGCCAGCTCGTGAGGCTGCTAAAAAAGTCTGTATTGCTCGTTTCCAAGCTTTTGGTAGCGCAGGTCAAGCCTCGAAAATTAAACCGATCCCATTAGAGAAAATGGCTGAGTTGTACAAGAGCGGTAAATTAGCTCAGATTGTGAAGTGAGATAAATATGCCAGCTTTGTACGCGACTTCCATCAAGTCACTTCCTTTATTGTCAAAAGGAAAGGTACGCGATGTCTATGCTTTGGGCAATGACAAACTCTTGATGGTGACAACTGATCGCTTATCTGCTTTTGATGTGGTGATGGGTCAACCGATTCCAGAAAAGGGAATTGTTCTCAATCAAATGGCCAATTTTTGGTTTGATAAATTATCGGGCGTGATTCCAAATCATCTCACCGGAATTGATCCGGCATCAGTTGTCGCCGCAGATGAACTTGATCAGGTTAAAGGGCGCGCAGTGGTTGCTAAGCGTCTTAAACCCATCTTGGTCGAAGCGGTTGTGCGCGGCTATTTGGCCGGTAGTGGTTGGAAAGACTACAAAGAAACGGGCAAAGTATGCGGTATTGCTTTGCCTGAGGGTCTTGAAAATGCACAAAAATTGCCTGAGCCTATTTTTACTCCTGCTGCCAAGGCAGAGGTTGGGGAGCATGACGAGAACATCTCTTTTGAAAAGGTTATCGAAATGATTGGCGAGAAGTTAGCTAATCAAATTCGTGATGTCAGCATTCGTTTGTATAAAGAAGCCTCTGAATATGCCGCTACTCGAGGAATCATCATTGCGGATACTAAATTTGAGTTTGGCCTTGATGAGGGTGGTCAGTTGGTATTGATGGACGAGATTCTGACAGCTGATTCTTCCCGTTTTTGGCCTGCTGAAACCTATTATGTGGGTTCGAACCCGCCATCGTATGACAAGCAGTTTGTACGTGATTGGCTTGAAACGGCAATGGTAGATGGGAAGTTATGGCCAAAAACTGCGCCAGCACCTGCCTTGCCTGCCGATGTCATTGATAAAACCGCCCAAAAGTATCGCGAGGCCCTAGCTCGTCTCACCAAGGTCTAATTTTCTGGGGCATTGAAAAAGGCTGGGATAATAGAGTCTTAGAGGTTTAGTCGGACAGATTAAACGCGCCTTAGGTTTTTGGAGAGCTAGATGAGTAAGAAGCCGATAGTCGGAATAGTGATGGGTTCCAATTCAGATTGGGACACCATGCAACACGCTGCTCAAATGTTGGAGCAGTTTGGCGTTGCACATGAGGCTAAGGTTTTATCGGCGCATCGAATGCCTGACGACATGTTCTCTTATGCTGAAAATGCGCAAGCAAATGGATTGCAAGCGATTATTGCGGGTGCTGGTGGCGCCGCCCATTTACCAGGCATGTTGGCATCAAAAACAATCATCCCCGTTTTTGGGGTGCCTGTGGCCAGTAAATATTTGAAGGGTGAGGATTCTCTTTATTCAATCGTGCAGATGCCTAAAGGTATCCCCGTGGCAACATTTGCGATTGGTGAAGCAGGGGCAGCAAATGCAGCTTTACATGTAATTGCAAACTTAGCAGTCAGTGATCCCAGTTTGGCAAAGCAATTGGAAGAGTTTCGTGCGAAACAATCTGATGCTGCACGTTCCATGAATTTGCCGGGGTATTAAATCGATGTCAGATTACTTAGAGCCTGTATTGCCAGGCTCGTATTTAGGGATTTTGGGTGGTGGTCAATTGGGTCGTATGTTTACTCAAGCGGCCCAAGCAATGGGGTATAAGGTTTGCGTCTTGGATCCCTCCAGTGATAGTCCAGCAGGATCTATTGCAGAAAAGTTTATACAAGCTGACTACACCAATTCAGAGGCATTGAAAGAAATGGCTGCACTATGTCAATCTGTCAGCACTGAATTTGAGAATGTTCCAGCGCAAGCTTTAGATGAGCTAGAGTCCTTGGGCGTTTTTGTTGCTCCAAGAAGTAGCTGTGTTTCACTAGCGCAAAACCGAGTGGCTGAGAAAAAATTTTTAGCAACTTGGATGGCGGAAACTAATATCGGTCCGGCTCCATATTGTGTCATTGAGCGTGAAGCTGATATTACCCATGCTCCAGCCGATCTCTTTCCTGGAATACTCAAGACCGCTCGGATGGGCTACGATGGAAAAGGTCAGATTACAGTTTATGAGATGGCCGATTTAGCTGCGGCATGGGCTGAATTAGGTAAGGTGCCCTGTGTTCTTGAAAAACGCATGGATTTAGATTTTGAAGTTTCTGCTTTGGTGGTTCGTGGCTATGATGATGTGGTTGCGGCCTATCCTGTTGCTCAGAATATCCATCGCGATGGCATTTTGCATACTTCTACAGTGCCAGCCCCTTCATTGAAGGCGCCTCAGGAGAAGAAAATCATTGAAGCAGCCAAAGCGCTGATTCGTAAGATTGATTATGTCGGTGTTTTATGCGTTGAATTTTTTGTCCTCAAGAGTGGCGATATTGTGGCAAATGAGATTGCCCCACGTCCGCACAATTCTGGGCACTACACCATGGATGCCTGTGTAAGCAGTCAATTTGAGCAGCAGGTTAGAAGCATGGCACGTTTGCCTTTGGGTGACACGCGTTTACTAGCCCCGGTATCCATGTTGAATTTATTGGGTGATTTATGGTTTGAAGGAAGTGAAGATCAGGCTAGAGAGCCAGCATGGAATCAAGTGCTATCTCACCCGGAGGCTAAATTGCATCTTTATGGAAAATCAGATCCTCGCATTGGTCGCAAGATGGGTCACATTAATTGCCTTGGAGAATCGCTCAATCAAGCGCGCCAGAGTTGTGCTGCTGTTGCCCTTGAATTAGGGATCGAGCCCTAGAAATGTCCGCCGATAGTAGCTCATTGCAATCATCTGCAGTGATTCAAGAGGCAGTTCAATCCTTGCGTAATGGCGGCTTGGTCGCCTTTCCAACGGAAACGGTTTATGGACTGGGTGCTGATGCTAAAAATCCCGAAGCCATCAAAAAAGTATTTGCTGCCAAGGGGCGCCCATCTCATCATCCGCTGATAGTCCATATCGCCGCCCCAGATAAATTTGATCAATCTCAAGTTGATTGGGTCCCAGTGCTTGCACCCTGGGTAAGAGACATTTCTGAAGATGCACTCAAGCTGATAAATGCATTTTGGCCTGGCCCGCTTACTTTAGTTTTCAAAAAGGATAAAACGGTACCTTTTGAGGCAACTGGCGGTCAAGACACTGTGGCTATTCGTGCACCTGCACACCCACTAACTCAAGAGCTATTGCGAAAATTTAAAGGGGGCATTGTTGGTCCTTCGGCGAATCGCTTTGGCAGAGTGTCCCCTACGAGCGCTGCGGATGTTCGCCATGAGTTCGAGGAAATGCTTGATCTCATGATTTTGGATGGTGGCGACTGTGCGGTTGGCATTGAATCGACCATTATTGATTTATCAAGAAACCACCCTGTTTTGCTTCGACCTGGATTAATTACTCCTAGAGAGATATTCAATAAAACAGGCGTCAAAATCTTTTCCCCTGATGAGTTTGCTGCAATTGCGGGGCAAACTGAGGCTCCAAAAGTATCAGGAAGTTTGCGTGCTCATTACGCGCCTACTACTCCACTTCGCCTGTATGCACCCGGGAGAGTGCTGGATGCTTTAAGTGAGTTTCCGGACATTAAGTCGCGAGTAGCTGTTGCGGTTTGGGATTCCGATTCGAGCTTAGGGGAAGATGGTCACCCTTCGGTGCATTTTGAAGAGGTCGTAGTACCTAGTGATAGTTCTAGCTTTGCTAACAAGCTTTATCGCACTCTGCGAGACCTAGATCAGCAAGGATGGGATTTAATTCTGTTGCCTGAGCCTCCTTCAGGTGAGGAGTGGGACGGTGTCAGGGATCGACTTCAGCGCGCTTGCTTTGGCTCTGGACCATCCTCCAATAGCCACGCCAATAATTGATCGTGTGCTTCTAAGCCTTTCCAAGCGTTGGGATGATTAATAAAAGAGCTTACTGCATACAGTCTGCCAGATTTACTCATCACATAGCCAGAAATCGCTCTGACGTCTGCGAGTGAGCCCGTTTTAATTCTGGCTTCAGGCTTTTTCTTGAGATGAAGAAATTTTCGTAAATGGCTCATAAGTCGATTTCTCATGGTGCCATCTGTACCTGCAATCGGTAGACTGTTATAAAAAATATCACCCACAGATAAATTTCTAGCCATAACTAATACTTGATTTAAGTTCTGCGCAGATATGGCTTCAGTACGTGACAGGCCCGAACCATTTTCAATAACGAGTTCAGGAAATTCAAGCCCTTGCTCTTTAAGCCAGCTTTGAATGACAGCATTACCATTTTCAGTGGTGGCAGGCTTCCCCATTTTTTCCAGGGCTAAGGTCAGGAGCAATTGGCGAGCCATGACATTATTTGAGTATTTATTGATATCGAAAACATCATCCGCCAGCTTAATGCCTTCAAATTGTAGGAGTAGGCGAGCTGCTAAAGGCACGTTCCCAGATCTACCAATCGGAGCTTGAGCCCATGAGCCACCGGCTAATTCCCATGCCGCAGCAAAACCCTGAGTAAGAAAGGTATTGGCATCCATGGCAACTACGTTGTAATTGACACTCTTGCATGAATTAGGAAACCCGCCAGAAAATATTGCACTGAGAGTTTGATTAGTGCTGTCGGTTCCGCCGTCAGAATCTAAATTGAAGCGTAGATTACTTTTCCAGTTATCACATGATCGATCAATTAATTGCATCTGATTGATGATCTTAAGTTTCGATAGTTTAGGCGTGTATTCAATATCAATGAAGTCGGCTGTGCGAGACTTTCCCAGTTGAAATGAGAGAGTTCTAAAGGCATACAAAAGGGGGTCTGGAGGAACGTTGTAGGCACGCAAGGATTCGCCATCGATAGTGTTATGTTCCATGACGCTAGGAGCGTAGGCACTCCGATCAAAAAAGAGGTTCCCATCAATTTTCTGGATGCCTAGATTTTGAATGGCCTTCATCATCTTGGCGAACTCTTCGGGAATGAGCTTAGGGTCGCCGGTTCCTTGCAAGTAGATATTGCCCTTAAGAGTCCCCTGTTTAATAGTCCCGTCAGTAAAGAGTTTGGTGCGCCAGCGGTATTCCGGCCCCAGTACATCAAGGCCAGTGAGGGTCGTGAGAAGCTTCATGGTTGAAGCTGGATTCATAGGCTCGTTGGCACGCCAATCTAATTGGGTCTTGCTGCTTGCCTTACTAGGGCGCCCTCCTTGGATCTCTATTACTGAAATGCTAATCGCATCTTTGGGGATCTGATTTTTCTCTAAACTTGTGGCAACACTTTTGGGAAGATATTGGTGGGTATTGTCGGCCGTATTAGGCTCTGCTCCGTGAGCCCCAACGCTCCATAAGCAGCTCATTATTAGGACTACTAAGGAATAATGGCATCTGCCAATGAGGAGTTGGGTATTCATATCCCATAGGATAAACCTTAGTTCCCAAGCGCTCGATATCTTGCCTTGTAACTGTGAATAATTTTGTTTTGTTCTTCTAGTATTGAGATGAATTGCTTTACCCGTTCAGGCAGTACTCCCTTTGCCTCTAGAGCTTTGCAAGCCTGGATAAAATCGCTCGCTTCTAATAATTGCGCCCCACCTTTGACCCGATGGACAAGACTTTGAAAGCGCGCTTCGTCCAATCCTGTTTCTATTGCCCCCTGACGCAGCTCGAGCAGGGCTTCATCATGCACTCTCTGAATCTCATCCAAAATAATCAGGACTTGGCTTTGATCATCTTTTAGCAAACCTGCAAACGCATCAAATGAATAAGGTTCAAGAATATCGGGTGCGCCATGAGTCGAATCAAAATAACGCATCAGCTCATTTTCTAGGGCCCCTAAACTCAAGGGTTTAATGAGCACACTATTCATGCCCGATGATAAAAATTGATTACGAGATTCGAGCGCATAAATATCTGCTGTGACACCAATAATGATCAACTCATGATTTCCTGAGGAACGAATATACTTTGCTAAATCAGAGCCTTGCATGCCTGGCATAGAATGATCCGTCAGCATTAAATCGAAGCGGTGATTCTTCAGGAGTTCGATAGCAGCCTTAGCGCTCTCGCAAACTTGGGTTTTGATACCTAGGGCTTCAAGTTGGAGGGACAGAATTTGTCTGCTGGCTGGATGATCCTCTACTACTAGGGCATGAAGTAAATGATGATTTTGTCCTGGCCCCTTGGCAATAAGTTTCTTAGGGCTTTGCGATAGCGAATCAAAAATTGATGGGTTGACTGCTGCAACACTGCTTCTTGGGAAAGCAACGGAAAAATGAATATTGCTGCCAAATCCGGGAGCGCTATCAAAATAGAGGTGGCTATTCATGGAATTGACTAAATGATTGGTGATCGTCAATCCAAGGCCGGTACCTTCTTTTGCTACAGAGCTATGGTGATCATGATTGCTAGGCACCTGTTCAAATGCTTGTAGGGCCAATTCAATTTGATCGGACCCCATGCCTACCCCCGTATCAATGACTCGAAATTCAATTAATTGCCCTGCGTGATCATCGGCAAGTACCGTTATGGCAAAGTAGATCTCGCCTTGATCGGTAAATTTAATGGCATTGCTCAGTAAATTTTGCAGAACTTGTCTTAATCGCAAAGAATCAATCATAAGCACTTCGGCAATTCTGGGGTCGGTAGATGTATGAAGGATTAAGTTTTGTCGTTTAGCTACCGTGGAAAATGCTGCATCAATATCGTTTACTAGCTGGCTGAGATTGCAGGGCTCTAAATTAAGAGTAAGTTTTCCGGCCTCTATTTTTGAAATATCGAGTACTTGATTTAGCATGCCAAGCAATGATTCAGCGGAGGCCTGGGCACTTTTCAGTAAGGATTTATCCTTTTTCGGAAATTGCTCGCTACCCAAAAGTAGCTCTTGAACTCCTAGAATTGCATTCATGGGCGTTCGTATTTCATGACTCATCGTTGCAAGAAAAGCCGACTTAGCTGCATTTGCTTTTTCAGCTAATTCTTTTGATTGTCTCAATGCAATTGCAGTTCTTTTTTGATTGAGATACTTTTTTTGCAAAAGGCAAATGGCTAAGCTACCAATAAATAATGCCGCCAAGAAACTGATCCACGGCAAATATTTTGGACGATTGCCATCGGTTTTAATGAGTGGATTAATTGCAAATAGCCTACGAGATTCTATGGGATCTAAGTCATCTAGAAAATGATTTAGCACCTTATGTAGCGGATTATTGTGATGGGATATAAGCCAGCGATATGCAAAAGGCTCTCTGCTGTAAAAGCCATCAAGGTGTAGATCATCATGTTTTGAATTTGATATCAGATGCAGTGCTAGTCGCGCTGGCATAACCAATGCTTCTATGTCATTTTTAACGAGCGCATCTATCAGATGGGGTGCTTGATGATATTCAACTGCTTGGTGCCCGTGGGTTGATGGTGGATTCTCTAATCCACGATCAAAATAAACAATTTTTAAGTTATTGCTTGGGGTTTTAATGACATTTGAGGTCTTGGTGACAATAGCATCATGGTCCCAAAAGATCGAATTCGATAAGGCGCCAAATTGCAAGACATCGTCACTAATTTTAGGTGGATCAATAATAAAGTCGACCTCTCCTGTCGCGAGTTGTTTTAGCCCATCCTGATCCGAGCTTCTCCAGACGGGGACAAACTCTTGTCGCGTGCATTCCTGCATTTTTGCTAGTAGAGATTTAAATACGCCCGCATCTAAAGTATTGGTAGATTCGTAAAGATAGGGGGCGTATTTCTCATGAATACTAAATTTCACTACTGGATGAGCATCGATCCAAGATTTCTCTGCTTCGCTAAAAGGCCCTGCGTAGCTACAAACTCCATAAGAGCTGAGCATTAAAGCAATGAGTTGAAGCGCAAACCGATGCATCTGATTTTTAGCTTTCGATGATGTTATTCATGCGGCAGAACAAAATGAGATCGGCAATGTTATTGATGCCTAGCTTATCAAACACGCGTGTCTTATAAGTGGCAACTGTTTTATTGCTAATATGAAGCAAGTCAGAGATCTGTTGATTGGTGTTGCCCTTACCAAGATATTTCATGACTTGTAATTCTCGATCAGAGATCAACGCCAATTTATCGGTGTCGCTCAGAGAAGTATTGCCATTTTTTCCATGAGAGAAAAAAGTGTAGCCCTGTGAGATGGCAACGCATCCTGCCAAGATGACATCTGCGCCGGCAGTCTTATTAACAAAGCCGTGGGCACCAAGCGATCTCACTCTACCACCATAAACTGCTTCATCTAGACTAGAGAGCACCAGAATTCTGATATCAGGATGCATTAAGCCGATGCGGCGTATGACATCAAAGCCATCTGTTTTAGGCATATCTATATCTAGTATCACCATATTGGGGTTGACTTCTTTAATAGAGCGCAGACACTCCTCGCCATTTTGTGCTTGTCCTACGATTTCAAAGAGCAATTGATCTTGCAGCATGCTTTTTAAGGCCATCAACATAGCTGGATGATCATCTACCAACATCACGCGTTTTCTCATTACATATCTCCATTGTGGTTTTTATGAGGGTGCAGCGAAAAAATGGCTTTAGCAATACGACTATCGCTAATGTGGAGCATTTGATGGCGGCTGACTGGTGGCATCATTAGCCCACCATAGCTATGGCTTGCGCCAATCGCGAGCGCATTCTCAAGATCTTTGACTAGCGTGATATTGCTTGCATAAATCTCACTTTTAAAGTGTTGTTTGAGTGAGCTCAGTTCAGTCGGAATTTGCGTATTGCGAAGTTGGCTGATGTCTACATGCACTCCATCGGGTTCTATTTCGGAATAGGTATGCATTTGTGCCTTGCTGCCGGAAAAGTTTAGTAGATGAACAAGGATCCCTAGGCGACGAAGACGCAATAAGCCCTCAATATGAGAGTCAATACATTCAGCTTGTTCATACTGATGAAGGCCGATGGTGACCGAGCCAACGGGGAGTCTCGAGTTGAGTACAAGATCGGATAATCCATCTATAAACTTGCTCGATGCAAGGGCATGTGCTGGCAGTGGCAAGATTCCTTGGATAAAGCGCCCACTGCGGTACCAGTAGGAGATATTGTCTAGACCCTCCATAAACATTCTAAGAAGCTGGCCATCGTGACTATTTAATAGTGGTCTAAATAGTGAGCTTGTCAGTTTTGTCCCCTGTTGGTTGAAAATGGGTTCGTTACTAATCGCTTGTCGTTTAGACCAGGATTGTTGTTCTTCAAGCGCTGCGCTACTCAAGCCTAGCCAGGGCTCTCCAGAGACGTCGCGCGCTTCATGGAAGGGTTTATTCTTCCAAGCCTTTACAAGCGTGTACAGCCGGGATTTCGGGCTCATCAGCATTCTCCAATCGGTGATAAGCCAGTCTAGGCATGACAGATCGGAGTGTTAAGGGCTTAAGGCTTATTTATGTGTAGGAATTTACCTACTTGCCTGCCCGAATTATAGGGAGACAAAATCCCTGGGATGCAATTAAAAATACTTCACCCTTGAAATCCTGAGAATTAGACCTATATAATCAGCACTCCCTGCACACGAGTGCTAAAACTGGTCTTTTAAACATCAAAAACCTTTTAGCTCCGTGTTAAGAGATTACAACATATTGATTTTTAATGGTTTTTAATTAGTTAACACTTACTAACATAGGAGAAGGAATGAATCTGCGTCCTTTACATGATCGCGTAATCATCAAACGTTTAGATCAAGAATCAAAAACTGCTTCTGGAATCATTATTCCTGATGCTGCCGCTGAAAAGCCTGACCAAGGTGAAGTATTGGCAGTAGGCCCAGGCAAGCGTGATGACAGTGGTAAGTTGAATGCACCAGACGTCAAAGTAGGCGATCGCGTGTTATTTGGCAAATATGCAGGTCAAACAGTTAAGGTCGGCAGCGACGAGCTTCTCGTAATGCGCGAAGAAGACATCATGGCTGTTGTACAGAAGTAATTAGTACCTAAGAAAGGAATTCAATCATGGCAGCAAAAGACGTCGTATTTGGAGATAACGCCCGCACCAAGATGGTGGAAGGCGTAAACATTCTAGCTAACGCTGTAAAAACAACTTTAGGGCCAAAAGGTCGCAACGTTGTGATCGAGCGTTCATTTGGCGGTCCAACCATCACTAAGGATGGTGTATCTGTAGCAAAAGAAATCGAACTCAAAGACAAGCTCCAGAACATGGGTGCTCAGATGGTTAAAGAAGTTGCTTCTAAGACCAATGACATCGCTGGTGACGGCACAACTACCGCTACCGTATTGGCTCAGTCCATTGTTCGCGAAGGTATGAAATACGTTGTTTCAGGCCATAACCCAATGGACCTCAAGCGCGGTATCGATAAAGCAGTCGCAGCCGCAATCGAAGAGCTTAAGAAAATTAGCAAACCTTGCACTACTACTAAGGAAATTGCTCAGGTAGGTTCAATCTCAGCAAACAGCGATCAAAGTATTGGTCAGCGTATTGCTGAAGCAATGGAAAAAGTGGGTAAGGAAGGTGTTATCACTGTTGAAGATGGCAAGTCTTTAGAAGACGAGCTAGAAGTAGTTGAAGGTATGCAATTTGATCGTGGATATCTCTCACCATACTTCATCAACCAACCTGAAAAGCAAGTTGCAGTATTGGAGAGTCCATACGTACTCTTGTTTGATAAGAAAGTAAGCAATATTCGTGATTTGCTCCCAGTGCTTGAGCAAGTAGCGAAATCTGGTCGCCCTTTGTTAATCATCGCAGAGGATGTTGAAGGCGAAGCCTTGGCTACTTTGGTTGTGAATAACATCCGCGGCATTATCAAAACTTGTGCTGTTAAGGCGCCAGGTTTTGGTGATCGTCGTAAAGCGATGTTGGAAGACATCGCGATTTTGACTGGTGGCACAGTGATTGCTGAAGAAATTGGTCTCACACTCGAAAAAACCACTCTTGAGCATTTGGGTCAAGCAAAGCGTATCGAAGTTGGCAAAGAAAACACCATCATTATTGACGGTGCTGGCGATGCTAAAGCAATCGAAGCGCGCGTGAAGAACATTCGTGTTCAGATTGATGAAGCAACTAGCGACTATGACAAAGAGAAGTTGCAAGAGCGTGTTGCTAAGTTGGCAGGCGGTGTTGCAGTGATTCGTGTTGGTGCTGCAACTGAAGTCGAAATGAAAGAGAAAAAAGATCGTGTTGACGATGCATTGCATGCAACTCGCGCTGCGGTTGAAGATGGCATTGTTCCTGGCGGTGGGGTAGCTTTGTTACGTGCAATGCAAGGTATCAAAGGCCTGAAGGGTGATAATCCTGATCAAGATGCTGGTATCAATATCGTATTGCGTGCTATGGAAGAGCCAATTCGCATCATCGTGTCTAACGCGGGTGATGAAGCCAGTGTAGTTGTGAATGCAGTATTGGCTAGCAAAGGCAATAATGGTTACAACGCTGCAACTGGTGAATATGGCGACTTGGTAGCACAGGGCGTAATCGATCCAACTAAGGTAACAAAAACCGCGTTGGTGAATGCAGCTTCTGTAGCAGCCTTATTATTGACAACCGATTGCGCAATCTGTGAAGCGCCAAAGGATGAGTCAGCTGGTGGTGGCATGCCTGATATGAGCGGCATGGGTGGTATGGGTGGAATGGGCGGCATGATGTAACAGCCGTGCTTTCCTCAGCGATCACGCTGTAGAAACTAAACGCCTGGTTCAAAAGACCAGGCGTTTTTTATTGGCAAATCACTCAATGCGTAAAAGAAGCTATTCACGTATGACTAAAGGAGTTCCTTCATTGCCTGCGTAAACAATGATTAAATCTGCAGTATCTTGTCCGGGGTTTGAGCCGTAATGCCACTCCTTGAATAATTCAACCAGTGGCTCCCCAGCTTTAATAGTGATAGTCTCCCCAGACTTTGTGGTCACCTTCAATTGTCCTGTTAATAAAACTCCCGCATTAATATCTGGGTGCATGTGCATTGGAATAGTTGCGCCAGGCGCAAATCGATATCTGATGATGGTAATCTCAGGCTGGCCATCCCCATAGCTTGGTAAGGTAGAACCATTCCACGATTTTGCGGTCTTAATTAGCACCTTGGCCTCTACGCCTGGAATGCTAGTGTAGTAGTGTTTCGGGGATTCTTCCGCCTGAATATGAAAACTGAAGGGGCAGAGAAAAAAGATGGTGATAAATCGTAAATATTTCATCTGCAGTAAGCGTGATGGTGAAAAAAAGAGCAGCGAAAAAGTTTTATTAACTTATTCACTGCTCTATTGATTCGAAGGCAAGCAACTTTAAATTAGATGCCTTTAGAAGATGGGTTACTCAACAGCCTTGACCATATCTTCAACAACCTTCTTCGCATCACCAAAGACCATCATGGTTTTGTCCATGTAGAAAAGTTCATTATCAAGGCCAGCATAGCCTGCTGCCATAGAGCGTTTGTTGACAATAATTGTCTTCGCTTTGAACGCCTCCAAAATTGGCATACCAAAAATTGGACTGCCTGGTGTACGAGCCGCTGGGTTAACAACGTCATTTGCGCCGAGCACTAGAACCACGTCAGCTTGACCAAAGTCGCTATTGATATCTTCCATCTCAAAGACTTGGTCATAAGGGACTTCTGCTTCAGCCAAGAGCACGTTCATATGACCAGGCATACGACCAGCCACTGGGTGAATCGCATATTTTACCGTTACTCCATGATGGGTCAGCTTTTCAGTAAGCTCTTTAAGTGCGTGCTGGGCACGTGCAACCGCCAATCCATAACCAGGAACAATGATGACGGTGTCAGCATTTTCCATTAGGAAGGCAGCATCTTCTGGAGAACCAGTTTTGTAATTCTTTGGGCCACCATCATCGGCGCCACCAGCAGCGGCCTCAGCACCAAAGCCTCCGAGCAATACCGCCACAATTGAGCGATTCATAGCCTTACACATAATGTAAGACAGAATTGCACCAGAGGAGCCAACGCAAGCGCCAGCAATAATCAATACGGGGTTATTGAGTGTGAAACCAATACCAGCTGCAGCCCAACCAGAGTAACTGTTGAGCATGGAAACTACCACTGGCATATCTGCACCGCCGATAGGGATGATGAGAGTGACGCCCAGGACGAGAGCAATTGCACACATCACTAAAAATGCTGCATGACTACCAGTCATGAAATACATTACGCCACCGGCGATCATGCCGATTGCCAGAACGAGATTGAGTAAATGTTGCCCACTAAAAGTTACAGGTTTGCCACTCACCTTGCCTGACAGTTTGCCAAAAGCAATTACTGAGGCAGTGAAGGTGATGGCACCAATGAATGCGCCGATAAAGAGCTCAATCTTTTGCGCACCTGTATGAGCTTGCGCTGGATTAAATACTGCAGCAATCGCAATCAATACCGCAGATAAGCCAACAAAAGAGTGCATGAGTGCTACCAGTTCAGGCATCTTGGTCATCTGCACGCGTTTTGCTGCAATTGTTCCAATGATTGCGCCACCAACAATTGCGGCAATGATTAGTGAATAGACTGGCTTGAAGTCTGGGATCATGAAGGTTGTGATCACGGCAAGCAACATGCCGACCATACCAAAGGTGTTGCCTTGACGTGAGGTAGTTGGTGAAGACAGGCCTCGCAATGCAAGGATGAATAGCACCGATGAAATGAGATATGAAATCGCGGTTATGTTTGACATTTTTTTAGGTCTCTATATAGATCTTGTTCTAGTTTTATTTAGTTCCAGCAGCATCCGCTTTTGGAGCTTTTTTCTTGAACATCTCGAGCATGCGGCGGGTGACCATGAAGCCACCAAAAATATTGATCGATGCTAAGAAGACGGCTATTGCACCAATGATGCTGGTGAGCGTAATCTCATCGCCACCAATCACTTCAGTTTGCAAAAGGGCGCCAACAATAATGATCCCAGAGATGGCATTAGTTACAGCCATGAGAGGGGTGTGAAGTGCGGGGGTGACATTCCAAACAACATGGTAGCCAACAAAAATAGCTAACACGAAGACAGTGATGTTTTGGACTGTGAGGATGCTTTGAAAAGCAGCGAGATCCATGATATTTCCTTAAATAAATTTTTATGAGTTTTTGCGGATGGCTTGACCATCACGGCACATCAAACAGGCAGTCACAATGTCGTCATCGCTTGGGATGACCAGCTTTGCCTCTTTATCCACGATGAGTTTCATAAAGTCGAGCAAGTTGCGTGCATATAAAGCAGAGGCATCTGCAGCAACCATGCTGGCAAGATTAGTGTAGCCAATAATCTTCACACCATTTTTCTCCACAATTTTGTCAGCTTCGGTCAGTGGGCAGTTGCCTGAGCCATTGTCACCGCGGCCAGCCGCCAAGTCGATCACAATCGAACCCGGTTTCATTTGCTCAACGGTAGCAGTGTGTAAGAGAATTGGCGGTTTACGACCTGGAATCAAGGCCGTCGCGATCACGATATCGGCTTGCTGAGCACGCTCGGCAACTAATGCAGCTTGACGCTTCATCCAAGCCTCTGGCATTGGGCGGGCATAGCCACCAACACCTTGAGCGATCTCACGCTCTTCATCTGTTTCATAAGGCACATCAACAAACTTGGCGCCTAGAGATTCAATTTGTTCTTTAGCAGCTGGCCGAACATCTGAGGCTTCAATCACTGCACCTAAGCGCTTGGCAGTTGCGATAGCTTGCAGACCAGCAACGCCGGCACCTAAAATTAATACACGCGCCGCTTTAACGGTACCTGCAGCAGTCATGAGCATCGGCATAAAACGCTGATATTCGTTAGCAGCGACCATTACAGCTTTATAGCCAGCAATATTGGCTTGGGATGACAACACATCCATACTTTGTGCGCGGGTAGTGCGTGGCGCAGCTTCTAAAGAGAAAGCCGTAATGCCTTGGGCTGCCATGGCAGCAATATTGTCATTGTCAAATGGATCGAGCATGCCAATGAGCACGCTGCCAGATTTAATTTGTTTAAGTTCTGCAGATTCTGGTGCGCGCACTTTAAGGACGATTTCAGCACCAAAAGCATCAGCCGCACTTCCAATGGAGGCGCCAACAGCTTCATAGGCAGAGTCTGGTTGGCTGGCTCTAACGCCAGCATCTTTTTGAATGACAACCGTATGACCCTGACTAACCAGTTTTTTGACGGTTTCGGGTGTGGCGGCAACGCGGGTTTCCCCAGGCCTGATTTCCAGCGGTACTCCTATGCGCATGGCATGTCTCCAGATGCAAATTTTTCAAAAAATCTATTTTAGGTATATATACGCGACTACGCATATATAGGCATACCCTTACGACTACGGCGCTTAACCTAGGCTTCCGGTTAAGTTTTCTTAAGCCTTTTACAATAAGGTTTTCAGCTTATAGCGAATTCTCGCATTTTTTGATGATCCAGCTCAATTCTTTGGCTATACCACCCACAAATCCCTCCAAAGTAGTGATTGGGATGTCTGGTGGGGTAGATTCGTCTGTTGCAGCTTGGATGCTCAAGGAGCAGGGTTACGAGGTTATTGGCCTTTTCATGAAAAATTGGGAGGATGACGATACCGATGAATATTGCTCTGCTCGCCAAGATTGGTTAGATGTTGTTTCTGTGGCTGATTCAATTGGGATTGATGTCGAGGCAGTGAACTTTGCTGCCGAGTATCGGGAACGAGTATTTGCGGATTTTTTGCGTGAGTACGCTGCAGGGAGAACCCCTAATCCCGATGTATTGTGCAATGCGGAAATTAAGTTCAAAGCATTTTTAGATCATGCAATGAGCTTAGGGGCAGATGCGATTGCTACTGGCCACTATGCGCGTGTTCGTCATCAGGGTGGACAAGTACAACTGCTCAAGGCAGTTGATGCTAGCAAGGATCAAAGTTATTTCTTGCATCGCCTGACCCAAGCTCAATTAGAAAATGTTCTTTTTCCTTTAGGGGAGATTCCAAAAACGGAAGTGCGCAAAATTGCTGAACATATTGGCTTGCACAATGCGCGTAAAAAAGACTCAACTGGCATTTGCTTTATTGGAGAGCGCCCATTCCGAGAGTTTTTAAACCGCTATCTACCCCGTACACCAGGACCTATTAAAACTCCCGAAGGCAAGACGGTTGGAGAGCATATGGGGCTTGCATTCTTTACTTTAGGACAGCGTAAAGGGATTGGTTTGGGAGGCAGCCAAGACGGCAATGGGGATGCCTGGTATGTGGCTCGTAAAGATGTTGCTAATAACACTTTATATGTTGCGCAGGGCCATGAACACCCATGGTTATTGGCAAATCAGCTATTTGCAATGGATGCTAGTTGGATTGCCGGTGCGCCACCACAATCTGGGAAGTATTCAGCAAAGACGCGTTATCGTCAGGTAGATGCTCCATGTGCAATATCGTTTGGAAGTCAAGAGCCCCTCAGTTTTGAGCTGAGCTTTCCAGAGGCGCAATGGGCGGTGACGCCTGGTCAGTCTGCAGTTCTTTACGATGGAGAGGTATGCCTAGGCGGAGGAATTATTTCCGCCTAAGCCAGTTTTATGCTGCAGGCGGAATTGTTTGCGCAAAAGAAGGTCTTTGCATTAACTTTTGATAGAGCTTATCTAAGTTGGGATACTGAGCTTGCCAACTCATGTTGGGAAAGCGAAATAACAAATAACCCAAAGAACAACCGACTGCAATATCTGCCAAAGTCATTTGATTGCCATGACACCAAGCATTCTCACCAAGTTGTTGGGACATTTGCGCAAGCCCATGATTAATTTTGCCCATCTGACGATCAATCCAGGCTGGACTTTGTTGCTCAGGGGGACGCAAGGTTGCCTCAAGACGAGCTAGGATTCCAGCATCTTCAATGCCATCAGCCAAGGCTTCCCAAGTTTTAACGCTGGCACGTTCACGACTACCTAATGGGATGAGTCTTCCAACGGGGCTAAGACTATCAGCATATTCTGAGATAACGCGCGAATCGTAAATAGCCTCCCCATCATCCAATAACAGGCAGGGAATCTTACCTAGAGGGTTATTTTGGGCAATTTTAGTGTCAGCAGCCCAGACATTCTCTAGTTCGAGGTCTACCTCAATCTTTTTTTCAAAAAGAACAATGCGTACTTTGCGTACGTAGGGGCTAGTAAGGGATCCGATGAGTTTCATGGGTTTAAGTATAGCCATCCTACGGCAATCTGGTTGGGACTCTAAGAAAGATTAAAATCAGGTTTTATCAGCATAATCCAAATAAAGGCAATATCCGTGAGTCAGCCGCTTTCAACCCTCAATGCACTCTCCCCACTAGATGGTCGCTATGCCGGAAAGTTGGACGCCTTAAGACCTTGGTTATCTGAGGCGGCATTCATGCGTCAGCGGGTCTTTGTGGAAATCCATTGGCTTTTAGCTTTAGCTTCAGCTGGACTTCCAGATGTTCCTAAAATTAGTGTTGCTGACGAAGCATTTTTATTGTCTTTGCCAGAAAATTTCTCTGATGCTGATGCCCAGCGTATTAAAGACATCGAGGCGGTCACTAACCATGACGTTAAAGCCGTGGAGTATTTCTTAAAAGAAAAAGTATCTGGGCGCCCTGATCTTCTGAAGGCTAGCGAGTTTATTCATTTTGCTTGCACCTCTGAAGACATTAATAACACCTCGCATGGTTTGATGTTGCGTGGGGCGCGTGATGAAGTCTTGTTACCGCAACTCAGAAAAGTGCTCTCCGTATTAACTGATCTCGCCATTGAAAATGCCAAGGTACCATTGCTATCCCGTACCCATGGTCAACCAGCATCACCAAGTACTTTGGGTAAAGAGTTGGCTAATATTGCCAAACGCTTGGAGCGGGCTATCGCTGCAATTGCCGCTGTACCGCTTTTGGGAAAAATGAATGGCGCAGTTGGTAACTACAACGCTCATATGTCTGCCTACCCTGATTTTGATTGGGAAAGCTTTTCTAAAAATGTTGTTGAGAAAAGACTCGGCCTGACTTTTAATCCCTACACCATCCAGATTGAGCCACATGATGGCATGGCTGAATTATTTGATGCGATTGCTCGTGCCAATACGATCTTGTTGGATATGGATCGTGATTTATGGGGCTATATTTCGATTGGCTACTTTAAGCAGCGCACCAAAGCAGGGGAGATTGGCTCTTCAACTATGCCGCATAAAGTCAATCCAATCGACTTTGAAAACTCAGAGGGTAATTTGGGTGTAGCTAATGCCTTATTGCGCCACCTTGCTGAGAAGCTGCCGATTTCGCGTTGGCAGCGGGACTTAACTGACTCTACAGTTTTACGCAATCTAGGTCCAGCATTTGGGCATAGTGTTTTAGCCTATGACAGTGCGTTGCGTGGTTTAGGAAAATTAGAGGTGAACCATGCAGCTATTGCGGCCGATCTTGATGAGTGCTGGGAAGTGCTTGCTGAACCAGTGCAGACAGTAATGCGCCGCTATGGCATTGAGAACCCGTATGAGCAACTCAAAGACTTAACGCGTGGTAAGGGAATTAACAAAGAAGACTTGCAAACATTTATTCGTGGTCTTGCGATTCCAGATGCTGCTAAAAAGCTACTTCTGGAAATGACCCCATCTTCCTACTTAGGTAAGGCGGTCGAACTGACCGAACGTCTCAAAAAGTGAGTCTAACCCCAAGCCTTGAGGGCATACCTAGAGATTCTCAGTACGGTGCTCGCCCCAAGTTCTGGTTTGCTATATACCAATTACTTTGGCATTTGCTTTTGCCGTTTGCTTTTATTCGTCTGGCTTGGCGAGCGCGTCATAGCGCTCAATATTTAAGCCATCTTCCCGAGCGCTTGGCATTTGGGTATGAAAAGCCCATTAAACAGGGCGCTATCTGGATTCATGCGGTATCTGTTGGTGAGACTAGGGCCGCGCAGCCCTTGATTGAAGCTTATTTGAGCCGTGGCGAATCGATATTGCTGACGCATATGACGCTTAACGGTCGCCGAACTGGTGCTGCATTATTTGGCAAGGCAATCGCCTCGGGTCAGATGAACCAGGTGTATTTGCCATATGACCTATGTTGGGCGGTAGCTAAATTTATTCGCACTTTCAAGCCCAAATTCGGCTTGTTTATGGAAACAGAAGCTTGGCCAACAGTAGTTTTTGATTGTGCAGAAAGAGGCCTGCCTTTATTTTTGGTTAATGCCCGTTTATCTGAGCGAAGTGCACGGCGCGTAAAGCAATTTGGTAAGGCAGGAAGGTCATTATTTCAGGCCTTTGCTGGAATATTGGCGCAGACTGAATTTGATGCCCAGCGTTACCAAAGTCTTGGTGTGAGACATGTCGAGATTGTTGGCAATCTCAAGTTTGATGTTCCTTTAGATTCGAATTTGGTGGCACAAGGGCAATCGTGGAAGCATGAGATTCATAAGGGTGCTCGACTCATGGTCTGCGCAGCGAGTACGCGCGATGGTGAAGAGCATTTGATACTCCAAGCTTGGCGTGATTTATTGAAAAATAGTGCATTTAAAGTGTCGCCATTATTGTGCTTGGTGCCACGCCATCCAGAGCGTTTTTCTGAGGTAGCCAATCTCATTCATGCGGCAGGGCTGAAGTTTGAGTGTCGCTCAAAATGGCCTGGAGTTCCCAGACCTGGTGAAGCGACCCAAGTGATTTTAGGTGACTCCATGGGGGAAATGCCCTTGTATTACAGCGCTGCCGATCTGGTAGTGATGGGGGGTAGCCTCTTGCCATTTGGCGGTCAAAATCTGATTGAAGCGTGCGCTGCAGGTTGCCCAGTATTGTTGGGTGAATATACCTATAACTTTCAACAGGCTGCCTTAGATGCTATTCAGGTCGGTGCTGCTAAACGTATTTCAGGGGAATTGCTGTTAACTAAGTCGATCGCCTTAATGGAAGCTTTGAAAGAGTTGTTGCTCCATCCAGCCGAGTTGGTAAAGATGGCTGCGGCTGCAAAAATTTACACGGCCGCTCATCAAGGAGCGACCCAAAAAATCTTGGCCGCTCTTGAGCATCAGCACTTTAGACTCAATTAGGTTTAAGTAAAAACCTAAACTTGCGCCCCATAGTTGGGGTCATCACTGCGCGACACATCATCTGGTTTGCGCTCACCCTTCACTAAATCTTCTCGCGTTACGCCTAGCCACATTGCCAGGGCAGCTGCTACGAATACGGAAGAGTAGATACCAAAGAGAATGCCAATGGTTAGCGCTAAGGCAAAGTAAAAGAGAGTGGGACCACCAAAAAATAACATTGCCAATACCATCATCTCTGTACTGCCGTGTGTAATTACAGTGCGGCTGATAGTGCTCGTAATGGCGTTATCGATTACCTCACGGGTGTTCATCTTGCGATATTTGCGAAAGTTCTCGCGAATGCGGTCAAAGATCACAACAGATTCGTTGACGGAGTAGCCAAGAACTGCGAGCACCGCTGCCAATACTGATAGTGAGAACTCCCATTGAAAGAAAGCAAAAAAGCCAAGAATAATCACAATGTCATGCAAGTTAGCAATGATGCCGGCCACTGCAAACTTCCACTCAAAGCGGAAAGATAAATACACCATGATGCCGATGATTACAAACACAAGCGCCTTTAAGCCATCAAGAGCTAACTCTTTGCCTACTTGCGGGCCAACAAACTCCACACGTTGAAGTTTTGCCCCCGTTCCCTGTGGATCTAAAGCCTGCATAACTGATGCACTTTGATCGGCAGAAGAAATCATTTTGCCCTCAGAATCTTTTTGCAAAGGCAGGCGAATCATGACATCACGTGAGCTACCAAAGTTTTGTATCTGTGTATCCGTGTAACCCAACTTTTCTACTTTAGAGCGAATCGAATCTAAAGGTGCCGTTTGGGGATATGTGACCTCCATGACGGTACCACCAGTAAATTCAATCGATAAATGCAAGCCGTTATGCCAAAGAAAGAAAACTGCGGCAATAAAGGTAATCAAAGAGACGGCATTGAGCACCAAAGCATGGCGCATAAAGGGAATATCTTTTTTGATGCGGAAGAATTCCATGGCTTATTTCTCCTGTGGGCGCCAAACTTGGCCGATAGCGAGTTTTTGAACCTTCTTATGTCTGCCATACCAAAGGTTGACGAGGCCGCGCGAGAAGAAGACTGCTGAGAACATTGAAGTAAGAATGCCTAAACAATGGACTACTGCAAAGCCCTTGATGGGGCCAGAGCCAAAAGCAAGCAGGGCAAGACCAGCAATTAAGGTGGTGACATTTGAATCCAAAATAGTGGCCCACGCTTTATCAAAGCCGACGGCAATAGCTGTCTGAGGAGATGCGCCTGCACGCAACTCTTCGCGAATGCGCTCATTAATTAACACGTTAGAGTCAATTGCCATACCTAGAGCCAAAGCCATCGCTGCAATACCTGGGAGTGTGAGGGTAGCTTGCAGCATCGAGAGAATCGAAATAAGCAATAACAAATTCACTGCCAAAGCAATAACAGAGAAGGTGCCAAAGAGCATGTAATACGCAATCATGAATATGGCAATGGCAGCAAAACCAATGATCAGAGATTTGAATCCCTTCTCAATATTTTCTGCTCCGAGGCTTGGTCCGATGGTACGTTCTTCAATAATTTCCATTGGTGCTGCTAGTGAACCAGCTCGCAATAAAAGCGCTAAATCATTGGCACTTTCAGTGGTTGGCTGACCGGTAATTTGAAACTTGGAGCCAAACTCACTTTGAATGGTGGCAATCGTCAGCACTTCACCCTTGCCTTTTTCAAACAGGATCATACCCATTGGCTTGCC